>Ga0325400_1003456_pt1 | contig 14271 bp, 5 predicted proteins | sample PopdelMetagenome_2_FD_205662 | JGI IMG/M metagenome (GOLD analysis project Ga0325400, IMG submission 205662) | Populus deltoides microbial communities from Bellville, Georgia, United States - Xylem-PdKOR-R1 | ecosystem: Host-associated > Plants > Phyllosphere > Stem > Wood/Secondary xylem... | reverse complement strand
ACATTTCTGAATTAGAGACTTTGAAATTCAGCAAGTGAATGGCAAAGTGATACAATTCATACAAAAACGTCAACTATTTTGTATTGTATTTCTTTCTTAACATTTGAGAATTCAATTTTTATGAAGTTATGTATATTTCAGTGACTAAATTGAAGTTTCCACCATATCTTTTATGCCCATATTTGCATCTTCTGATGAGCTAATTAACACATTAAAGAAAGAATATATAGTCCTGGAAATACTATACTGAGCATAGATTAATTAATCAACATCTGGTTTCGAAGAGATAGTATACTAGAAATCAATATCCCTGACGAATAAATCCTTGTAAGTGTGGATGTCATTTGTTATCTGGGCTTTGCCCTTTCCTAAATCAATGAATTTTGTTACTGTTAAAAAAAATAAAAATTAATGGTAGCTTGACATACTTATGGAATAGACTGAACCATATTCACCTAATCCTCAGAAAAAAATGTGTCGAATTGTCAAGAACAGCAGAATGTTCTGCCTTTTGTGATTTGTTTGAAATGACTTTTCACCTGCTTGATTCTGCCACGAGATGGTTTAGCATGTGTATTAGCTAATATTGTCCATGCTTCCTTTGATGTTTGTGCTTGAGCAATGAACGACATGATTGTGAGTGAAAGAGAACCAAGGATATCTGGCATTGAGAAGTAATTGATCCTGTCGGATCCACAGTGTGTGTGCTGGGTTAGGTGTAGCTGTTCCTGGAATAGTTGTTGCTGGACAAGGATGTGATACGTCAATGAATCCATTGAGATCATATCCTATGAAGAGAGTCTGGAATTGAAGTTTCCAGGTTTTACTGGTGTTTGGGCTGCTACATTGATGGTGATCAATGTGCATTGGAAGCTTGGAGGAAAAGAGAAGAAAGGAAAAAAAAAAACGGTGAAATGAGAGAAGAATAAGATTAGAGCTCTGATACCATAACGAGTAAGATTGAGAAAAGCTTGTTTATTGTATTCATCAATCAGGTATGTATACAATAGAATAAAGCAGAGCTGACAGGATTGTCTAACAGAATTGCCTAAACTTAAGCTAAAATAAAAAATACTTTAAAAACAACATCAACACAGAATTTACAGTAATGGTTTGTGGAAGATGCTGCCAACCAGCATCAATCAATCAGTTAGTACAGGGAGGAAGGGACCCTCATGCAACTTTCTCTGCTTAATGTTAAACGTATCTCATCATATTCCAAAACACACTTCATTTCATCTTTAAAATATTTCACAGCTAATTTTGTAAAAGTTTTAATAGAAAAAAAAAAAACAGTAGAAGAGAAGAGTTATAGAAGAAAGAAGAGTTACTCTTAGTGCTTCTTTAGACACAGTTTATTTTAAAACCAAATACCATGCCGTCAGAGGCTTCTGTGGAATTTTCTTAGCCTTGGCATGACAAATTGACAGTAGTGGTTCGTGGAAGATGCAGCCAGCTACCGTCGATCAACTAGTGTTTGGATAGCTGGAAAAGAATTCACACTTGCTAGGGTGCGCTTTCTATCTCCAAGTTAGCTATGGCTTCCTGTGTATCTTCTACAAATGGTTGTGCAAAAATTTGATGCATGCAGGAATAATATTATTTGGTTTGTAATGGTTTTATTTCTTAAATAAATCAAAGAATTGAAGTTAATCTCTTTTCTTTTTCGTTTATAAAAAATCGATTGGACTATATCCGTACCAGAGTATTTGAGCAACCAAAACAGAAGTACTGGAGCTTTGAATATTGGGAAGTCTGGCATTTCTTCCATTCCAAGCAAGCTAATGACTAAAGGAAAGCATCTCTCTGCAATTTCTTATTAGCAAAATTAATTTCAGTAGACCAGATTGATCGAACTTGTATCCATGCTCTCCTGACTACTTGGAACACCTTGCTTTAATACATCGCGAGATCCAGATATTTATCACAAGCTGATGAGCCCGCTTCTTTGCCAAAAGCAGGGAGTAAAAGCATAGTCAGGGTCTGTTAAACCAACTAGCTAGAATTCATGAGTTGAAATACAAAAAACTACAAGGAAAACGAGAGATCACACAGAGACTACATCTTCCAGTATCAATTCTGTTAGATTAAATGATAACAATCCCATAACGCATGTCTACAGAATCACTGCTTTAATTTTCCAATAATCTCAAAGTACGAAACCATAAAAAAAATGTTGAATGACCGGTTAAGATTTAAAGATTTCATCCTATGTGCATCTCCTTGGAGCAAGTGCAAAAGCCAAACGGATCTGCAAGTTACAGTGCGCCAGAACGTCAGAGCCCTCTCAAACAAGGAAGGAGATAGTTCTATCCATGCTAGCTGCAGACCCCAGTACTGAAGTATGTTATTTCTGGCCAAGTGATTTTCTTTGGAGTTTCTATCTTCATTAATTCATTAGACTCGAGGCGAGGATTTAAAGCAGTGCAACGTGAACTCGTTGAATAGTTAGTGTGAATAAATAAAGTGCAGCATCACTGTCATGATAATTGCATATGTTCGATCTGATAAATGCATTTTGCCTTCGCAAAAAAAAAAGCGCAGCACACGTTTTCATCAATTATGGATAAGAAATGATCCCCTTTTTTTTTTTTTTCTGAGAAGAAATAGTGATCCATCTTAAAGGCCTTCAGATTTCAACACATGAAGGGATGCATACATATCTCAGGAATTAACAATGGTGGAGGGATAGCTTTTAATTGCCACTGATTTCTTGACAAAACGCACCGTACTAAGCTGTCGTTAAGCCGCTACTAATGCGCACCGTTTCAATAAATTGTAATTCTCATTACTGGGAAGGTTGTCAAGTCAGCACCGTCTTCTGCTCTGCCTAAATATACAGGCAGTTGTAACAGAATGGGCATGCAAAAAATGAATGAGAACTGCTGTGGATTCTCTCTCTTCTCTCCGTCTTTCTCTCTGTCTTCTCAATCTTTCTGATTCCACTGGGTTCAACACAGATTGGAGGATTCTTATGATACGATTGGGAACGCGGCTGTGGCTGCGGCTGCGTTTTCAAAAAATTTGAATTTTTTTTAATTAAAATTTAATATGATTTGTACGTTTTGGATCGTTTTGATATGCTGATATCAAAAATGATTTTTAAAAAATAAAAAAACATTATTAACATGTATTTTGGCATAAAAAATTATTTGAAAAGCACTCACAACTACACTGTCAAATACGCTCTTAATCGAATTGTTACCAATAGATCGTACATGATCTTATACCAGCTTTGTGATGTATGCAGGAATAATATTGGTCTTTAAATGGTTTTATTTCTTAAATAAATCAAAGAATTTAAGTTAATCTCTTTTCTTTTTTGTTTAGAAAAAAAAAGTACTAGACTACTTTATCCGTACCAAAGTATTTGAGCAACCAAAACAAAATTACTGTGTCACGACCTAATTCTTGAAAGACTAAAAAAGAATATACAATCTGTTTAATATATTTAATTAAGAATTTGTTTCATAACCCTATATATTTTTGAACTAAACTAGTTATTTTTTTTCAAAACCTAAAAATTAAATGGTTTTCTTGAAATATAATTCATAAAAAAAAAATAATATGACTCGATAATAACTAATTAAATAATTCTCAATTATTCATCAAACCAATATGAAAAGGCTAATATTACAGCTAGGGATCAACTAGAATTTTAGCAGATTTTTAGGAGTTAAATTAATTAGAGGACCAAACTGAAAATATCATAAATTTATAACTATACTGGAAGTTTGCCCATAAATCATTCTCTATTTTGTCTAGAATCTCTAATTATACTGGAATTTTTGTTAAATTTTTAGGGGTCAAATTGTAATTTTCTCAAATTAGAGGGCCAAACTGAAAATGTCATAAATTCATAAATATACTGGAATCTTGCCCATAATTCATCCTCAATTCCGTCTAGAATCTCTAATTATGCTCCAGGGACCATTTTATAATCTTTCCAAAGTTCAGGGACTAAACTGTAATTTTCATAAATTGAGAGATCAAACTGAAATTTCATTATCTTCAACCTTAAACCTAGATTTTTTCACAGATCACCTCCTGATTTATCAAAATCTCTAACTCAAATTCATCATTTAAACAGACCATAACTCAAAATCATCATTTTTATCTAAAATCTTCCAAAATCAACTAAATAACTCATTACCCAAAATAATTAACTTATAATATTCAAATCAATTCATCAATCAACTCGAAACAAAATCTTCAAAACCCTAATCTTCAACAAAATAGTAAATCAAAGCTAAAAAAACACATTGATACACATCAAAATATAAATATTACATTTTAAACTTATTTTCTCTTAACTCTTTTCTCTTTTAATTATTTATCTTTCCCTCTTTCTTCTTCTTTCCCTTTTCTTTTCTTGTGCCGGTTCTCACTCTCAAATTTTAAATCCCTCTTTCTTTTTTCCTTCTATTCATACTTAGTAAGGTTTTATTCAATTACCACGTTAATACTCCTTATTCATTTATATATATATATATACACACACACACTTTTAAACCAATTCAAAGGCTTTGTTGCCTTTTTTTTCTATTCCCTTTTATTTTCAAAACATTACACACTGGAACTTTGAATATTGGGAAATCTGGCATTTCTTCCATTCCAAGCAAGCTAATGACTAAAGGAAAGCATCTTTCTGCAGTTTCTATTTCGATTGAACACCATAATCTCTTGGTAGAAGGATTGATGAAAAAATAAATCATCTGTATCCATGCTCTCGTGACTACTTGGAACACCTTGCTTAAGACATCAGGAGATCATCTGTAATAATTGCATATTGGACAAAGAGAGCACAAGGGATTTGCCCTATTACACAAGAAATAATCAATTAATTGCCTGTGCTCTCCTTCACGATATCAGCTGTTACTGACTGACTAAATATAAGTTAGCAGTACTGATTAAATAAAACAACAAAAAGGAAAAGGGTGAAAGACAGCTTGCTTACCTTTAAGAGATGGTTCCTTTTTTGTGCTGATATAGGAAATGCGGAATTTCCCGAAGTAGCATATGTTTATCCATGCTAGCTGCTAGGGGTCTGCATTTTCAGTTCTGATTTTGGGTAAAATCAATAAAAGAAATGAAATTATTTTTTTTCAAGTCTTTAAACCGAACTGAAAACCAGTTCGAATTGACGATGTTAGGTTTGGTTTTTTTTTTTTTCTTCCAAATCAGTTTAAACTTATTTATCTTATTTTTATTTTCACAACATTACTTTCTTCTGGCCCTAAGTCCCTTAGTTGAGTGCCGCTTTGAATCTGAAGGAAGGCAGTGGTAGATACTTCCTGTAACGAGTGCGTGCTTTAGATGGGAGAATTAAAAAAATTAAAATCAGAAGTGATTAAAAGTGTGAATTTGATAGGAGAACAGAGGAGCATGGAGCAGCAGGAGCTAACAATTCCTAACAATTTTGGGATGTGAATATAGAGGAAAATCAGAGAAAATAGAGATGTATAGAGGGGCGGCTGATTGTTTTTAGAGAATGCTATTTTAGGTTTAGAATAAAAAAAATAATTATTTATACTTGTGTTTTTTTAAAGTGTTAAGTAATGGTCTAGTTAAATCTTCATTAATTGTTCTGGTTTTTTAATTAAAAAAAAAGTACATAACACTGTTGTTTTAGCATATAACAACAGTAGACTCAAGGATTTGAAGCAGTGAATGTGAACACGTTGAATAGTTAGTGTGAATAAATAAAGCAGAAAGTGGCATAAAGTTTGCATATAGGACAAAGAAAGCACAGGCAGAAAGTGACATAAAGTTGTAGCTTCCTGCCAATTTCTATTGCAATGACTTTGATAGCTAGTCTTCCACTAAGAGATCTCTCTCTCAGTATACCGTTGATTTCCTAATTTCCCTCACCAAATTTCTTAAATCTTTCTCATGATCTGTGCTTCCTTTTTCTGATTGAATTGAATCATCTCGTTTTGTGTTCTTGATCTGTATCTTTCTTGCTTGAAAGGTAAATCCTACTTTCTTTTCTTGTTTTTCTACCACTAATTTTGTTTCAAATAAGATTTGCCCATTTGGTTGTAGAATATTAATAAGTAGGATTGTAGATTGATCAATCAAGTAGAACTTAATTATATACGTGTTGCTTGATCTATTTTAGAACTCAAAACTCATATTTAGCTTTGTTCTTACATATTGCCATCAACTTAAACTATTTGTCTTGAAAACAGCTGCTCTCAAGGTTTCTGTTGTCTGTTGAGTGCCTCTTGTCAGCTTGACAGGTGACTAGTTTGCCTACTCTTTCTCATATTCTTGTGCTTACATTTTCAGATCAGCTTTCCCAGAGTTTCAACATTGGGGCGCGTCCACACGTTTCCCCACTCAGCAATTAGCTTCAGATTCTTTTGTTAAAATTCTTTTGAATCCAGGTAAAGTGTTTATACTTCATCTTCGTCATTTTGTTGCTGTCTTTGTTTTTGACAAGTAACTATTGTTTGAATCTTTTTAAGTAAAACACAAGTTGTACAAATTTTATTGAGAAACTTTGGATTTTGTATCATCAATAGTTTCCAAATATAAATAAATTGATCTTTCTTAGTTTTTTATAAATAAATTGCCTATTCGAGTTCGTACCAAATTCATTTTTTTTTCTTTTTATATTCTTTGCTGTTTTTAACTTATTGTTTTAGTTTCAACCTTTCCTTTTCCGACTGATGTAACTTACATTAATTTTATTCAATATTTTGACTCTGTTTTGTATATAGGGCAAAATGGTTCAATCAACTGACCCATTTTGGCACCATGTTGAGGAGATGAAGTGTATGTATTGCGGGCGTCAATTTCCTAACGATACTTCCATTTCAAGGATCAAATGGCATTTATCAGGAGAGAAAGGGCGTGGTGTTGCAATTTGTGAAAGAGTTCCTAAACAAGTTCAAGAAGCAGCTTTTCTAGCTATGCATGGTGCCAACAAAAGACATAAAAGCATAGCAAGTTCAAGCAATGTTAATGATAATGCCATTTCAACCACTCCACAAGAACAAAACAATAATGAAGTCGACAATTTGGCAGGAGATGCAGGAAGGACACAAGCAGCAGATACAATGGGTCAAGCACTTGAAAGACGTATGGAAGAGCTCAGTAAATTGTTAATGGAGGATGATATAGAGAATGGGACTGGAGGAGTAGTGCAGCCTGGTGCAGGAGCTAGCTCTTCTGGAGGGCTTACAGGCAACACAAATGAGACTCCTGGAGATCCATTACCTACTAGCTTACATGTTGAAGTCGACAATGTGGCACCACAAGGGCAACATCTGGAGAGCGTAACTGGGCAGCCCGTTGTAAGAGGTAGTTCTCATGAGAGGCCACTTGTTAATCACGATGAGCCTCAAGAAGATCAACTCTGTCCTCCACTAGTGAAAATGGTTGGAGACCCTGGGCAGCCTGTTGTGAGAGATAGCTCTCGTGAAGTTCTTCAACGTAATGGCGATGAGAGCGGACGAGATGTGTTTCTAACTGAAGAACTAACAGGTGGAGAGTTTGAAAATAATAAGAATGGTATCTGGTCGTGGATAATGAATGATGAAGCCTCATCAAGTATTGGCATTTACGGGATGGGGGGTGTTGGCAAAACAACATTGCTCACACATATCTACAATCAGCTTTTACAAGAACGTGGCACTTTTCCTCATGTTCACTGGATCACGGTATCGCAGGATTTTAGTGTTTCTAAATTGCAGAATCTTATTGCAAAAGACTTTCATTTAGATCTTTCAAATGAAGACAACGAGAGGAAAAGGGCTGCAAAACTGTCAAAAGCATTAATTGAGAAACAACGGTGGGTTCTCATCTTAGATGATTTGTGGGACTGTTTTGATTATAATAAGGTGGGAATTCCTATCAGAGTGAAGGGATGCAAACTAATTCTTACAACTCGATCATTTGGAGTTTGTCAGCGGATGTTCTGCCAGAAGACAATCAAAGTGGAGCCTCTTTCAATGGAAGAAGCTTGGGCTCTGTTCATGAAGGTGCTTGGATGTATTCCTCCAGAAGTGGAAGAAATTGCAAGATCTATTGCAAGTGAATGTGCTGGTTTGCCTCTTGGAATTATAACAATGGCCGGAACCATGAGGGGAGTGGATGACAGATGTGAGTGGAGGAATGCTTTAGAGGACCTGAAACAATCAAGAATTAGGAAAGATGATATGGAGCCTGAGGTATTCAGCATACTGAGATTTAGTTTTATGCACTTAAAGGAGTCAGAACTGCAACAATGCTTCTTGTGCTGTGCATTATTCCCGGAAGACTTCAGGATCCGTAGAGGGAATTTGATAGCTTATTTGATTGACGAGGGAGTGATAAAAGGGCTGAAGACTAGGGAGGCAGAATTTAACAAAGGCCACTCGATGCTGAATAAACTCGAAAGAGTCTGCCTATTGGAAAGCGCTAAGAAAGAGTTTGATGATGATAGATATGTCAAGATGCATGACTTGGTTAGGGATATGGCCATTCAAATACTAGAAGAGAACTCTCAAGGCATGGTTAAAGCACGTGCACGGTTAAGAGAAGTGCCGGGTGCAGAGGAGTGGACAGAGAATCTTACTAGAGTTTCACTGATGCATAACCAGATTGAAGAAATTCCTTCCACGCATTCACCGAGGTGTCCCAGTCTTTCAACTCTATTGTTATGCGACAATTCACAGTTGCAATTTATTGCAGATTCATTTTTTGAGCAGTTGCATGGGCTCAAGGTTCTTGATCTGTCATTTACAAAGATCACAAAACTACCTGATTCTGTCTCTGAATTGGTGAGTCTCACTGTATTACTGCTCATTGGTTGTAAGATGTTAAGGCATGTACCGTCATTAGAAAAGCTCAGGGCACTGAAGAGGTTAGATCTCTCTCGTACTTGGGCACTTGAAAAGATTCCTCAAGGCATGGAATGTCTATGCAACCTGAGGTATCTTAGAATGAATGGATGTGGTGAAAAGGAGTTTCCTAGTGGGTTGTTACCTAAGCTCTCTCACCTGCAAGTCTTTGTATTGGAGGGGATTCCTGCTCCGTTAACTGTTGAAGGACAACCTGCTCCGTTTACTGTTAAAGGAAAGGAAGTGGCATGCTTGAGGAAGTTGGAAAGTTTGGAATGCCATTTAAAAGGTTACTCAGACTACGTGGAGTATCTCAAATCTCGGGATGAAACCAAATCACTAACCACATACCAAATTCTTGTAGGACCACTGGATAAGTATGATTATGATTATGATGATTATGATTATGTTTGCAGAAGGAAAACAATTGTTTGGAGTAACTTGAGTATCGACAGAGATGGAGGTTTTCAGGTCATGTTTCCAAAGGACATTCAACAATTGACTATTGATAATAATGATGATGCAACAAGTTTATGCGATGTTTCCTCTCAAATAAAGAATGCAACTGATCTGGAGGTTATCAAGATCTTTAGTTGCAATAGCATGGAGAGCTTGGTTTCATCTTCTTGGTTCCGCTCTACTCCACTACCATCTCCATCTTACAACGGTATATTTTCTGGTCTTAAGAAGTTCGTTTGCTCTGGATGTAGTAGTATGAAGAAGTTGTTCCCTCTTGTCCTGCTGCCAAGCCTCGTAAACCTAGAAGAGATTATAGTTGAAGACTGTGAGAAGATGGAGGAGATAATAGGTGGAACAAGACCAGATGAAGAGGGGGTTATGGGTGAAGAAACCAGCAGCAGCAATATCGAATTCAAACTCCCAAATTTAAGATTTCTGACATTAAAGGGATTACCAGAACTGAAAAGCATTTGTAGTGCAAAATTGATTGGCGATTCTATCGAAGGAATTGTAGTAACAGATTGCGAGAAGATAGAGGAGATAATAAGTGGAACAAGATCAGATGAAGAAGGGGTTAAGGGTGAAGAAAGCAACAGCTGTAGCATCACCGATCTCAAACTCACAAAATTAAGGGTTCTATCATTGATTGGTTTACCAGAACTCAGAAGCATTTGTAGTGCAAAACTGATTTGCAATTCTCTCCAGTGGATTAACGTTGGAGATTGTGAGAAGCTGAAGAGGATGCCAATTTGTCTCCCGTTGCTTGAAAATGGCCAGCCATCTCCTCCCCCTTCTCTTGGAAGAATGTATATATATCCAGAAGAATGGTGGGAGTCAGAAGTGGAGTGGGAGCATCCTAACGCTAAGGATGTGCTTCGTCCCTTTGTAGAGTTTTTTGTTAGAGGATGAGTGACGCAGTGCCCTTGAAATAATATTAAATTAAGAGTAAGCATTGTTGTTTTAATTGGATTAAGCTTAAGCTATATGTCTACTTAATGACTGATGTGTTTATTATATCAAATGCAAGATAGTGGAGTTTTCATTCGTAAGCATTCATGTGAAACTCTTGTAATTAAAAGTAGGATAGTTGTCAATCAAGATTTTTTCATTCGTAAGCATTTTACTACTTAAGTAAACACCATTTAACAATAATATAAATTATTTGTAATTAATAAAAGGGACTGGGTCAATTTGGTCCAGAGAAAGAGCCCAAATAAAAAACAATAGAAGCCCAGGCCCATAAACATTTGGCCCAGGTAAGATCTATTGTGACAGTGGTTGATAAAAAAACCAAAAACCACATTAACGTAGTTGGAAGTTACGGCAATTCGTCTGCCATAGCCACATTATTTTTTATATCTAGAAATTTTTGAATGTTGATTTAAAAAAATATCAATGATATGGGATTTGGTATCATAATATTAGTAAAGTATTTTTTATTTAGAAATATATTAAAATAATATATTTTTTATTTTTTAAAATTTATTTTTAACATCAAATGATATTAAAATATAATAAAAAATAATTTTTTTAAAAAAATTGCCAAACATGCTATTTATGAAGCAAGTTTGAGTTTGTACTTGAGGTTTCTTTTTCTCTGTCCTTTCTCTTCACGCTTAACTTCTAAACAAAGCATTTCTCATTCATCCGCTCTTATTCAGTTAGCAATTTACAGGCCCAGGAAAAACTTAAAATCAGAGAATATTAACTTTCAGATGATTAATTAAATGAAAACGTAAATAAGAGCTGAAGTTCCATGATCTTCCCATTTTCTCTGATTAATTTTATCAAAGGGGAATAGGGTGCATGCAGTCCCCATAATTACTGCTTAATGCACGTACGTGAAGCTGGTCCCCGTAGCCTCTCTCTTTTTGGAGCTTATCGATCCCCATCTGCCTTCGTCAACCATTACGTTTATGTCCTTCTCTTTCTTATGGTCCAATCAAGAAAGCAAGTGGTTGTGCAGCATGTCTTCTTCATGATCATAATAAGATAAGAACGATTAATCACGAGGACTCATATTACATGCAGTAATTATCAATTCAAAGGGGAATGCCGTGGCTATAAATGAGGGTTTCTCTTCCTTCTAGTCTCTTCGAGGTGGGAAGACCAGTAAGAGAGTTTCCTGGTTGAATAGAAGGCTCACTCTTTCAATGGCAAAGGGATATGATCATGCGCTAGTTTTTATATGAATATGTACGTACAAGTAACAATTTGGCAGCAGAAAAATACAGAGATCAACATGCTTGGTAAAGGCCAAGTTTATAGAATGGGCTAGCTAGCTACCTGCCTGGGCTTGTAGGCACAGTAGTTGCAAGTGAATGAGCAGATCAATCCACCTAACCACAACCACCTCAATGCACAAAATGGCTAACCTGCTGCTAACAATCCTTAATATTAATTGATACGCACTTACGCTTTATGCATTGTTTATGCCAAGGATACACATGAAGAAGATAAGAACGATTAATCATTGAAGGAAATGATTTTTCAGGACCCATTCCACTGATATTAATCATACTAAGTTTATGGCTTTTCTTCATTTCTTCAAATATCGTTTTTCATATGTGCATGTTCTTCATCTTTTTATCTAAATTTTATATATGGGGAAGAATAATACCGTCAGAAAACTCTCTAAGTTTGTATTTCTTTGACACCTTTTAGGAGGATGAATGATAATAATTTATCAGGGAAGTTACCTGCTTTCTTCAGTAAATAAACACAGGTTCAGAATATCTGAATATCTGTACCTTCTAGCATTGCTTCCTTGACCAGACTAAGTGATTAGTAAGCAAACAAAATATCTGAATTATGTTTTTATGTATATGTGAATTGAGCTTTTTCAAAAAATGGTTATCAATGTTGCAATGTTGTAATTATTGATTTCTTGTGATTAGAGCTATAATTATTGTGATTTTAATAGCGTAACAAAACTCCCACAAGTTACAGGTTTTGCTGGACATCTTTCATTCTTGTACCTCACTACCATTATTAACATTCAGTAATATTGATTTCTTGTAATACTGCCTACTACTGTTCAAACTTTTCTGGCAACTCGCCTATAGTTTCAAGCATCCAATTGATTTCTTGTAATACTGCCTAGCTACTACTGTTCAATTCTTGTACCTCCCACAGGAAATGATTGATTTCTTCAGACGCACCCGCAGCGGAATGTGCAATAGTGGCTTCCAAACTGAGAGATCGATATCTACAAGATCTCCATAACCTCCAACTACAGTCACCAGAAAAAGCAATGGGGTCAAGAGCACGGGAAGCACAAAGACAAATATTACTGTGACATGAAATAAGCCCTTTTCTTGTTCATTACTTGTTAATAAATGATCCGATAATATTTTACAAATATTAATCAGTAAAAAAATAAATAGAAATATAAAAAACTGAATTGCATAAGATATTTAATTGCGAAGAGAAAATATTTTGAAAAACTATTAAAAAGAATCTTTAGGGACAGCCAAATCCAGGAAAAACAATTTTTCACCAATTTAAAAGATTACAAGAAGTATCTATAACCATAATTTTTTTGGTTGTCTATACTATTTTATTTGTTGAGATAATAAAACACATTATATCTTCTAATACTTACAGTAGCTTGCTAATACATGTAATAATCTTTAAATTATTGACATCCTAATTAAAACATTTACTTGTTAACAATTAACTTCCCCTAATAGTATGCAAGTTAGCTTTCTGGCTTTTCAAAGACCAATTTTTTTTAATAATATCCTACACACTCCTCGGCTGTCAAGAATATATATTGTAAAACTCTATGTAAACTTCGCAGATCGTTAATACATTTGCTTTAATGTAATTAATGTCCTTTATGGCGTAGATGGAACATGCATGTTTGGCCTATGCGAGATGTTCTGTAGCAAAAAATCTAGTGAGAAATTTATGAAAAATGAAAAAATCAAATTTTGGAGCAAAAATCGTGAAAATCACTAAATCTAATAATCGTGAAAATCACTAAATCTAATAATCCACTGTCTAAAAACAATACCATTAATTACCTTATCAAAATGAGAGTAGACTGAGATTAGTAATTAAGAGGTGAGTTTGTGTCAAACTAATTTCACACAAGTTTGATATGAGAAATCAAATTTTGCTATCAAATGTAGATCATTGCTTAACATAAAAGAAATATATTTTTTTTTCTAATCAGGTACGTATTGTATATATATTAGAATTAAAAATATATTATAATATGTGCTTACACCATTTTCTAGTGAGTTCTTGGATGCCAGAAAGAGTAATTAATTAAGGAATTCCAGCAATCAGTAGTAGCGGCTTTAAAATGGCATTTCAAGGATCAAATGGCATTTGTCAGGAGAGGAAGGGCATGGTGTTGCAATTTGTCGACAAGTTCCTAAACAAGTTCAAGAAGCAGCTTTTCTAAATAAGCGACATTGCAACAGAAGACATAAAGGCATAGCAAGTTCAAGCAATGTTAATGATAATTCTTATATTGAAGACTACATCTTGATTACCACATATTATTATATTGGAGACTACATCTTGTATCAATTCTGTTAGATTAAATGAAAACACAAGCTTACACAATCCCATAACGCAAGTCTACACAATCACAGCTACAATTTCCCAATAATCTCAAAGTATGAAACGATAACAAAATGTTGAATGATCACCAATTAAGATTTAAAATATAGGGTCATCTTAGTATCTTTTTTCTCGTTCGTTCAAGTGCAAAAGCCAAGAGGATCAGCAAGCTACGTACGGTATGCCAGATGGGAAGCAATGCCAAAGCCCTCTCTTAGCAGGAAGGAGATAGTTTTTTTTTTTTTAATCATCTAGTAGATGGTCTAGTGGTAAGAGCTTGGGACACAATCACAGCTACAATTTCCCAATAATCTCAAAGTATGAAACGATAACAAAATGTTGAATGATCACCAATTAAGATTTAAAATATAGGGTCATCTTAGTATCTTTTTTCTCGTTCGTTCAAGTG
>Ga0325400_1003454_pt1 | contig 14275 bp, 4 predicted proteins | sample PopdelMetagenome_2_FD_205662 | JGI IMG/M metagenome (GOLD analysis project Ga0325400, IMG submission 205662) | Populus deltoides microbial communities from Bellville, Georgia, United States - Xylem-PdKOR-R1 | ecosystem: Host-associated > Plants > Phyllosphere > Stem > Wood/Secondary xylem... | reverse complement strand
TAACCAGAAGTTCTCCAAAAATCAACAAGAGTCATCTTGCCCACCTTAGCTTGGATATAGAGGCTTCAGTAAACAATAGAACATCATCTACAAATGACAAATGAGAGATAGTTGGGTCACTACGAGAACACCGAATCAGCTGCCATTCTTTAGAGTAACCTTTTTAGCAACAAGTAGAGATATTTCCTCCATACACGAGACAAAAGGATAAAAGGAGAGGGGATCCGACACAAACCTCGTTTAGGGAAAAATAGATAGGAACCCGTACTTTGTCATGAGTTGGATCGGTTTTTTTATAACATAAAAAAACAATATTTGGACATTGCAAATATATTTTAGAAAAGAAAAAAAATCAACATTCATTTAATTATATAAAATAAAAATCAATAATAATAGACGGACCAAATCTTTTTTTAAAAAAAATGTTAACAAAACCAAAAGAAATAGAATGCTTCTAAAAAAAAAAGAAGTATAAAGCTGAATTTCAAGATAATTCAATATTAAAAAATAAAATTAAAAAAAATAAAAAAATACCTCGAATCAACTTGAGCTAGTATGTTAAATTCATAACCTGAATTATGAAACTGAGCTGACTTCATAAAAAACAAATTAAAAAAATGATGAAAATCCCCAACAATCCAAATATAAAATGAAAAAAAAAAGAAGTCAACAACAAGAAGCCTGAAAAAATAAAACACCTGTAAATCCGGGTAAGACCACCAAATCTCGTGAGCAGGATCATGCAAATGGAATAACCTAATGGAAGGTAAAACGGGAAAAAGTGATAAAACGTAATTTTAAAAAGAATCCAATCTTGAAGAATAAAACCAAAAAAATAAAAATAAAAAAATGACCCAAAAAATGGTCGAGTTAACCGACCAAACTTGTTTTCTAGGTCACAAGATCGGGATAATATGATTGAAAAAATCCAAAGAAAATCATGAAGCCTATTTTTCAAAATAAACAATGTCGAATGATGAAATTGAAAAAACAATAAGTGCAAAAAAATGATATCAACCTGTGTTAACTTTTTAAATTTGTGACCCAAATAACTAAACTAGAAGCACCTCATTCGGAAAAATCATGAAGCCCAATTCTCAATAAATTAAATATTGAAAGATAAAATTGAAAAAAAATCAATTGTATAAAAGGATTAAAAACAAAAAATAGTAATTACGAGAATAATAATCAAATGTGAAATAAAAAATAAATGAGAGGACAACTTAAAATTTTGAATTGAAAGGGGAAATTGAAAGAAAAAAATTAAATTCATAAAACAATCCAAAACAAATAATCAAAATCAAAAGAATGATGATCAAATTTAAAACAATAACAAATCACAATTATGGATCCAATAATCAAACTGAAAACAAATTGAGATTTGACAAAAAAACCCTAAACAAAAAATAGAAATAAAAAAAATAAGAATTAACATTGAAATATCAGCAAATAAGTGGACAACTCTGAAATCTTAAATGATAAGCGCAAATTTTGAGAGGAGAGGAGAGAAGAGAAAAAGAAAAAGAAATAGCCTTTAGTGACATATTATTGCCTAAAACACCACACACACCATCATGTAGAAAAAAGGTATTGCAATACTTCCAACACCATCACTGAAGCTAGTGTTTAGCCATCGGATGACGTCTTACGCATCAATTATATTTTAAAAATATTTAATTACCCCTCAATCAAATCTATTATAACAAAAACCAAGATAAAAATACAAAAATTATCTCTGAATACTAGTTAAATAAAATTTGCTTTCAAGGATAATCTAATTATTTTACCATATTTTGAAAATAAAAAAGACTAAAAAGCCTTTAGAAGCTAGCAAAATGAATTTTACTTTTAAGAATAATTAAATTATTTTACTATGTTAGGAATAAAAAAAAGGTCTTGGTCCCGATCAATTTGGTTGTGACATATAAACCCCAGTAAAAAAAACTATATTACCCTCCATAACAAGTTCAATGATTTTGTTTTAAAAAAACAAAATGATTGTTTCACTTTTCTAACTCACATTGTCTATATCTTGGATTATAGTTAATTAGTAACCTTTTTTAGTATTTTTTTAATAGGAAAAAGTTTATGTTGAGGAAATTGTTTAGTAAAACCAATTACATATATTAACAAAATAATAAAAATATGAATATAAAATATTAATCAAAAGACAAGTATAGAGTATTTGCTTGTAAAATTGTAAAATTTCATTTATCAAAACCAAGATGAGAAAAAAAAGTCATTGCTAATGATTATAACTTTTGTCTTTAAAGATAAATTGCATGTTTATAACTTGTTCCCTGGGATTTTAACAATAATACTTGGAAATATGGTTTTCGGACCCGGTATAATGGTCGGTCTAGGTTCTGGGTTTTGACCAGGTTATTGGGTTATTCCGGTCAATTTATTTTTTTAAATTAAAACGATGTTGTTTTAATAAAATAAAAATAAAAATCAATAGATTGCAACTAGATTTTTAACCGGATTTAGTGCTTACTTAAATTTTATTTATACAACAATGAAACCTAAAGCTAAAGAAAAGAAAGGACAAAAGCAAACATACGTTACATACTAGAAAGTGATAATTTTTTATTTGTTTATTCCTTTTATTCTTTTTTCCAACTTCTTTCCTACTAATAAGAATAAGTACCTTTACCTTTACTTGCAGAGGAGGCTAGAGATGTTGAATTATTTCAAAATTAATTAGATTTAATTTAAACAATTCATTAAATCTGCAAAATCAATAAATAAATCCGAGAAGTCTCAATGGAAAAGAATTAAACCAACATTAATTAATTAGAATTAATTTATGATAATTCATTGAATTTGCAGAAACAATGAATATGAGAAGATTCAATATAATAAAATTAATTCAAGATTTATAGGAATTAATTTTTGACACTTCTTTGAATTTGAAGAATCATTGATGATGACAAGATACGAAGAATGTTTAATCAATTTTACGTTCACCATGAATGATTTAGATAATATAAATACCATGTCAACACCACCTTTTCATCAATCTCTCACACGAATGAAGATTAATTTACTAGTATACGGAGACGTAAGAAATCACAGGGACTGTATGAACCAACAAATCATCAACAATGAAAAAATATTGGTTGGTATCCATCCTCGGGGACTTCAACACTTCATGCGATAAATCAGAGATAAAATTCTCTGGAAGTTTAGGGTGATTATAAAACGAGGCAAAGCAGAGATGTTTTCTGTACCACACACACAAAAAAAGGCTTTGAGAATGATCAGCAGCAACCACTCAAAGAGCTTCAGGATCCGAGGACCAGGGCCCGTCGGGGAGTTTCAACCTTTCAATACCATTCTGCTCACGGTGAACAGTGGTGGATGCAGGACAAAATCCCAGTAATTTGAATATTCAATTGAAAAAATAAAAAATAATTCATGTACTTTTGGCGAACACTTTTTTAATTCTCAAACAAAAAATCGAATGGTTGACTTCACTGTGGAGACCACAAGCCACAATGACCCAAAAAAAAAAATTTCCTGTCAAAAACCTTCCACTATGGATATAGATCGAGTAGGGTGATTGTATTGTACTCTGATGAGCCCACAGTCACCACTTTCCCTCTAAAAAAAGGATTTTCTTCCTTCTTCCTCCCCACAAATAAAATTAACAGTACAGCAGTGGTTATGGATGTTAGTGATGATAAGATGGAATTAGAAATAGAAACCCCTGAAAATGGGAAAAAGGGTTTCATGTATCTAGCTTTTCGATTAACCTCAGCTCTTCTTTTCCCAATCTTTGCCTTCCTTTTCTCGTCAATATTATTAGGTTTCTTAGCAATTCTCATGGGCCATTTTTCTATTACAATCCCCCGCTCTCTTCCATTTCAGTGCAGGATACTCTCCAGTAGTATGTCTCTCCCTCTCCCTACTGCTACCCCTGTGATTTTAAGCTTAAATTCATATCTTTGTTTTGTTTTGTTGATGTTTTTTTTAGATAATGAGTTTTTGTTGATCTATTTATTTTGTTTTTTGTTTTTATGAATTGTGTAAAGTGGGTTGTCTTTGTTTCTTTGTTTTTCAGGCGTGGATCTTAGATCATCTAAGATTTGTGAGCTTGGGTTGTTGAATTATAAAGCCAAGCATGTGTTTTATCCAAATAACAGAAGCAAATTTCGCTGTCGCTATGATTACTACTGGGCTTCAGTGTTTGAGGTGATTTTATCATTTTCTCTAGCAAGTATTATATGACTTATATTGTGCTAAAGATTAGGAGTATATGCTGCTAAAATGATTTCTTCTGATAATTGAGGTCAGTACTCTTCCTAGATAATGTGTTGTGGAAGTGGAAAACAAAGGGAGGATGGACTTGAAATGCCAAAAGTAGATATTTAACTTTAAATTAGTTGAATAGGAAACTTAGAAGTTAAACATTATGTAAGCTAAGAACAATGTGGTGATTCCAACAATACATTCTCAAAATATGTGAATTTTCTGAGAGCATGGTTCTTTACCATGACTTGGAATGGGATTACATGGAACATTTCAGCTTGAAAAGTATCTTGGCTTATGGATGTAGAAGGGTATGAAACGTCATGAACATTGCTGTTCTTGTTCATAATGCTGAAGTTCCAGTAGGCTTACTCATTAGGAGCTAGGACTATCTTCAACTTTCAGTTGTCAAAAAGTTTGTATTCTGATAAATAGCATTAATTTTATAGATTGGTTATAATTGGTATTCAATTGATAGAGCCCAAGACCTCTTTCTAACTTAGGGTATCTTAAATCATCAAACCTTTCAACGCAAAAAAGGAAGTTCTTGTATAGCTCCTTTGTTTTTTAATAGAACGCTCCATGTTCCAAAAACAGGAGGTGTAAAATTTGGACACATCACTATGTATAAAGGTGACGTCAAAGGATGAAATGAGGGAACTTTCATTATGATAGATTATCTTCTTTGTATCAGTGGGGCCTATCAATCTTTTGTTTTAATATGAATCTCTTAACCTTGTTAAATACTACTTTAGAGTTCTTATCTTTTTGTTTAAAGAACAAACACCACATTTGTTTTGGTCTGTGGAAGCTGTATTTGAAGAAAACCACCTTTTGACTCATTGGTAGAGGAATATAACCATTGGGCAATGGAAGGCATGATGGTTATGTGTCACCTTAATCCTAATGTGATGCAACACTGATTCCTCATTGTTTCCCATTGTATCTCAGATTCAGTCATTTGTACCCCCGCATTCTTCAAAGGAACATGCGGCAAATAGATTTAATTGCCTCTGTAATTTTTATGGTCATGCTATTGTGTATGACTATTATTCCAGGGTCATGCTTTTACAATGGTTCAGCATGTCCTTGTGTAAAAACTGTCTTTTATGTGCTATCAGTAGGTTTTCTCTACGGGATAGGAGGATTCCCTTCCCTGTTTTACTTGTCAGTGGTGATCTGATTGAAACTTGCTCTAGATAACTTGTGATATATTCTTCTCTGTTTCTAACACACACACATCTATAATCCTGCTACATCTCTGAAAACGCATGCAGCTGATACACTGAGACAGATTGGATATCTGAGAGGGTGATATATATTCTGTTAATTTTTCTCTATTAACTGCTTTTAAACCTTTTGTTTGTCTCTGATCAAGAAATTCTAGAAGACTTGATATTTTTTTTTTTTATCATTATAGTATATATCTGTGCGGTCTATTTCTGAATTTGCTGTAATGTAGGTGTACAGACGACAATATCTTAATATTAGTTTTTTAGTGCAAATAGCCAATAGAACACTTTCAACATTTATCATATGAACATTGTGTAGTGTATATGAGCAGAGCCATTAGTAACGTTTGATGCTTGGAGCTCTTCATATTCCCACCCCTGAACTCTTGACAATGTTTGCGTTTTCAAACAAATCCAACATCAAGGAATTATATATAGCTGGGTTGTGTTAGGATTTGGAAGTAGCATTTCTGCAAACTTCAGGCATGCACGCATCAAATTCTCTTTACAACATGTTATCAAGTTTTGCGTACACTATGTATGTATCTGACTGGTTTTAAAAGTGCAATGGTTTGAGGCATTGGAGTAAAAAATGGGTCTTTTAATATCATTTCTTTATCAACTTTCCATTTGCAGGTGGAATACGAAGATTATTCTTTGGGTCAGACTCGATTTGCTTTGGCAGAGGCTCCAAACGAGGCCCTTCCTCTAAATTGCCGCCCTAATTTTGGTGCTGCATGGTTGGCCAAAGATAAATTCAAGGTAGGGATTGCAAAGCTGCAAGCCTCACTCATTGGTAATACATTTTAAGTCAGATTTCCTTAAGTCCGTTATCACTATCTTACTCTTTTCTACTCATTCCTCTCCAGGTTAATAAAACCTATGACTGCTGGTATACATCAGGCATTTCGAAAGTGAGTTTATATCGTGATGATCTTTTCAGTTGTCAAGCAAAAGATCCATCTCAAGTTGAGATGATTAAACGTTATTTCATCCTGTGAGTCATTTTTTTTCACTTTAAAATGAAAAAGTAACACCCAATCTTATTTACTTCATCTGTGTTGTGTGTATTTCTATGGCATTTGATGTCTGCACTTCAAATATAGATGGTGAATTTGAGATATCCAAAGTTGATGATGGATGGCCTAGGGATTATCTGAAGTGTGTGGACCAGTTTGATTTGACTATCTTGATAGATATGAGTTGATTATGGTCATGTATTTCTGATAATATTGATTGGCCATTTGATGATGTGAATTTGGCTTTTTAGTGCTATGGTCTTCGCCCATTAGAGCGACTCATCTAGTCATCTGTCATTGAATAAGATAAATACAATGTTTCATTTCTCCACGTATTGTTGTTGAAAGTATAGTCCTTGTATGATTGAATCTATACTATTCCTATGTTTTTAAAAATGTTAAAGCTGAAAATCATGTAAATGATAAGCATCTTTTTGCAATCATTGGATGCGGCATTGCCAATATTTAACATAGAATTGTTGGTTTTACATATTCAGGTCTAAAGAGATGTTGCACTCCTCCCCAGTCTGGAAGAAAGGAAAAGCTAGCTATTGGGGGTGGGAAACGATAGCCGGAGTTATTACTGGTTTTTCAACTTCTATAATCACCATCAGCTTTATAAAAATCCTACAGTACATTAAATCATGGCTTCGTCTAACTTCTGTAGCTAGGATGTTTTCTCGCGCCAATATAGTTTTTTTCAAGCGAGCTTGTTTTCTTGTGGCGTACTTTTCTTTTATGGGCTGGTTGGCAATCCAGTATGGGAAAAGGTTTGGTCTCCCTGAGATTTACAGAGTTGATAATTACTAGAAGCAGTCTTTTAACAAGTGCCAATTCCTTTTTTCTCTTCCCGGAACCTGGATGCTGCATTGCTGCAATTTGACACACTCGTCGCCCAATGATTCCATGGGTGCCAAATGTATTTTTTAGAAGAAATGTTGAGCAACTTGTGTATGTAGCTGAGAAATAGACTTCATGTATAGTCATCATGTTATATGAAAAAAAAATCTCATTGACGTGAGCATTACTGTATTTTCTGCTCCTGCAAGGGATCTGAGCAAGACAGCTTCAGCTTCTATCTCTACTACCTTCGTTATGCTTGGAAAGATCCAGGAATAAATTATTGTGTACACTTCGATTACTTCCTCAGTATGTTGATACTGGTATATCCTCAAGGGAGACGAACAATCTCTTACATAAGAGGAATGGAGATCGTTTAAATTTTCCACGCACTTCAGAAGCTCGCTGACTATTTGACACAGATTACAGCCATCTCTCTGGATAGAAGCCACGAAGCTTGTTTTTTACGCCCTGCTGGTCCATTGCTTCCAAAATTTTAAAATTGATATTGCGTTCACAGTTTGTCAGACACAGCTGCATTTACCAATTTTACCATGCACTTGGTACATTCATGGACATATGATCAGCAAACAAGTCACAACACCTAAACTGGAAAATCTAGAATAGGCGTAACTTCTTTGAGTGTTCTGCTTACTAAGGACTTGGATAGGATTGTCTTTAGATTACTAAATTGGGTCTTTCAGAATTACTGCTGCTTCTGCAAAAGACTTGGTGCTTACAAGGTACACCCGTATGAGATGTGTAAGAGCCAAAAGTGGAAGTAACTTTTACATCTTTCCTGTTTCTGCTAGAATCCTCTCAATTTCTTCTAAGAGGCGTTCTTTTTCATCAGTTAAATCTTCGTTCTGTTTCTGAAGCTCTTCTATCTGCTTAGTCTGTTCAGAATCCTTCCTGAAAGAGTATTTGAAAACAATTGATTAACAACAAAGCAGTTCTAGATCATAATGCATAGAAAACCTACAACTTGGAAGCCAAACGTCCAGCAAAATAAACAGAACAGAACAAGTCTCTACGCATTTATTGACAGCCCAATTGGAAGTAATCTAGTTCTAACGGTTGTCACTACCTATTCATGAAAGACAAGTTCAACTTGAGTGATCGTACTTCCTTCTCAAGATTTTCACACCGCTTAAGGACTGATTGCATGTCAGATGGAATTGCTGGTGTCATATTCCTTTCCTTTGCCTCTGCCATTCTACATCACCAAAGAATTCAACGTAAATCAAAGCTACTAGGCAATTACAATCCTCCAACACTTGTAGATATTGCATTTTTTGTAACACTAATTGCGTGCTTCTAGCATCCTCATATCGCTCATGAGGTCTAATTATGGTGCATGCAGTTTGGATCGTCCATATATCCTTATGCTACATACTTCATGGAAAGGATGATTAGCCATATGGTCTAGATTTTCTTAGTCAGTTGTATTGCTTGTATCTTTATATTAAACAAGAAATAATGTTAATCATGAGAGATCAATCTGTTCCTGAAGCAGGTAGGCCATGCAAAATGAAATGAAAGTTTGAATAACAGAGTTAATAAAGCTGAGAGATTAAAGTTCACTTACTTTCGTGAGCGTTCCACTCTCCGCTTCTTAGTTGGGTCCCCCTTGTCCACTGCATAAATTTGGATGGTCAGATAGAGTGATATGATCGCATAACGACACAATAATGCAGTAAAGCATCTGCATAGTTTTTAGGGTTCGCTTAAATCATAACAAGTATACCTGATGAAGAGAATAAAAATAGCAAAAGTGGCAGTTGCAGATTTATATATGATGGCAAGAATTATTAAAGCGTTATGTTTTTCAATTCAAGAACTTATTTTCTTAATGTTTTGAACAGATTAAAACCAATAGAGCAACACATTCCAGCTGACTCCTTCTCCTTTTAGTGAAGCCCAGTGTAGTAAAGCCAAATGTCATGCTGGTGAAGTTCTAAGGATGAACTGATTACCTGAACCTGCTGATGTCACAGATCCATATCGGACGAGACCTCCCCTCTACCATAGAAAAAAGGAAGTAGGTAAAGCAATAAATATTTAATCAGAATACTTTTGTTCTGCATTGAAGAATGTAAAGTACCTTCCGATCATCCTTCAAATTGTCAATTATTCGGTCTCTAAAATCTGCATTTGAAATATAAGATGCAGGAACAACTTAGAAACTAAATCAATCAAGTTTCAAGATAGAAAAAAAGAGGCCATTTTTTAAACCGCACACCTTTGGCTCTAGAGCCATTTTCTAAACTCCTACCATTTCCAATTTGTTTCCTTGAGGTTTCACAAATGCTTAGAGTTTGACTTGAGTTGCTGGGGCCATCACATGCATCAAAAGCAGATGAAACTACTGGTGTAGCGGCAGAAGATCCACTTTGAGAAGGTTCCCGAGAAACCGTGCTCCGCTGAGCCGGATTTATGGTATTTACAAACCCTTCAAAGTCAAGATCCATGGGGCCTTGAACTGTCTGCAAGAACTCAGGGTCTTTGACTTGACCAGGTGATATTTCTTGAAAACTTCCAGGAGGAATCTCTTGAATGCCGTTTCCTTTTCGTTGATCAAAAGTAGAGTTTATAACTTGAGCATGATAAAATGCGTTAGAACTATCTTCAACTATTTCCTTCTCAATCTGGTTACCTAGCTTCTTGCGTTCCAGTGTACCTTTTAGCATGTTAACAACAGAAGAAACTTTATCTATGCTGCTCATTTGTGGGGTGTTAAAAGTAGACGAGGATGAATTGGTTGGAGACATGAACGTGCCCAACTGATTGGCAGTATCATGCACAGGAGGGTCACTGAAACCATTTGGATTTCCAAACTCTTGATTCAAATTGTTGACACCATGCCCTGAAGCATTCTGCATAACTTCCATACCTATATTTGTCTGAGTATATTGCATAGCAGCATACCTTCTCCTGCAAGACAAGTTGGATAATGAAGCAAAGGAAACAACTGTTCTTTGTACTGTTGGAGTAAATGCATTTCTATGCCTTAAAGAATGCATTCCACGGACTTCTGCCAGATGTAAGATAATCAACTAGATGAAGAATTTGGAGCCAGAATTATACCAGGTATCACTAACAAAAAACTTTTGAAGGATGTGATTGTTATCTTTATTATGCATGCGCGCGTAATAATGCTAATACCTTAGTTCAGAGGATCGACTTCTTGTCATGGGTTGAGAACTGTGAAACCACGCCTGAGTAATTAAGAGATTACAGACTGTCAGAATTGTAGAGGTTTAACCGAGCAGAAGTTTCTGAAGATTTTAAAAAATTATTGCAGACCTTAGCCAGATATAAATTACTAGCCTGCACGGTCCTTTCAACAGCGTTCCTGCTAAAAGTAGTAACAACAAAATGATAAATCAGAATCACTATTCTCTTGGCGGCACATTACTAACTTTTTAGGATCATATGACATGCGCATAGATGATCGAATCTGGAAATCTTGTAACGTTGTACAAATAAGATCATCATGGAAGAAGGGTGCAGAAGCTACCTGATTGACTGTTCATTGAGATCATTGGAGATATCGTCAGCTGTTGGATTATTTTGCGTGAATAAGACATCATTGCTCCTTTTCTTCTGAGGTGTGCTCCCATGTTGCTGGCTGGTCAAATTGACCAGTTCACTTGATATCCTGAGTTAATCATTGGAGTAACTTATGTATTATACATGTCATTGGAATAAGAAAACTTCCATTAAATAACTAGTCATTTTTTGCAGTTATTGAATCATTATAGACAGAATTCCGAGTTTAGAAGTTTTTAAACACTGAAGGAGCGACGAATTAAATGCAAGGTATGGAGAAGCTATGACCATATTCCTTAAAGAGCAGTTACACATGCTACCGCGGAGTATTTGAGGAACAGGAAGGATGACAGAGAGGGCAATTCCCCAGAGAAGTGGTGGCAAAATAGGTGTCCTCTATCAAATGCCAAACAACTGGGAAGGATTTGCTAAGCATATTTAGCTACAAGGGAAAAGAACTGAACCAAAAGAGATATCCGTAGTTGCCAGAACCCCCAAAATGTTAGATTACCTCAATGTCACATGAAGCATTTAATGATTTATTTATCTGTTTTCCTGATTATAGAAGTTTCAAGCACTTGGATGGTAAGACATTCCAAGGCAGCCTACTAAAGCCAAAAATGGAAAGGAAAAAAACCCATAGCAGAGTAGCGATTCATCTATCTCTTATGATTGTATATTTCATTCCTGTACAACAAGATTCACCTTGATGATTCCGTATCAATCTAAAGCTGGCCATGTCATGACCAGGAAGGGTTGCAAAATTAGAAGCTTTAAAGAAATCAGTGTTCTGCAGGGAAGGGAACTCATATTTCTGTTAGTCAGATTTCTTAATGTTCAAACATGGGATAGCTAATCCCCTCCGCAAATGAATTTTCCCATACAAGCCAAGGACATCAGGGTAGAATTTCAGACTCCTAGAAGAGCTTGCATATTGAACGATATTTTTTCTTGTGCAGGGGAATTTTGGGCCATGCATTTCAATCAGCTGGAACCTAGAGGATGATTCCCAAGTCTGTGAAGGATGAATTGGTAATAGTTTCCTCTAAAACAAAAAAAACTCGTATCATGCTAGCACAGAAATGTAGCTACATTTAACTTTAGAGGCATGAGTCATGCACCTCTGCACCATTAAGATTATACAAAAAAAACTAATGCAGAAAAGTCGTTCAAGAAAATCTAAAAAACGAGGGCAATCTGAATTTGGAGAATGGCACAGTTTCATTTTTCGTTATCGACATATACTACTTCGATCTACTCACCTTCTCGATGCTTGTCGGGTTCGATGTGCTATGCTTGTTGAGTTATAGCCATTCTGAAAAAAGAAAAGTCCATCAGTCAGAAAGAAACCCAACCCATCCTATGGGAAAAAAGAAATAAAAAAAAGGAGTGATTTCCTGAACTGCAAACCCCGCATGAGTAAGGTTTTGCTATGGAATATAGCTTTTAACTTGGTGAAAAATTCTGGTCTTTTTGAATAAAACCGCAAGGCTGATGCTTTATTTTAAACAGACAAGTTCAAATCTAGCAGATGAGGAGTTAATTTTTTTGGTTTGATAACTCCTATGGCCACTTCTTCAGATTATCAATCACTTAATGACAATCCATGAATCGAAAGCCTGGCAATAATCAAAGTTGACCAACTAATTGACAAATGAATTAGACCATTACCAAGTTCATTTCACTACACAAATTGTGATGTTTTGTCAGTCTAATCTTATTTTTCTGTCAAGGAAGATGTAGTAAAAGTCAGCCAACTACTTGTGATTATGTTTTGATTTTGGAAACAAGAGAAAAAAAGAGAAAACTCATGGCATGTATAGATGATCAGTCAATCCTGCAAAGGCAGAAAAACAAATGATGAGCTTGAGACTTGGAGGCAGAAATCAAGATTAAATTTTTTTTGCTCGCCTCTCCATTTGTAAGCCAGCTTTTGAATAGCTCCTCACTGTCAGTACGAAAGTTATGAGAAAGATTCTTGAACCCCAACATCTCCATGGTGGGTACTGGCATCCCAATTGAGGTCTCCATGAAAGATTTGAGAAACAACTCTTCACTCGAATTCCTATACAGGTCTGCAAACCCTCTTCCTTCCGTCTCCATCACACTTTTCTCCCTCTCACCCCTCTGATAAAAACTGAAGTTGTGCTGCTGACTATTTTCTGGCTTTATAACCGAGTTGTCTGTCAAGCTTCCCTTGTTTCTATCATTGATCATATTACCTTTTACCGTAAGCAAGTAGATGTGCCAAACCTCCTTCCTCGTCAAAAAGGACAGGCAATATTTATGACAGAGAGAACAAATGAATCCTAGCAATGATCAGAAATCTTGGAGGCCAGAAACTGGGCTTTGGATCCCTATAACCTACCAGGCCACCGGTTGGGAGTTGAAAATCTAGTCAAGAGAAGATGAACAAATACAACCTATGTCCAATAATAAAAATAAAATCTACAATAATTTTGAAAAATACAGGGAACACATTCTTGCAAGATATTGCACCAAGACTATCTAACTTTTGCTTTTGATACTGCACCAAAGAGACAATGTTTCATCGCCCATCAACCTATAGGAACTCTTGTTCGTTTTTCGGTTTGACTATTATATTTGTCCCCAGGTTGGCATCTTACACAATAATAACACCAAAATAAAATAAAAATCATATAATTTAATAAGCAATAAAATAATAACAATAAGAAATCGAAATTCAAACCAAAAGAACAGAATTTTTTTTTACAAGTGTGCCGTTGATTTGAACCCATTTAGGCATTTTCCCCGAGTTCAGACGTGAACATTAATTAGTTTACATGTTCGCATTATAAGTATTCGTCTTCCTCTTCACCAGTATGCAGGGCCAGATGTCTTTGGAAGTAATTAAGTATCCACCATTGAGAAAGGCAGGAAACCAGTGGTAATAAATAGTACATAAAATTTCCCCTCTTCGTTAATCTCATAGTTTATTTCATTTTGAATATTGTAGTGGGGATTTGATCGAAAAGGGTCTCGAAATCTGATGTTTAAGCAACTCAATCAGCTGCTAAATCAATCCTCCATATGTCAATCACACAGCAGAATATAGCTAACATCACTTGCTATAAAAGTACACAACGGGGCAGTGTGAAATGAATTTAAATATCAGAAGAAGTACCTTTTCAGTGATTTAGACACCAAAGAAGTAGATGTTTAGCACAGACAAAGAAATGGCCTGATGGAAGCAATGAAAAGGACCTTGTGCACTTGCCCTTTGTTTTTGTTAGGTGATTCTCTAAAATATTGTTGCCGTTGAGAAGGCGCTTTCATGCTAGGGAATGCCTTAGGTATGCCATTGTGTATCTTTCTTTAGGTCCTTTTAGTTTATTGTGGCATGCGCCTCGCCATAGA
>Ga0325400_1003453_pt1 | contig 14276 bp, 8 predicted proteins | sample PopdelMetagenome_2_FD_205662 | JGI IMG/M metagenome (GOLD analysis project Ga0325400, IMG submission 205662) | Populus deltoides microbial communities from Bellville, Georgia, United States - Xylem-PdKOR-R1 | ecosystem: Host-associated > Plants > Phyllosphere > Stem > Wood/Secondary xylem... | reverse complement strand
ACATGATTTGATGTACATATTGAATTGAAAGACCTACTTACACTTTTTAATGAATGGCTTCAATTTTTTGATCTAGAGTGTTTGAAGCAAAAAAATAGGTTGCAAATAAGTTTCTATGTAAAAAAATCTAGGATTTTTTTTTTCGGACACACAGTAGCCAGATTCTAGGGATTCCTAGGTGATGCGTCTTTCTTTCAAATGATTTGGACGGATGATATGTCGTCCATCCCATTAGCTTAAAAAAAAACATAAGGGCTCGTGCACAGGCTGTTGCTTGATGGGTCAGGTCCAACAACACTTGGCTTAATTCATTAAACACAACAGGAAATTACTTGTGTTGCAATGTTGAATATCTTGATCTACATTTGTCTTTTAGTTTTTTCAGTTTTGTTTTTTGTTTATTGTTGACGATTTGTTTTTCATTTCTTTACACAATGATTATTGATTTGATTAGTTAGATGCATACATAAATTTTTCGATTTATATCTATGATTTTTTATGTAAAAAAACACGTTGAAAATTTCTGCACGTTTGATTTTTTTTTAATATGTTTCGGTGTTTTAGATTTAATCCTTATTCTTATGATTTTTAATTTTTTCCCTTGACCCTTTTATGCTCAATTCATGGTTTTTTATTTTTGTTTGTTTTCCGAGACACTGCCTTGATAACATGTGCAACCTTTTCCAGTGACCAAAATCTTTGATTTTTCTTACTCATTTTAAAACATTTATATCACATGAATATCCTTTTTTACTTTCACATAAAATTAACTTGTCTCGCAGCGTAAGACGGGCCATTTATTGTATAACGAATATCACAAATGACAAGGATTCATTTGTGTGTATGATCAAATTACCAGGAAAAAAAAGAACCCTAGGAGCCATTAGTAATTCAGTGTTGCTTGTGAGAGGAATGATTGTGGATTTGCAAAACGGTTCTTTTTTTTTTATGAGTTTATATATATATATAAACTCATAAAAAAAAAGAACCGTTTTGCAAATCCACAATATATATATATATATATATATATATATATTGTTCCCTTAATTTTTTTTTCTTTTTATTTGGTCCTTTAACATTGTATACATTTGGGATTGGTCTTGGTAATTTGTTTTTTAGGCCTACACTTGGAGATCTCATAGTGTCGAGGAAATGTTTCATCACTTTGTTAATGCTCAATTTGACAAAATAAAATTCAATTTAATTGATTTAAAAGAATTAGAGCTTTGAGGATAAAATTTGAAGCGTAAACTTCCAGTCCTTTTTTTTCCCCTAACATCAAGGATTGATTGACACATGCAGGGGATGAGTTCCTATCCATTTTTCATCATGTAACCTCTCTTTTTTTATTTGATAATTTTTCAATACCTTTATTTGAGATTTGACTTAGAGTTTCTTTTCGTTGTATAAATATATGTGTGGTTCTCGTAATATTAAAGGAAAAATCTAGATTGATTAATGCTTAGTTTGACAAAAATAATTTTTTTGTTAATTTAAAATTATTAAGTTTTAAGACACCAAAATTAAAAATAAAACAAATATAGTGAGCTAAAGTCAATAAGCACGTCAACTTGACTGGCACGTGTGTTGGAGGAAGTCATCGTTTTCTAAAGGCACACGAGGCGCGTGTCAGTGGAGGAGCAGTGGTGAGGCTGCAATGATATTTTTTCCATCTCTCCCTTCATTTTCTCTCAACTCGTGATTCATGCTAGTCTAGCCAAAATCAAAAGGTGTCCTATCATTTTATTTTTATATTAAATTTTTGTTCTTATTCTTTTGATTTTTTTTCTTCGGGTTCTTTTTTAAAATTGACTCTCTTTTTTTAATTTTATCATTTGATATTAGATTGGTTAGGAATTAAGCTTCATGATTTTTTTTTTCGATCCTGATCCTATGACTTGAGTCAATAGTTTGAAAAGTTAACTGAGGTTGACATTAGTTGAATTACATTGAGAGATTGAATTTATGTAAATTATGATAGGTTGCATAATGACAGCAACCCTTCTTTTATATTTATACATTTAGGGTTGTGTACAATATAAGAGTGGAATATACTACACATGATAATTATTCCTATATATATATATATATATATATATATATATATATATATATATATATATAAGCCTTTCTCCATAATATGCCCCGTCAAGTTAAAAGTGGAGACTCCACCCGAAGCTTGGATCGAAAAGAAGCAAACGAAACTGGAGGGAGAGGCTTGGTAAGGACATCGGCTAGTTGGTCCTTGGAAGAGATGAATCGTACCTGAATTTCTTTCTTAGCAACGCGATCATGAATGAAGTGATAATCAACTTCAACATGTTTAGTTTGAGCGTGAAACACTAGATTGACAGATAAGAAAGTGGCCCCTAAATTATCACACCATAACGTAGTGCTGGATGAAGATGAAAGTTGTAGTTCTAACAATAAAGAACGAATCCACAAGATTTCAGCAGTACCATCAGCTAAGGCTTTGTATTCGGCTACCGTAGAGGATCTAGCAACAGTACATTGTTTCCTAGATTTCCAGGAAATAGGAGTAGAACCAAGATACACGAGATAATCACCTGTTGATTTTCGATCATCAATACTGTCAGCCCAATCAACATCAGAAAAAGCGATGAAGAAACAAAAAGGAGTCCCGAGTAATGTGCAAACCACAGGAGGTTGTAGCTTGAAGGTAATGTAAGATGCGTTTAACTGCAGCCCAATGATCCTTAGTAGGAGCATGCATAAACTGACACACCTTCTTGACTGCATAACAAATATCAGGTCTAGTGAAAGTAAGGTACTGTAGAGCACCAACAATCTATCTATAACGTGTTGGGGTAGAGTGAAGAGTACCAGGCACGAATCCCAACTTAGATGAGGGAGACAATGGAGTATTAACCCGTTTGCAAGAAGTCATACCTGCTTGTTGGATAATATCTAGTGTATACTTGTGCTGACTGAGTAAGAGACCCATAGAAATAGATTTAGATTCTATTACCAGGAAGAAATAAGCATAACTTAAGTCTCGAAAATTAAAACTATGAACTCAACAAAAACTCTGAACTCAACAAAGTAATTAGTTGTATTTCTCTTATATTTTTTAGATTGTTTAACAATCCCCTCCATCCCAGGCGAAGCGTGTCTTTGGTGAAGAAATGATGTAGTTCTAGCATCCATTTTCTTTCTTGTCTTCTTTCCACTCTTTCCTCATTGTATCGTGGGAAAAAAAAAATTATGGCCGTCCAAAGTGAGGCATGAAACGAGTCAGTGTAACCCACTAGAATTTGTTTGTGTTGCTAGTCTATATGTCAAAATAATAAAATTTTATATGTAATGTGAGAAAAAAATTTCTTTGTTTTCTTTCGAGGACTCTGTGGAGAGTATATATATATATGAAACAATCTATGTACAAAAGCAAGCCTTCAAGTAAAGACGCAGAGCAAAAGGCAAGATTTTTATCTTCTTTGCCTAGGTACCTCCAGCTCCTTATATTTACTAAAATGACAGGTACCAGTTCGGTTGCATCACAGAAAAGGTAATCAAAATGAACTTCCATTAATCTTGCACTCTGTATAGTTTCTTCCTAGCTATTTGAACTTGGAAATATTCCCAATTAACTCTGATTCGCCTTGAATTCATTTTGCTTGTAACATTTCAAGATTATAACGTGCACGTACTAATTTTATCAGATTGGGTTCCCTCCAAAAGCTCCAACTAAATATTTGATCACCGGCACCATTTCACAGTAGATAACGTACAGCATCTGCGTTTAGATGTTTGTTTTCACATTTCAGCTTGTCTTTAATTAACGATAGTACTATTTCAGGTTAGCAGGCAAGGTGTCAATCATAACCGGTGGCGCGAGCGGCATAGGAGCAAGTGCAGTGCAACTTTTCCATGAAAATGGTGCTAAGGTCGTTCTTGCCGATATCCAAGACAACCTAGGCCAAGCCCTTGCTCAAAAACTTGGTGAAGATGTTTGCTACATCCACTGTGATGTTTCAAACGAAGATGAAGTTAGCAATCTTGTTGACGCCACCGTTAAAAAACATGGTAAGCTTGATATAATGTATAACAATGCAGGCATCCTGGGTCGTCCTTTAGGAAGCATTTTGGACACCCCGAAATCAGATCTAGACCGCCTAATTAGTGTAAACCTGGTAGGTTGTTTCCTTGGAGCCAAACATGCAGCTAGGGTCATGGTAACCCAAGGTCAGGGTTGCATTTTATTCACAGCCAGTGCTTGTACAGCTATTGGTGGACTTGCAACTCCCGCTTATGCAGTGACCAAACATGGTATCGTGGGGTTAGCGAAAAACTTAGCGGCTGAGTTAGGGCAGTATGGTATAAGAGTAAATTGTGTTTCGCCTTATGGAGTAGCAACCCCCATGTATGAGGGATTTTCAGCAGATACTGCGCCAATGATAGAAGAATCACTGGGACAAATGGGTAATCTAAAGGGGAAAATTCCCAAGGTGGAAGACATGGCAAGGGCTGCACTATACTTGGCTAGTGATGAAGCAAATTATGTGAGTGGGATGAATCTTGTCGTGGATGGTGGGTTCAGTGTTGTTAATCCTACAATGATGAAAGCTTTGTACCCCGCTAAATTATAAGTTGATCTCGTTGATGTGCTTCTTTCTTGGTTTCAAGAAATTAGCAGAATTCTCAATGTATTCGGAAATGTGTTGAAGAATTTTTTAATTTGTAAAAGTAATTTTTAATTAAAAATATATAATAATAATAATAATAATAATGTTAAAACAACCATCTCTCTAAAAATTCAAAAATTTCAAAATATAATTTATATTATTCTCTAATATATATTACTTGTTAGGATATATAAAATACGTTTCAACAGCTTTTTAATTCAACTTTTTAATTAAAAAATAAAAAATATAATGTAAAAATATTAAAACATTCCCGTAATCTTTTTAATTACGTAATATATTCATTTTATTATCACAATTAATAATAATTTATGTTTAAAATTACAGTAAAATTCTCAAGCCATTTAGGTTTTTTATAAATTGTGTGAGTTCATAGTCAATACATTTTATCGCCTCTTTTTTGTTTTGCATTGCAAATCCCACTGCCGAATTATATAGAGCAAGTCTATACATCTTTAGATACAAACAAATTGTCAATAATATTCTTATTTGTGAAAAAAAAAATTCATACTCATAAAATCGTTTATTGCTTGTGGGATTAATAATTCATTACTTATATAATTTGCCACATCTATTTATAGTGACAGACTTTAAGGTTGTAAGAATGAATATGATAATTATCACTGACGTGCTATATATTGTTAAAAAAAAACCTTTAATATATTAAAAAATTATAATTTAATATTTTTTATGAAAAAAACAAGTTAAACATCCCTGTTTATAACCTAAATTTTTTATAAAAAAAAAGTTTTTATTAAAAATTATATGACTAATCTAACTATCATTAGAATTTCTATGCTAATTAAATTCTTATAAATCTTAATAATTAAATAAATATTATAATAAAAACATTTATATTATAATTGTTTTTTGTTTTTTAAATATCATTCCACCGACAATCACTCCACCCGTTCTCTGACCCCAAACTAGTAGTTGTGAGTAGGGACTTGCTGGCACTTCTCCATGTTAGTTGGGAAGGGGAACGTGGTGGTTGTAAGGTAGGTGCAATTCATCTTCCCGAAGGCGGATTCTGATTAGATTTTTTATATATATAAAACAAGATTAATAATACAATATTTATCAATTGTATTATTCTTAAGTAGCTTCATGTAACCGCGTTTTACTGTATGATTGGACAACTTTTTTGGAACAAAAATCTATGTTCATGTATTGAAATTGAGTTAAAAACAAAAATATAAATAAGAGATTTTTTATTAAACTCAAAATTAAAGTTATATAATTAAAATAATTTGATTAAAAATAAAATAAAAATTATAATTTTTTTTAAATATATTAATTCTTTTAAACTTGTGACCTGAATTTTTAAACTTAAAGCATCCAATTTTAAAAAAATATATATTAAATGATGAAATTGAAAAAAAAAATCTAATCATACTAAATTTTTTAAAAAAATAACAATTCAAAAATTAAGATTTAAGATCAAAATAACAACAATTATTAATAAGTAATACCATTATTATTATTATTATTATTCCTATTAATATTCTTACTATTTTAATAACTAACACTACAATTATCATCATCATCATTATTATTATTGTCATTATTACTATCATTATAACAACTATTATTAATATTTTCAGTATCATCACTTTTCTTCTTTATCTTTTTATCTCACATAATCATCATTATTAATAGTAGTAGCAACAATAGTATTGTTACCACTACAACACTATATATAACTACTATTTTATTATCATCACCTTTTCTACTACTATTACAACTACTACATCATAATCATTAATAATTTTACTACCACCACTAACACCATCACTACCACTATTATCACTACTACATCATCATTATCTTCATCATCATTATTAATTTCACTACTACCATCATCACCACTACCACTACCACTACCACTACCTAAAGGTGATCATTTTTTATTTGGTCGGATTTTTATCTATCAAAACAATCAAACTGAAATTTTATAAAATACAAAAAAAAAAACAAAATTGATTTCAACTAACCAGTTTAAGTTCGGTTCGGTTATTTTATATCAAAAACTAAAACACAACTGATCGGTTTCGGTTATGTTATGTTTGGTTTTGGTTCGGTTCGGTTATTTTATATTAAAAACCAAAAACTATGTTTTTTTGGGCTTTTTTAGACTTTTTGATGGGTTTCGGTTTCGATTCGGTTAGGTTAGATTCATTTTTAACGAAGCCGATTCGGTTTGGTTGAGGTATTTTGGTTTCAGGCTTATGAAACCGAAATCGAACTGAACTAAATATTTTTTTAAAATATTCTAATCAATTTAATTGGTTTTTTTCATGGTTCGGTTTTTTTGGTTTTTTTTGTTTTCTCAGTTTAATCTGTTTGTTAGTTTTTTTACTCACCTCTACCACTACCACTACCACTACTACCACCACTACTACCATTACCACCACCACTACTATTACGACTACCACTACTATCATTACCACCACCACTACTATTACGACTACTACTACCACAACTACTACTATTACTACCAATGTTACTACTATCATTGCTGCTACTACTGCTGTCACCACCAATAATATTTCTACTACTATTACCACCATTACCACTATTACTACCACAACCACTATTACTACCACAACTACCACGACCATCTCTACTATCACCACCACAACAACTACTACTTCTACTACCACCACCACTACTTCTACTACTACCACTACCATAACTACTAACACTATCACCATCACCACTACCACTACTACGACCACCACCACCACTAATACGACCACTATTACCACCACCACCACCATGATGACTACTACCACTACCACTACTACTACTGCCATGACCACCACCACAATGACTATTATCACTAATACTACTACCATCATCACCACCACTACCACAACCATCACCACGACCACCATAATGGCTAATGTCACCACCACTACCATGACTACGACCACCACGACCACCACAATGGCTAATGTCACCACCACTACCATGACTACGACCACCACCACCAATTATTGAACAAAACTCATGTTGGTTTAGCTCTTAAGAACAACATAGCAGCTAACACTTTCTCCTTATTATTTTTTATACTTTCTTATAAATAACTTTGAATGTTTAAGGTAGTTATATATAGCCTTACAAGTCCTACTTAGACTAAGATTTTTATCCTAATCTAAATCAAGTTTATTTTTATTTAGCTAAGATGAAAACTAATCAATTAGCTAACTCCTAGCAATGATAAAACTCTAATAAATAATAATATTTATATTGTAGAGTTCTAATAATATTAGAACTCTTACAAACTCTAAATCCTATTAACCTAAATTTGATGTGAACCTTTTGATTACATAGTTAAGCAACCGCCAATAAAGTAGATAAAACTTAGAAGGCCAAAAATCAGGTTTGATAGAACCTTGACCCAGAGGTAATCCTATACCTAAAAACCAAAGGTATTGAAAAAAAAACTTGAACATAAAGATAACCTTATATTTAAGAACCCTAAGTATGTAAATGATGCCACAAAGTCAGTTATTATTTGATAAGTCAACGTATGATCTTTGTCCCTGCAAAGAAATATTGTTTTGCCACAAACAAACAAAAGAAAAACTCTCGTTTATTCTTAAACTTGCTCCTGAAATTTTCAGCTCAAAAAAACATAATATAGTCTCGTATAACTAACTCTAGCTAATAGACCCCCTTCGGGTCGCAAGCTAATGTGTTTAAACTAGTAATCAATTAATATAAGTTTAATAATGAAATAACTCCTAAATAATATCTAATGGGCTAGAACAAACCCAAATTAAAAATAATTACTCAACATTAAGTAAATAAATAAAATAGGATAATAACAACAAAGTCTTTATGCTAAAACTCCTCCATGTAGCCTGAATCTTCAATTTTCATATATTTTTGGTAGATTTTAGTCCTGACTTCAAACACGTCGTTCTTTCTTTTCTAGATGAATTACTGAACCTACCATATATGGTTGAAAAGCCTGAGATGTCTAGTTTTCAACCCAACTTGAATGGTAGAAACATCACACTTATAAGTCTAAATATGTTCCAAACAGTACACGAATATCTAGTTTGACAGATTTGACAATATTTGTCTAGTAACTTCAACCCTTTAAAATAATATGTTTTCTAATTTCATTTGACATGAAAATTTATTACAATATAGTTATATATGTCTGGTATCTCCTTATAAAAGTTTAGCTCGATCTGATATACGGTTTGAGAGATATATCTAATCTTATAAAATTCTTCAATAAATATTTTAGAATCAAATTTAGAACTAACTTCTTTCGTATTAAAATCCTAGCTGCTATTAAATTATAACATGTAAGTGGTATATAATTTGCTTAAATAAGTGTTAAATTGTTAATTAAAGATATCTGTGTGGACAACAGGAAGGCATATTTACACGGGAGGTGATTCTACATTTTGGACTTGGAGGACGTACGGCATCTCTACTACAAGTCTTGGATTTCGAGGAACTTTGGTTCTTTCGTGTTAGAATTTTTCTATATATATCATGGATACATCCACGGGTAGGTGGCCTAAGGAAAGAGATTGCTTTTGTCACTCAAAATTCCTTGGCACCTCCATAACCTTCGAGAATAATACTGTTTTAATTTTCGATAAGAATACAAATTCACGCAATTCCAATTTCAGGATAGCAGGCAAGGTGGCAATTGTCACTGGAGTTGCAAGCGGAATTAGGGCAGCTACTGTGAACCTTTTACACGAAAATGGTGCCAAGGTGGTTATTGCAGATATTCAAGATACACTAGGCCAAGAAATTGTTGATAAGCTAGGTGAAAATGTTTGCTACATTCATTCTGATGTATCGAATGAAGATGATATAATCAACCTTGTTAACACCACCGTAGCTAAACTCTGGAAACTCGAAATAATGTAAGACTACGCTGGCATCTTGGACCGGCCCCATGGTAGCATTCACACTGCTATCAACTTTATATTTACTAACGGAATTTTTTATCTGTATTTGTATTAATATTTTATTGATAATTAATTTCTCAATAGAATCACAGATGAAAATTCTTTGTTGGTGAATCTTTCATCAGTAATTTTTTGTCAGTTGGTAAGTCCATTGGTAATAAAAATATATTATTACCGATGGATTTACTAATGAAAAAAGTGCGAAAAAAAATTACTCGCTTCATTCCGTCAGTATTTCCCTCAGAAAAATACCGTATGTAATTCCATCAGTGATTATTTAAAAATATTTTTAAAACATCTATTTTACAAAACTATAAAATAATTAAATTAATATAAATCAATACTATAAAATACTCAAAACTGAGTTGCTTGGAAAAGAAAAGGAAAATCAACTAAAAATTGATTTCATATGAAAAAACAAATCCTACAACAACATTCATATAATTATTAAGAACAAAAAAATTTTAAAAATAAAATAAAATAACAAATATAGTGAAAACAAAACATGAAAAAAGAAGAAAAAAGAAAAATCTTACCTTAATATAGTAGCAAGTGAAGCTAAGAAGAGAAAAAAAAACAAATTCGTAAAGTATATTAATTAAAAAATATTGAGAAGAGAAAAGAAGAAAGGAGAAGAAGATATACTTGTGCATGAAGGGGAAGAGAAGGAGATGAGGAGAGAAGAGAAAAGAAGAGAAAGAAACGAATGTTGATTTTTTTACATATAGAGAAGAAGAAAAAGAAAGGAGGTCTGTCTATTGTGAAATTAGGGATCTAGGCTTTTTATTGAGGCGCTTTGCCGACGGATAATTAAATATTAATATTTTTATAAGCATTCCATCGGTGATTCTGTCTGTAATATTTAATTAAAATTTTTAATTTAATAAAAAAATTTCAAAAATTATCAAATACCACCGACGACTTTTCAATTCGTCGGTAATTCTGTCTATAATATTTAATTTCAATTTCAATTTAATCAAAAATTTTCAGAAGCTTGTCAAATAACACCAACGACTTTCCAATCCGTCTGTGATTTTGTCTGTAAAGAACAGTAATTAACAGTGCAATTGAAAAGTGAACAATTTCAGAGCTCTCAGGAAAATACCGACGAAATTTTCTGTTGGTGATTCCCTTTGTAATTGACATGATGAACGGTGTTAACAGTTTACCAACGATGATATTACTGGCGGATTTTACCCACAGAATAAATTCTGTCGGTAATTCTGTTGGTATAAATAACATGTTATTGTATTTTTTGGCTTTGTTTTAATTATTATTTTTCCACTGTAATTCTCTCGGTATATACCAAGGGAATATTTCCATCAGTAAAATTGACTGTAATTTACCAACAGAATATTTTATCGGCATTTCCATTGGTATTTTTATTTGTATTTATTAATTTTCTGGTAGCGTTTGGATACAACAAAAGAGACCTAGCTAGACCGCTTTCTAAGAGTTAACTTAGTTGGATCTTTCCTAGGAGCCAGACATGCTGCTAAAGTCATGGTGTAGGAGTGAACTGTATGTCTTCCCATGGTGTGATGACTAGTATGACTATATTAGACTACTGAAACTGATATATCAAAGATGGAAGAATAATTTATCATGATGGGTAATCTCAAGGGTCAAATTCCCAAGGCGGGAAGGCATTGCATATAAAAGCAGAAGATGAAATATAATAAACAAAAAAGGTGTGAGATTCAAATTACAATCAGAGCGGATTCCCAGCTTCATAAAATTGCAACAATTTTTCAATAATAAATAGAAGCCCCCATAAATTTGCAGCACAATTTATGACGACTCCTCAGGATACTGGAACATGCGGAATGATGGGTTCTGAATGGTAAAACCCCCATCTATGAATAAATTGTGCCCGCTAACATATCTAGCTTCATCACTTGCCAGATAAAGTGCTGCGTTGGCTACATCTTCTGCCTGAAGGGTCACACCCTTTAGGGTACCAAAAGCGTTCATCAAATTCTCAAGTTGTTCATCATCAAGACCAATAACTTGTTTTGCTAAAGGGGTTGCAAGCGCATAAGGTGATAAACAGTTCACTCTGATGCCAAATTGCCCAAGCTCAACAGCAGCATTTTTGGTGAGTCCTAGAACAGCATGCTTGGAGCAACAATATGCATGTGAGGCAGCAGCACCAACTTTTGAGCTAACACTGGCAGTTGAAATTATGGTACCATTGCGTCCCGGTATCATGACACGGGCTGCATGTTTGATGCCAAGAAAAACTCCCGTCACATTAGTCTGCAGAACACGTTCAAAATCAACCTTTTCATTGTCAATTATGCGTGCTTTGCTCTCATCAGCAATGCCAGCATTGTTGAACATTATGTCTAGCTTGCCATAAGTTGTGACAGCGGCGTTCACAGCATTTTTTACTTGGGCCTCATCAGTTACGTCACAGTGCACATAGGTAGAGTTTGATGGGCCTAGGGCTTTAGCAAGTGAACGACCCGATTCATCTTGGATGTCAGCAACGACCACTTTGGCACCGTGGTGGGCAAACACTTTAGCTGTGCATTCTCCAATGCCGCTGGCTCCTCCAGTGATTAAGGCTACTTTTCCTTCCAGCCTGCACGTCAAAGGAAATAAATGGGAAAATTACCCAATCTGTTTTTATATAATTTATATAATAGAATGAGTTTTCAATGTATTTTGATATCTTTAATTGAATTAACTTTATTCAAATAACTAAATTTTCAATTTATCATTATATTAATTTTTTTTGCATTTATTATTATAATCTGTAACACACATAATTTAATATTATATAAAAAATGACAATTTAAATGAAAGAGGAGGGGTCATTGGAGAAAGGGAAGATAGATGATAGGGACAGGATTATAGTTTCATTTTTTTTAATTATTTTTTTGTCATGTGTTTTGCATATAATTAACATGTTTATATAGAGAACATTACTATTTTCAGTGAAATATTAAATTATATGAATGGTTATTTCAATTAATTTAAATAAAAATTAATAAAATAATAAATCGACCTAATTAAAATATGAAACAGATTGAAAACTCATTTTATTGTATAAATCACAATTTTAACTATTTTTCCCTATAGATTAATGATCTTTGCTAGCATATAAAAATTGGACACGGCATAGACGATTTTCAATGAGGTGTTTGAAAGTATAGTTGTATTGCTTTTTATTCGGAAATGTATTAAAATAATATATTTTTTATTTTTTAAAAATTATTTTGACATTATTTTATAAAAATAATTTGAAAAAACTAAAAAAATATTAATTTGAAATAAGGAAAAAATAAAATAAAATTTAATTTTTTTCAAAAATACTTTTAAAATATAAAACCAAATAGGGCTGATGTCACCTCATCCTTTTACAGTTGAAAGACACTTCATTTTTTTTCTTACACGTATTTCAAAACTATTATTCATAAACTAATATAAAATCAAATGCACAATTGAAATTTTCTTGAATTTTGTTTATTGTAATGGTACTGTAGCGATAGTAAATCTATAATTTTTGAGGTTTTTTTAAATAAATTTATCTTGGTTTATTTATTATTTTACACTTAGTTCATTTATTAATATTTATTTTTTTATAATATTTATTTTAGTTATTCCTATTTATATTAGTATTAGAGATATATGATGGGGTGACTTGTACAAAAATATTAGAGATCCATGAAAAGGTAGCCCACATGTAAAATGATGTTCTTGATGAAAAATAATTTTTAACTGAAAGCTAAACTCGATGGCAAGTGTTTTCCAACCCGGGAGACTAATGCAGGAACTTTTTAAGGAAAATAGATACTTTTCTTATTTAATTTAATTTTTTTCTATTTTTTATGATGATGTTTTTCTAGTTTTTTTTTTCTATTTGAAGGGAATATTTTTTCTAATTCATTTTTCTGAGGTAGTAGTATTATAATTTTCTAGTTTTTTTCTATATAAATAATTTTAATAGTTTTTAGACAAGTTAAATGAATAAATAAAATAAATTATTTCGAAAGTCTATCTATATTTATAGTGATTTTTTTTTATCATTAAAGGTTTTGACATATAACAAACTTTTTTATTCTTTGTTCTCGTTCACATCAATGCTCTTGGTAATTTTCTATTAATTTTGGTGGTGATAAAAATATTTGCAGTAGATGTAACATTTTGAAATATTTCCACTTGCTAACTTATTTTTTGTTATTTTAGGTCCAAAATTTAAGTAATTGGCCAATGCTAATATTTAATATAATGGATAGCTATTGTTTAGAAGAAGAAAAAATCATAGTTTTCAAGTTGTAACTACCAATACTTCCAGCATACATTTAGGCCCATAAAAATATAATTAATTCTAGCTAATTTGGAAATATGAAAAGAATATTAAATCAACTTAAGACGAAAAATATGAAAACTAGGAGGGCTTATGAGTTAAAAACTTGTTTTATAAAAAATAAAGAAGACAAAATAAAAATACAGGCAAAATTAAGAGAGCAGAACAACGTCTCTTATTGAATGTAAAGCTAGGACATGAATATATATAGCTAGATCCATCGAAAAAAGAAATGGAATGACAAGGAAACAATTAGTTCTGATGCTAGAACGTCTCCTTGCACGTTGCTTAAGATTCCGCACTCGGAAGCTAATACTTTGCATGTAAATATTGAGTAATAATATATAAGAGCAA
>Ga0325400_1003452_pt1 | contig 14279 bp, 7 predicted proteins | sample PopdelMetagenome_2_FD_205662 | JGI IMG/M metagenome (GOLD analysis project Ga0325400, IMG submission 205662) | Populus deltoides microbial communities from Bellville, Georgia, United States - Xylem-PdKOR-R1 | ecosystem: Host-associated > Plants > Phyllosphere > Stem > Wood/Secondary xylem... | reverse complement strand
AAAAGGAAAAAAAATCATTACACTAGTAAAATACCCTGTGAAAAACTTATGTCTAAAATTAGTCCTAAGTCTCTTCATCTTGGTTTTTTCTCCATCTGATTTGTAGAGGTTCTACTTTTTTATATTATAAGAAAGGTTATTTTCATTATAGATTTATTGGTCTAAAGTAAATAAGATCAAGATAACCATAAAGTTTTAATTGAAGAAACGTCTTCATATGTATATGTATATATGTATATGTCTCTATCTATAATTATGACATGAAGGATAAGGAATCTTCTCGAATGTTTAAATACATATGCACTTTTTATCTTCTTTTTAAAGAAAAACTAGCAAAACATCAAATCTATGTATGTGAAAATAGAATAGAGAAATGACAACCAATAGTTTTTTGGCCTAATAGGAATTCTAGACAGTTGAATCTTGTTCAAGATATTTTAATGTTTCTACTTCTCACTAAGGTGTTATTGTATTTTGTTTATCTAGCCAATATAGTCAATACTAGCAACATAAAGCCATATAGGAATGGAGTTCTACCAAATATTGAAGACCACATGATAGTTTTATGAGGGAAGCCTTTGTTTTTCAATGTCTTACGTGAATGAGTTGTTTCGTTCCTTGAGAGTTTCTTTTTGGTGTGGACCAAAGATTAAATGAAATTTAATGGTGCATTTCCAACAATACACAAGTTGATATGGAGCAAAACTTAAAGATATCATCATTATGATTAGAAAGAGAAAAGGAGCTTGAGGTTTTTGGTTCATTTCTTTTCTAAGAATCTATGGTTTTTGTTAAAGGATAATTAAGGTTTTAATAGAAGAGCACGAACGAGCTAGGTACTGATTATAAAATTGATAGATTAAGTTATGGTTTAAATGTTATAGGTTATGGAATTCTAAGCATCACGTCTAAATATCCCTAACATGCTTTGTTTTTTGACATGTCAAATAGAAGAGCATGGTCAACATTTTTGGGTAATTATTATCATTTATAGTTGATTTATTTGATCCATTTTATCATTTAAGTGATGGAGGATATTCATTCATTTGTTCTAAATAAAAGAATATAGAGCATATTATTTACCTAAAAATAAATATTCATGTATCAACTAAATAAGAACAATAGTTGTTCACTACCAAATAAAAAAAAGAAGGCTATAATTGATCGATAATAGTAAAATTGACTAGGGAAGATATAAAATGCTCGATTAAGAGAATTTAAAGTCATCATCGATCAAGGAATTAGAAGTCATGATCAACAATGAAAAGGCAATCTAGTTACTAGATATGATGGTCAACCACATAGACACAATTTATTCACAAGCTTTTCTATAATTTATCTTGATCATTTATTGCTTTCTTTTTATTTATTTCCTTTATAATTCTTTTACCTTTTTATTGCATCATTTATTTATTTATGCTTTATTTTTTCTTTGGTGTTACCCATGATTATTAAGCTTGTTCAAGTTTACAAGCAAACAGATATGCTCCATTTTATTTTTGAGGCTGCTTTTTACCTCTTCTTAGAATTTAATTCTTAATTATATTTTCTCTTTATTGGAAAAAAGAAATGAAGAACATATAACATATTAATCGAGAAGTCAATTATCGATGAATATTTTGGTATTTGATTGATCATCATTAATATTTATTAGATCAATAGTCATTCGATGTAACTTAAGTACCAAAAGGTATCAATTCATTAATGTTAAAGATTTTAGTTCAAATAGACCTATACACAAGTGAAGCTTGACTGGACATAAAAACATTTTTCATTATTAGGTAAATCAATGCCAATAGATTATTCTTCTTTCCTAACATTAGACAAGCCATAATTTAAGTATAAAACTAATCAATATTACTATTATATCCACCCTTGGGTTAACAATCCTAGGAACTAGCTTATATAAAACATCGTTCAAAATTGTTTTGTGAGCTTAAAAGCCTCAACATATTAAACATCAACTTGACATAGCACTAAAGGCTTTAACATCATCCTTAAATAAAACATGGCATATTACATGTCGGATGACAATTATGGATAAACATCAATACATTCTTTTTTAATAAATACATCATAGCCATTAGCAGAAAACTCAAAAAGATTATATAAAAACACCTGTGTAATGGTGATTGGTTCTTTATTAACCATATTCTTGACATGGTAAATTCAAACATAATCATCTTCCTTGTAAGTGAGATTGGCATAGAATTATATCATTATATCTATGTAGATGGGCTCTCATACTTTAACAAAGTGTTTATATTCAATATTCACAAAAAGTTCTTGAACATTCGAGAAATACATCAACTTATAGAAAACCACCCAATGATATTTTTAAAATGAATTTCTTGTACAAGTTGGTGTTTTAGTTCTTATAAGATAAGTCTAACATGAAGAAATGAAGTCCAAAGAGAGAGCTTAAAGGTATAGTTGTAATAGTAAGAGAAGTTTCCTCTTATTGATTGACTCATGAGTATTCTTTGATAAACAAAGCTCTTCCTTTATTATTTTGGTTTGCACATCCTTGTCATGGTTAGATGCATAAAATTTAAACTTCCTTCTAGCCCTATACTTTACTCTTGATGGCAAGCTTAAAAAAAATAAGACTATGAAGCTAGAATATCTAAGTAAAAGTGAAAGATTTGTGGTTTTAATTTGTAAAAATAATATAGTTTAGGTCTGTCTATGGTTGAGGGCTAGAAGTTAAAGATGAAGAGGTTGAAAAGAGAGTTTGGTGAGGTTTATAAATGAAATACAAGTAATAAATGAGAGAGTTGTTTGGCTAGAGAAAAGGAACTTAGTTTATACAAGTTTTGGTTAGAAATGGAAGGAATAAGTAAAGGAAATAGAAGTATCAAAAATGAGGATAAAATGACTTGCCAACTCAGTAGAAAAATCAAGAGAGGTTATTTGGTTTTATACCTTGTTTCTTTGTTTGTCTAAGGAGTTATCTTGTATACCTAACCTCTATTTTTATCTAAAATTGGAATTTCTAATGTTATATCTAGTTTAGCCATCTGGTATATTTGATGATTGCAGTTGTTCCCATTTAGTTTCAATTATTTCAATGTCAAAATTTAGCACAATTCACCAAAACTATTCCTAGTTCTTTTACGTTAATCATTATAATAAAATTATACAAGATATAATATATGATACATATAAATAACAAATGTAAACATATTGAATATTGAAAGCTAGACAAAAAAGATCAAGAAAAAGTAAATAAAAATAATATAATAGGTTTAAGTTCAAATAGGGTTACCCATTTCTAACTCAAGTTATGCATAAAATTGTTCTTCACTCAAGGATTTGGTTAAGATATCAACCACTTCTATGTTCGTGATTGAAGATAAATATTACCTTTATGCATATGATCACCAACGAAGTGATGCCTAATTTCTATATATTTAGTCCTAGAATTGGATAGGGTTCTCGATCAAGTTTGTAGCATTAAAATTGTAACAATTTATTGAAATATGATTTAATTAGATACCAAAGCCCTTCGATGTTTTTTTCATCCATAATAATTAGGTACAATATAATCCCATAGTAATTTATTAAGCTTTATAGTTAAAGTTTGCTTTTCTACTAGAACATAATTATAATGCGTTTCCTTGAAATTGGCATATATTGATAGTGCTTTTTTGATCAATAATGCAACTGGAAAAGTTAAGAGTCTAAATAGCTTATAATGCTCATGCTTGTTATTCAAGGATACCTAAGACCCAATTTAAGAGTTGACACTAAAAAGTGATTGTTTAAGAATAATTTGTAATATAGAATATAGACATACACAGAACATAATATTAGAACAACTAATAATTAACTATAATAAGCTTATAATCATACCTCAATGTCTTTTAACCTCTACCCCCTTACCATTTTCATCATGGTCATGCTTAATAGCGATGCTCCTTATCATTGGACTTGTTTGAAGTTATTCCAATCCAAACTTTTTGAGGGGCTCTTTACTATACTTTAATTGGTTAACAAAACTTTTATGTGTCAAATATAAAGCTCGAGGAAAAATATCAACTTACCCATCATACTTATATCAAATTCCCTATACTTACAATACTCAAATTCCTTCCATAAAATCTTATAGTAGCTTTGAAGAATATGTCATTATCATAATGATTAAATAACTAACTTCATGTTTAATAAATATAGTAAAGAAAATTTTGCTCATGTAAAAACCTTTTGAAATTAAGAAAGTGTTAGGTCTTTCAGACTAGATCTTAGGATCTTGCTTAAAATTGTATAAAGCCTTTTTTAGTTTAAAAACCTGGGGCTTTCTTAACATAAACTCCTTTAATGATAAAACCATTTAAAAAATCATTATTAACATCCATTTGAAAAGGCTTTAATTTTTTCTTAAATAAGAAAATGTCAGTTTCATTTATTTGGACTCTAATCTAGAAAATTATGCATAGTCTCATTAAAATATATTCCTCCTTATTGGTTGTAACCTTTGGTCATCAATCATGCCTTGTTACAAACTATATATCTAGACTCATCAAGTTCATTTAGAAAGACCCACTTTGTTCCAAAAACCATGTGACCTTTGGGCCTAAAGAATGGTTCCCAAACTTTGCGTGTCTCAAATTGATTGAGTTCCTCTTGCATTATGAGTATCCAATACTTGTCTTTCAAGTTCTCCTCACTAATGTTAGGTTAACGATGAGAGATGAAAACAACATTATTGATATGTTTCACTATGGAAGATATAGTTTGAACACATTTAGAAATGTTAATCATAATGACATCTTGAGTTTATTTTCTCATTTTATAGAAATTAGGATATCAAGAGAGGCTAGAACATAATAAGAAATTAAGCATATGAAAAATAAGGATAATTATACATATGTGTGTGTGTGTAATCCTTAATTTAGAATTCATCCAAAATGAACTTCATTGATTATCTTTCTCTATTTGTGCTATCTTAGTAAGCTTGAAGTTTGAGTTTGTTTCCAAATCTAACTTTTAATCCAATCATCAATTAATTGAAGTTGTTTTATATTGAAGCATACCTATAACATGATAAGCACTTTTTGTTTTTGGTCCCCAATATGTCTTGGGTCATGTTGCTTAGTTTTCATATAATAAATAAAAAGGTAGTTCTTTTAAAAATCATATCATTTTAACACAATAATATGAATTTCTCCAGATAAAACACGTGTGAAATATAACCATTAAAATTACAATAATCACAAACAATAGAATCATTTTTATTATAAGAAGACGGGTTAGCAATTTGATTCTTTTTTCTTGATAAATTGTGAGTGTTATGAGGTTTGATGGAACATGTTGCTCTTACAAAAGAGTTTTTGGATCGTTTACACCTTTTGAAAGATTTGCAATTGGAATAAACAACTTTTAAAAATTTTAGTTTTTCAAACATCTCAACAAAGCTTTTTTTTTCTTTTACCACTTTTGGAAAGATCAATTGACAAACCCTGAATATTCTCTAAATCATTTCTCAAAACATCACAAGTAGAGGAAACATTCTCAATTTTAAGAAAACTTTCTATTTTAGTTTCTTCAAATTCTTTTACCTTTAAAACCATCAATTAATTTTCTTTTTTTCAACAATTAAATTTCTATTTAAAATAAAAAATTCATATTTGTAAGAGCAACATTTTTCAAATAAAACTACTTAAACTCATTATCAAAATGCATTATAAAAAAATATTGAAAAGAATCATCTATTATCTTATTGTCTTCATTTGCTTATAAAATATTAGTTGTTTCACTAATTAAATCAATTTTGCCTTGATTGTTAGAGGAGAGAAACTTATCACGTCCCTTTTTCATTGAACTAATTGAAGTTAGGGTAAAGAGATTACTCACAAGTTTTATAGTGGTTCAACACTAACCACCTACTTTGCTCCCTTAGCATAAAGCTTGGACTTTGACTATCACTCACAATCTTCTTCACATGTGAGACCTCAACTTTTATAATTGATTCTTTTTTCAAGGTTCAATATTCAAAATTTCACTCATATGATTGTTTTTCACAAGCTCCAAATTGAAACATAACCAATCATTTTCATAGGCTCAAGATTGAAACCTAAATGATCTATTTTATAGGCTCAGGATTGAAACCTTCACGGTTTTTTCACAAGATTATGATTAAAAAAAACAAGCTCATACACCAAAAAAATCAAAGTAAAAAATCCAAGTGGTTATAATGCCACTTATACTTTAACAAGATTTTTCACTCACAATTAAAAACAACACTCACTAATAAGAATATATTACAATATTAAAATCTCAAGTCTTTTGTAAGAAATTAATCTAACTCTTTTAGGTAAAGTGCATGGTGCAATTAGTATGAAAAGAAGAATAATCAAAGAGTATGTTCAAAGTTAATAATAATTTCTCAATGATTGCATTCAAATGTAAAGGTTAAAGGAAACACTAATTTATTAAAAAAAAAATTAGCTAACTAGCCAACTAGAAGAAAGAGATAATACGCCAAAAAAATTGAATTCTAGAAGCTTCGATATAGTAAATGGATCAGTCTGGATAATGTAAAATATGTCAAGCTAGAGTAAAGGTGGTGGTATGGAGTGTTGAAAAGGATTATCTTGTTTGTCCTATATGGCAAAGAGATGATAAAGGTATTATAAATTCGAATTTCATCTTGAGGAAAAGGAAATTCAATTTTTTATGTAAGAACAAACTAGGTACATCTCTCACACACTTTTTCATATGAGAGAAAGAGATTTTTTAGATCATATAAGATTACAAGGGTTTGGTCACATGGTAAAGAAAAGGGTAATTTTATTTGCCAATTGTCTAATGTTGTGTGTTTGGCATGGTTGTTTGCTTTACCATTTATCTTTACAATTTTTGTGTAGTGTGATTAACTTATTTACCTTATAACATTTGTTTAACCATAAGTCTTTGAATTTAGGTATGGTCTGGTCTGGTCATCTAGTTTACCAAGGTCTTAGGCTTTTTAAGTGTGAAAACAAAATGCTTTAAGCTAATTTGGGGATAAGTTGTCAAGAGTTATATTAGCTCTTAAAAAGACTTAAATTTATAATAAATATAACCCTTAAGACTAATCTTGAAGCAAAAGTCACATAAATGTGATTTTCAATTTTGAAAATTTTCAAAACATATTAGAGATCCTTGAGTTACATAAATAATAATGAAGTTTCATCAACACAAATTCAAAACTTTAATTAGCAACCATTTACTGGTTTGATTCATCAAAACTAATATCAATCAATACCTTTAGACTACTAGTAAATGTTTGGTAGATGTCATATTCGTACATAACAACTCATAAATTATTATTAGACTTCAATAAAGAGTGATACTTTATTATTAGACTTGAATAAAGAGTGATACTTTGTCAAAGTGAGTAACATGGTTATAAATCTTATATTTGGTCTAATAGTGGGCTCAATTTCTTATCAAGATAATACTTTCTATTGCTATCATTTGGATTCATCATTATACTTATAGTGGGCATGATGTCTTAATTGGGTACTAATGACCAATGAAATTTCATGCTTTCAAGTATGTTAGCCTATATTATGTTTAATCTTTTATTCAATTCAAAAAGGTGAGATAGAAATGGAATTAGTCTTTTCATGATGTATTTAATATTCTCTTCATTTCCTTGGTATTAAATAATATGGTACCTATCAATATTATTGCTTAGATTAGGTAATTTTCCTTTTAATTACTTATCTAATGTGAGCTTGGTTAAAAAGTGGAAAATAAATTTAATGCCATTTGTAGTGGTGTTTCCTTAGCTATCATTATGTTATGACTTAGATCATTTCACTCTCTTAACAACTCATAGTGATATATTTATATTAGTATCCTTGATTATCATGGTATTATCAAAATGGATCATAAAATAATGTATGATCGATAATGAAATGCATAAAAAAAAAGTTCATCTAGCGTGAATGGTGTTTGTAAGATGTAAATAATATTCGTATGAGATGAATAGTGAATGAACAAAAAGAAAAAAAAAATATATATATATAGCAGTTATGGTCTTGTATGATATTGTGTGAGCATGTATCAGTTGTCTCTTCCTCTTTTACCTAATAACCTGTGGTATTTATAGATCTATAGGCCTTATAAACTTACGTAGTGGAGGGAAAATGATAAATAGTATTTTTTTTCTTCTAGAAAGTTGAGTTATTGATTGTTGTGTTTTCTATGTCATTGGTGGAAAGGTTGTCCTTTGAGATAGTTATTTGTGAGATAGAATGGCTAGGCTAGGAGATTTGGTTTAAAAGCTAAGTGAAGGATAGCCATTAGTGTAAGGAGATTTGGTATAGAAGCCAAGTGAGGGATAGCCATTGGTGTAAAGGGTGGTCATTTCAAGCAAAGATGGAAACTTTATATAGTGGTGCATGCTTGGGGAAGATAGTTATTGGCGAGAAAGTATGTATTTTTTAAGGAGACAATGTAAGGGAGATTGCTATTTGTGTGAAAAGATGGCTTTTATAAGCACGTCATACTAATAAAAATGATAAGTTAAGAATTTGTTTTTAATTATATTGTGTGCTTGGCAAGGTAGCCACATAGATGTTTGTGGCTTGATGAGTGAGAAAGAATGAGAGAAGAAGAGAGAGTTCGGTTAGGCTTGCTATGAGAGGGTTCAGTTAGCCCTTTTTTTAGGAGGGTCTGGTTAGGCTTCCTTCAAGGAAGTTTTGATTGGCCCTTGAATTTCTTTTCCTTTCTTCCTTCCTCTCTAGGCCTTGGTTAGGCCTTCTTCCCCTTTCTTCTTGTTTCTTCCTTTTTCTTTTATTCCTCCCCTTATAGCCTCAATTACACTAGTAAAGGTTTAATTAGGTTGTCTAGCCTTATTTGGATCTAGCATCTTTTTTTTATTTTGCAACATCATTTTCCCATAATATTTTTAAAAATATTTAATTAGTTAAACCAAGGGAAGATAAAATATTTATTGTTTTATATTTGTTATGTTACCAGGCTTATTCGTCCCTGATATGTAACTTGTCATGAGAAGTATCCTAAATGAAAGAATTGTTAGAAGAGGAAGTTTAGTGATAATATAAGAAGTTGAGTAATTGATTATTTTGGCTTCTATGTTATTAGTGGAAAGATTGTCTTAAGAGATATTTTTTGGTGATAAGGGGTGGTTAGGCCTGGAGAATTAGTATCGGAGCTAGGTGAGGGACAACCATTGGTGGAAAGGATAACCATTTTCAGGCAAAGATGAAAACTTTTATATTGTGATGTGTGCTTGAAAGGGATAGACATTGATGAAAAAGTAGGCATCTTATAAGAAGACAAGGTGAGAAAGATAGTTATTGGTGTGAAATGATAATCCTTTTAGAATGAGATAGGTTAAGGGATTTTTCACTATGATACGTGTCTAAAGTGTAGACACATATTCATGTGTGGCTTGATGAGTGAGAAAGTGGATGAGAAAGAGAGAGAGTTGATTAGGTTCACTTGGAGAGGATTCAGTTGGGCTTCCTTGAAAAAGGGTTCAGCTGGCCTATATATTTCTTTTTCAGTTTGCCTTTCTTTTCTAGGCCTCAATAGAATATTCTTCATTTTTTTTTGTTTTCTTTCTCTCTTTTTTTTTCCCTTCTCTTGGCCTCAATTGGGCCAGTGAGAGTTTAGTTGGGCCACTTGACCTAGATTGGACGGGACACTATTTTTTTTGCATCATCCAGCTAAATATTAGTACCTAACCAAAAAAAAAATTTCTTAAAACAAGTAAAACTTCCTGTTACGTGGAGAAGCATATAGATGGCGATAAGCACGAAGGAGGGAAGAGCGTAGAAGGATATTGAGAGTTGAGTGTAGTGAGTGTAGAGACAAGAATTGAGAAGAGAGAAGTACGTAAAATGAAGAGAGAAAAAAAAAAAAAAGAGCTTAGATGAAGAGAGAAAAGCGCCATGGGCCAGGGGAGATAAAGAGAGTTGACTAATATTTTGATTTTATTATGCACTCTTGTAAAATACTATATAATTTTTTTAGTAAACACACCTCTTGTTGCAACTAATGGCCAACGCACACATGACATCTAGCGGCAGCCCTCCTCTACCTCCCATAAATATTGCCTCCCATTTTGTGTTGAAATCACCGAATCTGTAACATAGAATTACTTCTGGGTGGCGAGAGAGAGAGAGAGAGAGATGGGTAGTTATATCGAAGAAAAGTCTGCTTCTCCAGTCAAACTGCCAACGATAAAGTTCACCAAGCTATTCATCAATGGAGAATTTGTAGATTCAGTTTCAGGTTTGTTTCTGCACCTCTCTATCTTCCCCAATCGTACTGAATCAGTCCTACGCGCACACACGAGTATTTCTTGCCTGATTCATTCACCTAACCTTTTCACCAGTAGCATTTATGATGGAATTTTCGTCGTGTCCTCTTTCCAAAATCAACATCTTCGCTATAGGCCTTCTCTTTCTTTATGTTTTATCATGAACAACAGGCTAATTACTATATCTGTTCATCGTCCCTGTCTTTGGCACCCCATCGAGCACGATCGATTCGGCGTTAGCTTATGTTGTTTGTCTATCTAAGGTGATTTTAGCTATGAAAAAAGATGTCTCGAAATGAAAATCACAGTTTTTCTCACCATAGACTCTCTCAAGGAAAGAAAAAATCCGATCGAAAAATGAAACAATTTTCTTCACTCTATCACTACAAAATGGCAGCAGCTGGAAAATATTATCGTCATTTCATTTACTGATTCCATCTGGGCTAAATGTTACTGTCAGTTTCTTTATAGAACAGCTATCTGTGTCTGTCCAAATGCAACTTACCTGCGAACATTATCTTATTTGACGAATATTTTAATTTTTATCTCGTACTTGAAATTTTTTTATTAAAAAGGAGGAAATATCTATTTTATAAAATATTTGTTAAATAAAAGTCTTGAATCATGGTGCGAATAAATTTTACATAATGCGACTCATGATGGCCTGCACAATAATCATATAATATAAAAGGGGAAACAAGAACTTATTAAAAAAATATGGATTGCTCGTCAGTTTGTGTATAGTTGCTCTAATATTTTTTGGTCGAATAATTGATTTAACAATGCATGATATTTTATAATATAAACTTTCGTGTTCACTAGTGACGCGCAGTGAATAAGACAGCTTATATTATAAAGTACAATTAGCACCGGTAAGAATATTTTATTTTCTAATTTTTCAAAAGTATCTTAACCTTGATCGACTACGTTTCTGGTGGTGAAAAGGTTTTTTTTTTTTTGTTTAATTTAAATACAATTTTCCAGGCAAAACTTTCGAGACGATCGACCCAAGAACGGGAGAGGTTATAGCTAGAGTCGCAGAAGGAGATAAAGAGGACGTGGATTTGGCTGTGAAGGCTGCCCGCCTGGCATTTGATGACGGTCCATGGCCTCGCATGTCTGGTGCTGTACGTGATCCTCTCTAACACTCCTCTTTTTTTTCTTTTTTCTTTTTATCTAAGCTATACATTAAAAATAAAAAACTGAACTTTTTAAAAAATTATTAAATAAAAAATATACTATTCTAATTGACCATGGCAGCTGGAAATTGATTACGTGATTCGCAATGCTTTGAAAAGTTAGTGTATTGACGAATTCGCTACAGTTTTCAACTCATGACATAACACGCATTTCTAAGTCATAATCTGCAGTCAGATTATACAAGTCAATCAATTTTTAGAGACTTATTTAATAATTTAAGGTTTATATTTTTTTTTTTCGAGAATTGTGTTAACCCTCACACCTACATAATAAATAGCTTCCTTCTATTGGATAACAATAATAATCAAATAAATTATAAAATCATTAAAACTCAAATTTAACTCATTAAGTTATCATATATGTCCTAAAATCTAAAATCTAATATGCTTAGAAATGCGATTAATATTTTAAATAATTAATTAATTTCTTAGTTTAAAACAATTTGATTTGTTCTTGGGTGGGTGGTAATAGCATGTGACAACCAGCAAATCAAAGTCACCAGCAAATCAAAGTTAGGTGTTTGGTCTTAGAATTGAAAAGTACTGTTGAAAAATTTTGAAAATTTTTTATTTTTTTAAATTAATATTTTTTTTATGTTTTCACATTATTTTGATATGCTGATATTAAAAATAATTTTAAAAAATAAAAAAATATTATTTTAAAATAAAAAATATTTTAAAAAATAAATGATGTCACACTTTTAAACCCCCTTTGAAACTTTGTTTTTATTGGTACCGCTATTTGAGTTTATAAAGGTTTTAGCAGTTAATTTGTTTTTATTTGAAGATATTTTTGTTGCATGTTGATTGATACGTACACGGACACACGTAGTCCAATATATGGTGTTGGCTAATGACACGTGGCTAATGTCAAACATGAAAAATGAGGTGACACGATGAGCCACGACTCTCTACTCTTACCAGCGCAGCGAATATAGGTTGTCCAAGGATCGGCACACTAGCAGATGATGATCTTGTTTGTACTCTAATTTTTTAATTTTAACTAATCTAGTTTAAAATAAAGCATTAAAAAAGTGGTTGGCATTTTAAAAATTAATTATTTTTTCAGATAAAAAATGATTTTTATAAAAACTATATATATATATATATATATATATATATATATAAAAGAGTGCTCAATCTATTGTATATCTAGACTTATTATACTGTGAATGAGAATAATATAATAAAAAGTTATTAAATTAATTATTTAAGATAATATGATCTTTTCACAAAATTAATTGGTTATTATAAAAAAAAAATTACAGATAACTCGGTTTTTTAATAGTTTTAGCATAATACAATGATTAAATTATGTTTAGAAATAAAAAAATTTAAATTAATATCCATGAGCTTTTTGAATTTTTATTTTTTAAAGAACAATAATATAACTAAATTATTTTTAGAAACAAAAATCTTTGAAATGGCATTAACCAGTATCTAAGAGTTTTTTTAATTTTTTACTTTTTAAAAAATAACTAAATTATTTTTAGAAACAAAAATCTTTGAAATAACATTTAGGGATTTTTTTTTATATTTTTTTTCTAATTTTTTAGTTATAATTAAGTTAACTAAAAATAATTTAATATTTTAATAAATATAAAATATTATTTAAAAGCCAAAATGTTGCAATTGCTAGCGTATAAGGCAAAGATTCTTGTTATTTGTATATAAGTTTTATTTTGTTATGTTATTTTTTACAACATTGATTGTCGATTGTTACTGTTATTTTGGAGAGAGAAAGACGTGAGAGAGTGTGTGGTTTGTTGTTTCCATTACTTCTCTCTTAGTCATTTCATCTTTTCTTTTCTTTTTTAATTTTTTGATTCACCGATTATATAAAATGTGTACTTGAGAGTGTAATTACGGTTGTTTTTCAAAGTGTTTTTTATATTGAAATGTATTAAAATAATATTTTTTTTATTTTTAAAAAATTATTCTTGAGATCAGCACATCAAAACGATCCAAAACATAAAAAAAAAATTAAATTTTATTCAAAAAAATTGAATTTTTTGAGAACCGCCCAAACGGCCACAAAATACAGGGGAAAGTGAAAACACCATCAATCTATATAAGAGTTTTTTTTTAAAAAAAATATATCTCTAATTAAATTATTTTTGGTAGTTCTATTTAAAAAAATAACATTATGATAATTTTTTAAAACTTGTTTTAATGATATTTGTGTATTTTTCAAAGAAAATATTTATTTCTTGAGAAATTCATTTGTTTCTTAAACAAATTTCTCAATTTAAATTATGTCTTTAACAGTATTTTTAATTCAAATGATTTTATTGTCAATATAAAATAATAGTTCATTACTAAATAATAATTTGATGTGTTTAATCTCGCAATTGACAATACGACATCGTAAACGAACAAGCTATATAATTTGCTTATTTTATAACCATTCTAAATTTTAAATTGAATCTTATACATTCATGCTGGCTTTTTTCATGGACCGATTTGAGATTAATTTATCAATTCTTCGTAACAATTTTGTTTGTTATATTCAATTTTTTTTATATAAAAATAAAAAAGCTACTTTGTTACTACTAAATATTAATAAAAAAAATAAAAATTAAATTAAATAAATAATACAAAAAAGATAAAACAAGAAGACTGTTCATGTTACTATTCATAAAATCTTAGAAGACTATTCATGTCACTATCATGTTGTGCATCTCTCAGCATATATGATGTGCCATAACTTATTTTTACATTACATTAAATATCATAATTGCAAAATAAAATTTCAAGATATAGTTAAAAAGTTATTGAAAGAACAATCACCAATATTT
>Ga0325400_1003449_pt1 | contig 14281 bp, 14 predicted proteins | sample PopdelMetagenome_2_FD_205662 | JGI IMG/M metagenome (GOLD analysis project Ga0325400, IMG submission 205662) | Populus deltoides microbial communities from Bellville, Georgia, United States - Xylem-PdKOR-R1 | ecosystem: Host-associated > Plants > Phyllosphere > Stem > Wood/Secondary xylem... | reverse complement strand
TCTTGTGATCTGCATGATCAGGTGTGCTCACCTGATATTGAGACCGGATGCTTTTATGAACTGCTGCAATTGTCCAAAAAACTATATACATTGGGAATAAAATTCCACTAGCTCTTAAGATGAGCAACTGCAAAATATACCAAGAGGGAGAATCAATAAAATGACACAGAAACTGATTCAATTTAGAAAGGACAAAGTTAGGTTGAACTGGGAGCACTGTAAGGAAATCAAATGCTTACAGTAACAAGTGTAAATGGGTAATCTTCTGTTCCACCGGTGAGCGTAGCAAAAATATGTCTCAAGAGCATAAGGACCGTAAACTGCAAAGGAAAAAGAAAAAAGGGCTACGTTGTAAAATATCCCCTGAACAACAAACAATATGAATGAATTTTCAATCCCCTTCTCTAAGTTTTCAGTGAAAGTTTGAGGAAAAAATCCCTAAAAATCCTCCCCCTCCCCCTCCCCCTCCCCCCGCTCTGGCTCCGCTGTAATGAATAAAAATACAAGAAAAACATGAGAAGGGAGACAGAGAGGGATGGAGGAAGAGAGTGTAGGTGGGACAGAATAGATGCTTTTAATTATTTTTTGTATACTTTTCTTTTTCTTTTTTTAATAAAAAATAATGCACTAAAAATAAATTATTTGAAACAAAACTAGAATAACAAATCTCCTCTCTGTTTTTTTTTTACCCAAGCATCGTCACCAACAACCACCGTCTAGATCAAATTTCATGCCAAACCACCAATCAAACAGGAAAATTAATCCTTAAATCACAGCCCCGTAAACATAATCATCATTCAAAACAAAAACCCAAAAGAAAAAAACACAGAACAATCATTCTTACAAATTGTAATCATATCACCTAGAAAAACCTACTGTAAGCATTTACCCAGAAAACACCAATGGATTTATCCATTTCTATTTCTTCAAATTGGAAATGATAGCTAACTGTAATCATATTTACAAATTGTAATCATATTTCTCTAATCTTTGTTTGTGTTTTTGTGATAGGTAATTTATTTTCCTAGTGATGAACATGAATATAATTAATCTTGATTTGACTTAAAATATATACATTTTCATATATATACTTAGAAATTAATATTGAAATGAATATTTAGAATTTAATGAATAAAATATAAATATTTAAATTTTATTTATGTAATAAGTAAAATATGAACATAATAAAAATTCAATCCGTGAACACTAATTATTATTCCTAGATAAATAGTTGTTTTTTAGAGTTTTTATTTTTTTATTTTTATCATTATCATCATTGTGAAGTGAGGATATTTTTAGAAAGTTTTTCGTCAATTTTCTAATCCAATAAATACTCAAATAGATATATATCTTAATTTAATAAATAATAAATAAGGTATAAATTGAGTGTTAACTGCGATATCAATTATCATCCTTAAATATTATTTTTATAGTTTTTTTTACTAATGAATTTACTTGATTTTTTTTTCTTCAAATAATTAGAGACGTGAATTGCTTGTGGGACGGCAACAATAGGGGAAACTCGTCTACGTTTTCCTCACATGACCTAACCGTGGATTCTAGCCCGCATGATGGTTCCCAAACGACTGTTCTTCACCTTCAATTTGACTCCCTCCTGGTCCTGGGTAGTTTTGAATGCTAAGCAATCCCACCGAATTTTTAAATGTTAAAGTTCCCGTCCAAGTCACTCGGTCAACCAAAGCACACAATATAATAGTAGTTCCCCATCAATACACCAAGTCAATAGCTAAGCTACCATTCTCTTTTCTTTTTCTTTTTCTTTTTTAATCACAATCCTTTTAAACTAAGTGGTTAAGATTATGAATTACGTTCAAGCATCGTATGATGAACAGGAACTTACCGTTAGAGCCAAAAACCGGCAGCAAGAGGCGCTTCTGTCCGCGGCAGATGAGCAATGTGAGTACTCCTCAGCACCAGCGGTGGCTCTTTCAGCTATGCCTCCTAATTCTTGGTTTTCCGGATCATGTTCTCTTCTTGGGATTTCCAAACTATCTCTGCCATGACCATTCATGATTTCAGTACATTACAGTTTTGATACAATCGTAATCATAATAGCAAGATAATCTATTTGTATGTAATAAAAAAAAACCCCAAGAGACTGAAAAGACTTGAAAATGACATAGAGTAGTCGACGTTCATGGACCAAGCAAGTAGCAAACAATTGTTCAGCGTCAGCTGTGACATTTTCGGTATATTGTATAAAGCAGCTTTCAATTCGATTAGTATATTTTATATATTACTTATCTGAGGAAGTATGCAAATCAAGGGAAGGGAACGCCAATATTCTAAAACGCGCATTAACAGTTGGAGGATAATGCCACGCGTTCTCTTCTTATCTATAATTTTTTGAAGGGAATAAGAATGTACCTAATCGTCATTGGCTCGGTCATCTCACACTTTCTTGAAGGTGCCGAGTATCCTGGTTCATAATTCTGCAAGATAAATAAATCAAATTTCATTCTAATTACTCACCTGACATCGTTGAATTTAAAAGAAGACTAAACCCATGTAGGATCAAATTACGAGTTTCCTCGAAAAAAAATCTTTGGAAAGTTTTTTAATACAGAAATTTAAGTTCCGTGTTGTTGGGGAGAAACAAAATTACAGTAGGTATCAATAGAAGAGGTCAGTGTTCATCAAGACAAGATCGCAGACTCCAAAATTCAAACCTAAAACAAAACTGAACACGGGTCATGTGAGAAATATGAAATTAAACACAAATTCGAAGTAAAACAGGAACAAATATTTGATTCATAGAACCAAAAGTCTACCAGCAGAGAAGGGGGGAAAGATAAAAGACAAATCAGGAAAAGGAAACAAGGAAGCAGGGAACCCAGAAAAGAAAATCAAGATTTTAATATATAAATCGTAAGAGTCTCAAACCTGGAGACATATTTCACACGTTGTGTTTCCCTTCTCGTTACACCATCTCTGTATGCAATCTCTGTGTGCAAACTGAAAAAGATACCATTTTTTTTTTAAGAAAAAATCATAAACAGAAGATGAAAATCAAAACTACAAGGTAGCAGCCAGAAGAGCATGAGGTTTATTGATTCTGTTTGTTTACCTTGACAGTTCCAGAACAAGCACAAGGAGCTTCCAAGCTCTTGCAGCTTTCAAATTCTGCTTCATGGCAAATCCTACAGTGTGGTATTGCACAACTTGTCTGTAAATCATCCACGAGCAATACAATCTCTCCCATTTTTGTGTAATTTTTCCTTCCTTCCTTTCTATCTAGCTAGTTTTCAAAAATACGTCTCTCCGGTCTCCTCTCTGTTTTTCGAAACGAACTTTTCCTCCCTCTGTCTTCTTGGACTCACTCGGCTTTAAAAAGAAAAGGAAGTGGCTTCAAATCCCAAAACTACCCTTATTAAAATAGATAACTTGAAACATAACCGTAACTCCCAATAACTTACTGCGAGTTTTTTATTCTGAAAAAAACACTTTATTTCAGAAGAAAATACTAAAGTATTGTTTAAGAATGGCAAATATTAAAGAATTTCTCGAAAAAACAAAAGAATATTGCATCTAACGACAATTTTAACTACGTATATCTCTTAAATCTATTTTCTTCAACCGCAATCTTTCACAGCATCAAACACCCACCACGTCAAGAGACGCGGTTGAGTAGAGCTGGAACGTGAAGCTTCGTTTCTTGACTTGCACAGGGATATGTGAAACCTCTGTTTCTTCGTCAAACAGCCTGTGAATTGTAATATACATACAGAAAAGTAGCAAGGTACTTTTCCTTGGGTTCTAGAGCGTGTACTTTGGGACCATACAATTTTATTCTGTCCGTGAAATTCTTTGCTTCTCTGTCTGTCTGTAGGTTTCTTTCCTTCGAGCTAAACAAAACATTTTGTGTTTCCATTAGTTAAATAATGGTGATTGGATTGCAAAATCAGGGGTAGAATAATTTTATATATATAATAAATTGGATGTTAATTATCCATTTAAATTCCTGCGTATTGCGGTTTAGTTTAAATTCATGAAAGTGTTACAATATTGTAATTAAACTCGGTGAAAATTAAGGTCTTGGAATGTAAACGAAGGAAGTGGACATTAGCTCTTGGATTGAGGAGGATGTCTTGATTCTATTGTTCAATATTTTCTTAATTAAGGAAGGTTTTAATAGTAATAAATGAGGTTATTATGATTAATATTGATCGGTGCATTAGAACAAGTCTAGATATTTTAATTATGTGTATGGTATATCATGCTAAATTAATTGAAAATTAATTAATGATTTAATCAAACTATATGAATTTTGTAAGAAAAAACAAGAAGATTACAAAACCATCTTCCGTGAAAACCTGATATTGAATGATATTGAATGATGAAGCTCTTGACCACATGTAATGGATCAAATAAAAGAAATGTAATTTTATACGGTCTATATGATATTATAGCCACAGTTATTTTTTAATTTTTTTATTTAAAAATATATTAAAATAATATTTTTTATTTTTTTAAATTTAATTTTAATACCAGCATACCAAAACAATCTAAAAACACATAAAAAAAATAAAATTATATATTCTTTAAAAACGTTTATAAACGCAGATCAACGAGCTCATGGTTTTATTCGACTTTCTATTTAAATGGTTTCAAAAGCGGATGGTTTTTTTACTGTTCATAAAAAATAAATCTTGTTACGGTTGGTATGCCTACAGAGATATTTTATGTATTAAAATGATTGTGAAAAGACAGAGGGGCAGTCCCGTAATCTACTTATTCCACGGGAGACAATCAGAAATAATAGTACTGATGAATAAAAACAGAAAAAAGACCGATTACAAGACACACGAGTTCTCTTTAGGAGGTTTGAATGTAAAGGCTTGGATCTGCTATTAACTAACGGCTCTCTGGCTACCTGAAATTTAAAAATACTGGCCCCCACCTCATCCCACCTTTAAAATTTAAGAAACAAAAACTACGAAATTCCAAACGCGCTTTACGAGAAAACACCAAAATTTATAGCTGTGATTCACTGGGCCCTCACTCCGCTCTCCATGAAAATATTCGATCACCTATCTACCTGGGAAATTAGGAATAGTGGGTGGCATCTTTTATTTTAAGTTCCTCCTCTTTATTAATAATTTCTGCCCTTCTGGAGTATAATTGTTGGTAAGTATTGTTTTTTAAAATATTTTTTATTTGAAAATAATTTAAAAACACTAATTTTTTTTTATTTTAAAGCATGAAAAAAATTTAAATTCTTACAAAAGAAGTTTCGGACAGCAAAAACAAATATAGGGTACTGGGATGCTGACATTTGTGCTTATCCCCTCATCGATCTTATCTCTTTCTCTTTCTCTTTCTCTTTCTCTTTCTCTTTCTCGCTTACAATTTGGATATTTCTAATTATGTGGATCTCTAATTGGCTAAGAAGAGACTTTGCAAGATTTTTCAAAACGTTTAGCAAATGCAGCAAGTCGGCAAGTTGTGCCTTGTGGGGACATGTGGGCAAAGGACATTACTTGCTCACCATATTACGTTGATCTTGCACCTCCATCCGTGTAGGAAGGTGATGCTGTCCACGTCTTGTGTAATGAGTTAAGATAGGGTTCGTCGCGTATATTTCTATAGGCTATGCTATGTATCTCCATTCAATCCTTCTCGGATTCGTGCTCTTGACAAATTTACATTTTGTGTTCGTTGAACCAATGATTTTTCTTCCTAGGAGGGAAATCGGTGTTTGAATTCGATTGGCCATGGCATGGAGATAATAGCATTCATTTGTTAGGGTTCTCATTTATGGGTTTAGGCGGACCTAACTCTAAGTTGGAGACTTGACAAATGCCCAATCAGGACTTAGGAGGCCAATTTGGCTAGGCGACGGGCAAAGTGCAAAAAGCCATAAGTATTCGAATTGAGTAAGCCAAGCCATTGAGTAAATTTGTCAAGATCAATCACGACAGGATGCTAAATTGTGCAGTTATAGAGGATTACTAAACAATTCATAATGTGATTAGGAGAGGATGGCTGTCGAAGCAATCTTTGCCTTGAAGTTCTTGCATGGGACAATGGTGGTCTCGAAATGAGTTGGGTTTAGATTACTTGCACAAGGACTCAGCCCATATTACAGCAAATATTCACCTGCCAGACCAAGTGAAAGGGCGAACTGAGTCTTGTCTGCCGCATAAGGCCCAGGCAACCTAGGCCTAGGTTTTTTATACTCCAGCTTAGCTACAGAAGCTACGGCGAAAAGTTTCACCCATGCGACATTTCTTTTTAACCTCGAACCAAAAGGTACTAATTTAATGAGAGATTTTGGTGAATTGAAGTTTCTTTTAAGCTACATGAGCGTTCTGTTCATGAAAGGTTGAGGATTATTGGAAACCATGCATTCTGATCATTTCAACATGAATTAAAATGAATTTCAAAGTTCAAAAAATCATTCTCTTCTATCAGCCGCGTGTACTGGAAATCCATTTTTATATCTTATGAACTTGTATATTGTTTTTCTGGACAGAATCATTCATGATATAAAACTGAATTTAAATATTTAATTTGATTATTTGCGGTTAGATTTGATGTCTGGTGAGACTTGCTGGTGGATTGAATTTTGAAGTCCTCATATCCCAATCCAATTTGCAACATGATAATCTACTTTTTTTTTGTTTTTTTCCCCAACAGTAGATCTTTTCATTGATAAGACTGAATTCAAAACCATGAAAAATTCAAAACCCAATTACGAATCATAAAGAGACTGTCCGATATCATTTCCATTTTCTACCTTCTGTTTTTAAAGATTAAATTTGAAAATAGAAAAAGAAAACTTGCTTTATTTTTCAAAAACCACCAACCAATTTTTAAAAATCTTCAAAACCAAACAAAATGGTTTTAAATTTTCTATACATTTCAAAGACGAAAACCCCAAGCATACCAAACCTCACCGGAATAATTGAAGAAGCAATTTGAAATGCCCTAACCCCCCAACCACCACCGTCCAGCATGTGCATCGCATTAAAAGCATATTAATCTTGGAAGATAAACCTCTAACGAATGAAAAGATAGAGGTTGCTTATTGGCTACTGAAGCAACCCCACAGGATGCCAGGTGGTCTCCAACTTGCTCAAGCAATAGCTACAGATTTGGACTGAAAACAAGACCTGGGCGAAGGAATCTTTCGTGGGGTTCGGGTTTTTGCTGGAATATTAGTTTGATGGAACTTCATGAAGCAGCCTTTTTGGATCACTGGTGAACTCATCGATCAACCAAAGCAAGCCTTTCTACGTAATGCTGATACATATCTTCGTGGTTTGTGGATAGCTTTTGATTGCAACGCTTTTGGTGTTCCGGGGCTCCCTGCTTATTCGGCTGTTAGATATTTTTAGGTCTGTGATTACAGTCATAATCAATTATTGTCCTCGATTTATTATGAAAAACAAAAATATAAAAAGTGTATTTGGTATGGGGATCGGCTGTGACGAGAACCATGCATGTCCATAGAAGGTGCCAAGCAGAGGTCGATCGCCGAGATTGGCAAACCTTATTTCTCACAGTCGTCAAATGCCAGTGTTACCGGACCGGTTTATATGTTAATTTAATTTATTTATTTTTTAATACAATCCCAAATACGTATTTTTGATTGATCATTAGAAATTAATAAATTTTAATTGATAATGTTAGAAAGAAACTTTAAAAATACACAAAGATCATAACATAAGTTAAACTCATAAATCTCACATTAAAATACAAATTAAATATGAATTTTATTTATTTTTTCCTTGTAATCTAAAGTGTCACTTTTCATTCTTTCTATATATATAAATATCGTGCAAAGTAACTCAAAAGTCAAAGTGATATTGCCGCCGTTTCCTCTTTAATATCAATACTTTATTCGGAAGCAGTCCCTTTTCATTTCGAAAGCCTCATTCAATTATCCATACACGGATAGAATTAATCCAGTAAGCTCAAAACCAGCGCAGAAAAACCATTACCGCCTATAAATAGAACTAGCGATTAGGCCTTTTTCCTTATCAACATTTTGAGGCCAGCATTTCTCTTAGAGCTGTGTACGGAAATCAATTACGAGTAAGAAAGGAAAACAGATTATCAAGCTTACTAGAATTATGGAAGGAATGAGTGTGGAGAACATGCACAAGATAGTGGTGGCAGTGGATGAGAGTGAGGAGAGCATGCATGCTCTTTCATGGTGTCTCAGCAACCTTATTTCTCACAACTCCACCGCCACGTTAGTCCTCCTCTATGTTAAGCCCCCGCCAGCCATGTACTCTTCCTTTGACGTTGCAGGTTTCTAATAATTTCTCTCTCTTTTTTAGAGCTTTACTTCCTTGTTTAACTAGAATCTATAGTAATCTCTGAAGAAAAATATTTGATTGCAGTGCACATGTTCTCGACTGATGTGATTACTGCTGTGGAAAAATATGGAACCGACTTGGTGAACTCAGTTATGCAACGAGCAGAAACCGTCTACAGGAACTTCAACAAAAGAGTAAAGCACCAAACTCTCTCCTTTCGTGCGTTTGATCTGTTTGCTAGCTTTCTTCCCTTTATGTCTGCTTAACGACGGAAGCTCTGCGCAGGTAAACGTGGAGAGAGTTATTGGGAGTGGAGAGGCAAAGGATGTGATCTGTAATACAGTAGAGAAACTTAAACCTGACACTTTGGTCATGGGAAGCCACGGCTATGGTTTCTTGAGAAAGTAATGATTGACTTTCACTGGCTTATTAAATTGTTTTAAACAAATCACAAAGATAATTCATCTGCTATGGAAACAAGGATCTTATTCTCTAATTCATTGTTACAGGGCTCTCCTCGGAAGTGTGAGTGAACATTGTGCCAAGCGTGTCAAGTGTCCGGTTGTTATCGTGAAGCATCCTCATGACAAATGAATACGTTTTCCCATCCAACTCTTTCCTAAAGCATATATGACGAAGGATTCTAGCTTTCTTCCGGCAACCCTCAAATAGTACATGTTACCACCAAGAAGGGGAAGAAGGCTTGTAGAAATGATAAATATACATTACATGTCGACCTAGTGCTCGCTTGCATCATTTCGCGTAATCACCATGTGTTCATCACCATGTGTTCGCTTGCATCATTTCATGTAGTCACGAGTTTGAAATATATGGGACCGACCGGGTTAGCTTATTAGTTTCTTTTTACAATTAATTTTTTATGATATTGTCTTTCTGTATGCCTAACCTAATTTTATCTGTCAGGTTAAATATTTTACGACTTAACTCAACTTTACAATATTTTTTTAATTGTTGTTACTTTATTTTTTATCATATTCTTAAATTAATCAAGGTATATCTCAATTATCAAAAATTCTTTTATTTTTTTAACACTAAGTTGCGCTAAGTTGCGCGTTGAATAATTTTTTTTAATGTAATAAAAAACATTCATGTTTGAGATTAATATTTGATATTATTATTAAACCTAATCTAATAGATCAATCTTAAAATCTCTTAACTTGATTTTTTATGTTGTCTAAATTTAAAATTAAATTATGTTTTCTTACATATTCCAATCAAATTGATATATTTAAAAGAAACGTGAACACTAGATAAGGAAAAAACTAAGAAAAATTGACGATATTGAAAGGAAAAAAAAACATTTTGACCTAATTCATTGTGTGGCCCACAAATTCAAGTATAGGCATACCTTGTGTTTTAAAAAAAAAAAAAAATCAGAGTTGGAGGCCTAGCTTTCAAGGCCATGTGTGCCTAATCTTTTATTCAAAGGCTAGGCACACGGGCTGATCATCTAAATGTTTGCACATGCTTAGCCTATCTTTTGAAGCCTAGGTGTGGCTAAGCTTGACTCTCTTGATATTTTCTAGGTCTTTTAATTATTTTATTTTTATATTATAAAATATTTTTCTTTTTAAATAATTAAATTGATATTTTAAGAATCACACAATTATACCATATTTTTCAAATAGCATCACAACTTTGTTATGGTAGTGTTAGTAATTACTTTATTAATAATTATATATGAATAAAAATTTTCTTATGAATATTCAATGAGAATAAATATTTATTTATAATTATTTTTTTAATTATAAAATTTTTATACAATTCTCTCAAATTAATTAATTTTTTTATTTTCACATACAATCACATAAAAAAATTAATATCAATATATAATTGTTTGCTTTTATTAAAACTTATTCTTCAAGTCATGATCATAAGCTTCTATTAAAAACAATCAGGAGGAAAATGCAAAAAAACCCCTAAACATTAGTTAAAAAGTTTAAAATTTAAGGATAATTAAATTATTTTATCATGTTTTAAACAATGAAAAGTTGAAGCTGGTCTAATATTTTAATATTTTTGTTACTTCTAAGAATAAGTTAATCATTTTCCTATATAAAAAAAATTCTATTATCCCCAGTAGCAAGGCTAATTGTTTTTGTTGATATGGAAAAAATCATTATTTTACCTTTATAATCTACAATGCAAATAAAAATACAGAGTCAATCATCTAGTAGTTGACCTAATAGTAAAAATTTGGGATTAAAAGATTTGCTTTCCTGTGATCTCATATTCGAGTCATGTGGTTGTTAATATGATGGTCACTGGAAACTTACATAATCGTTAACTTCATGGCCCATGAGATTAGTCGAGATACACGCAAGCTGACCCGGATACCCACGTTAATTATTAAAAAAAATACAGAGCTACAGTATTTTACACTGTTTAAAACCACCATCCCGTTTGAGTTTTTTCTTTATTATCTCAATGAGCTGAATAACATTTGGGCTCACAATGGGTCGAAAGAGTCCAGCAGAAAGCCGAAGGAATTTATTGGAGCGATGTAATCTTCTTCTGGTCCTTCAACTGCTTTAATTTGTCTCTTTTTCTTATCTTTTCTTTTCTTTATTACAATTAATTAGTCCTATTTTTTACTGTTTAATTTATTTATTTCCCCCAACTTCTCCCACCGTATTACAAAACACAGAAATTTGGTTGTTGACTAGTCACCGGTCATGACTATGACATTGGTTAATATTATTCCATATCAGTTTTGTCACTCTCCCTTTATTTCCTCCTCTCCCCAAATTGAACCATCGGTTTACAGAAACCACTGAAAGGGCTTCTCCTAACCGAAGGGCTGGTGAAAGAAAACAACATGTTCAACCAATTCAATAACAGACAAAGCATCATCTATCCATCTCCCAGCTCCCCCTGTGATGGCGTTGAAGGCTTTCTCTCGGCACTCAAGACACTCACTTATAATTCTCAGCCAAATGTCCTTACCTGGTGTTATGTATGTGCACAGTGCCTTACTGGCTCTGGTGTGTTTTCTTGGATCGAAATATGGGAGGCTCGTACAGTGTTACAGTGATTATCATATGGAAAAGAAGGAAAGAAAGAAAGGCATTGAAAAAAAAAAAAAACAAGTAATGTTGATGTTTAGTTAAACAAAAATTCTTAATTCTTAATTAATTAACAAGACGATATAAATTTATTTTGCGTTAATAGACACAAACATGCACATCTCATCATCCCTTCATCGCGTTTCAACAATTGACATTAAAATACTAACAGCACAAATCTCAAATTAATGATATATAGAACCTAAATTGATTAAATTAATTAGCCCTTCTTTCACTAGAAGAAGATTAACCCTTCAAAACAACCAGCGAGGGATCTTTTTCTCTACCCTTTTCTCATTGATAGTGCCCAAGCTAGGCTTCCACGTCCCTTTACCTGAAAGCTGCCTACTCAAATATTCAGGCCTACTCTCAAAAATCTCTGTTAGCTCAGAATCATATTTCTCCGTAGCTGGCTTCTCCTCCACATAACATTCCTTCTTTCGCATAACAAGCTTTTGTTCCTCTCCAACTCCAGAAGGGCACATCATAGCAAATAAAGGGAGAAACCTCGATGATGATAAAGAAGACCGTGATCTTAAAACCGAGTTCGCACTCAAAAGAACACGTCTCGCTTCTTCTGATGATAATGACGCTGGTTTCCCTGGCTTCATAGGCAGCATTAGGTACAACTTCATTTCTAGCTTCTTGTCAGCAGGCAATGGTGTTGGCCTCTTTTCAGTCAAATATGAGTGAAACTCGACCACAACTTGTTGTGGGTATTCTAGCATTAGCTCAGCCACTGTTAGCGGTTTATCAAACTCACAGACCCTACCATCCGATAGAATCACTCTCCCAGCTGAATTCGATGAATTGTGGTATGTGATGCAGTTTCCCATTTCAGAAAAAAGAAGAAAAAAAACTTCATGCAAATCAATTAGCTGGCTAGGAAGGGTTAGTTTTGAGGGATTTTATAGAGGTGCGTATGGGGGAATGTGAGAGGTGTTTGTTAAACCGCTCTCGTGACGGATGCAGGGGTGGGCTCGCTAGCAAACGAAAGATTAGTTCTAGGTGGTGTTCGAGGTCTGTTTAGTCCAAATTGTTTGACCCGAGCACGTATGTTAGGCTCGATCAAATCCTGGTGGATTTTATTAGACGTCGACCTGTCTGTGGGGTCACGTTAAAGTTTTTGTACCAAACGGGTAGAGGAAGTCAAAGGAACGGTTCAACTATAACTACATTAACTAATGTCTTTGAATTTAGATGATGTTATATTACTAGATAAGTATACAGTGCTACGTTTTAGATCAAGTAAAATGAAATGTCCACGTAATGATAGTGTTTCTGAATGAGTAAGAACAATCTTTAACCGAATTATTCGTTCGACAGAATTTAATAAGATATGTTAATTAAATAATATAATTATATATATAAAAAATTACAATTTAATAAGTTATTTTAATTTAATAATATAATGATAAAAAAAATATAATAACAGATAAAAAATAATTTTTTATAATATTATGAAAAGATATTTTTTAAATATATTTAAAACATCTTAATAATCTTATTTGATAATAAAATAAGAACTGAATCAAAACAGGATAACTTTATAAATAACAAATTTTAAAAAAATCAATCTAATAATAATTAATAAATCTTTTAAAAAACTCATACACCGTATTAATCCATTATATTTTAAATATGTATATACCATGAAAGAGTAAACTCTTTTAATTTTAGTTATGTACCTTCTCAAAGTGATCAATGCTTGTGATGTGATTTCTATCCTGCAAATGCTGTACTGCACAATTTAGCCCCGAGTTCCACAAATATAATGTAACAAATGGTTTGCTTGAAATCTGCATGCTCTACTCCTTTGGGTTTGCTTGAAATCTTGGATTTTCATTGATGTGAAATATTTATGCAATTAATTATACTTGCTCTAGGAGCTTGATGTTAGGTCCATTGCTTTATTTGTCTAAGCCCTCTCACTTTTCCGAGTCCACAAAATAATCTTTAAATAGCTGCTGTGTTATTGTTTCTGTACCAAATTTATTTTCGAATTAAAAGAAAAATAATTAATATTGTTAATTCATTTTTTTTCATATGTATTCTAAACAATATAATTGAATTCAATGATATAATTTGGTATTTTATTTCAAATATAAAAATTATAATAGGTTATCTATTGAATTCAAATTATATGTTGAATTGAATTTAAGTTTACATGTAATTTAATTCCAAATATATTGGAAGAATATATATATATTTTTAATAAAAATAAAGGACATGTAGTGTTTGTTTTATATTATTATAATCATCCTATCATGGGTGAGCAGATAGCAAGCATCCATAGCAGATGAGAAAAGACTCGATGAACTTAATTCGGATACTTTTAAGGGTTTTGCTATAATCAACTCATAAAATATATTTTTTTTTATGAAAGAAGAAACTCGCATGAAATTTCTTTCTTAATCGAAGAAAAAATAGTATTAAATTTCCTTGATAAGGCGGTATGTTCTTGACTTGCGAGCGCCGGCAAAACAACGTTCCGTTTCCATTTCCAACTACAGTTAGGTCCTCCATGGTTTTTTAGCAGAAGAAAGGTCAATTTTGTGATGGTCCAATCTGGTATATCCGCACTGGTAAATGGCAACTGGCAACTTGACCACCCAGGCCAGCGCGGAAGCTGTTTCGGCCACTGGCTCCACACTCTTAGTTCGGTCTTAGCCCATTTCATACCGGGCTGGACTCTCAAGCATTTCAGTTTTAGCCATAGCCAACGTTTCTGGTTGTCCACTGATCGCTGCACCATCTCCGAAAATCGGGCCTCTTTGCCGACCATTTCTTCTCGTTTATTTATTTTCTCTAAGGTCATGGACATCGTAAAACTAATTTATGTATAAATTGAAATTAAATTATTTTTTCACATGATTTTAAGGATGTAAAGTTTTGTATTGATTTGAT
>Ga0325400_1003446_pt1 | contig 14290 bp, 6 predicted proteins | sample PopdelMetagenome_2_FD_205662 | JGI IMG/M metagenome (GOLD analysis project Ga0325400, IMG submission 205662) | Populus deltoides microbial communities from Bellville, Georgia, United States - Xylem-PdKOR-R1 | ecosystem: Host-associated > Plants > Phyllosphere > Stem > Wood/Secondary xylem... | reverse complement strand
AAAGCTGTTTAAATAAAAAAGAATTGTCCTTTATAAGACATAAAGCAAAGCCAAAAAACGAATAGTTTTTTATTTAAAAAAAAATACCAATCAACTAAGTGTCCTCAAGACAAGTTTCATCATCCATAAAAAAAAAAAAATCATCTAACAACACCACATGAACCATTAGATATATTATATATTAATTGGACTTACTATAAAATCAAGAGCTAAAAACATTTTAAAAGTACATGATTGAAAATATTCTATCGTTGTTTTCTACAAGACTTGTGGATTTAACTTGTTTTCTTAGTTACATATGAATTGATTTTTTTTTTAATATGTAATTTTATAGGCATAATATTTAATTCTACTGTTGAATCAAGCTGAAAATTTACTAGAAGATTCAAAAGGTCTTGTCATTATATGATAAAATCTCATGGAGATCAAACAACAAAAAGGTTTTGCAATAAAGCTTTAAAGTTACTGTTTGAGATTTTCAATATTTTCCTGGTTGATTTAGAATTTTTTTTATATTTTATTTAAAACTCTTTTAATATTTTTTTTATCCTTGTTGTCGCATGTGGCACGCGCGACGAGGTGGGACATCAGGGGTCGAGGAGTCGCTACCTAGTTATTTTGTTCGTGGTCACTGAGAGACTCGAATGTACTGGTCTTATCAGAAATTTCAAGGGTAATGAACTGGTTATGGCTAGAAAAGATATTAGCATCTCTAGCGCACCTTATTTAAGGTAAACTGCATTTTGTAGTCTAAATGTGGTTTAAATATTTTGATGGGTTTCTATCTGGTGTTCAGTCTATGAATCAAAGAAAAAAAATTACTTTTAAGAATAAATCTGACATTTCAAATTTATTATGAGCCTGTGTGCCTAGATAAATTCTCAAGTGAAAAATCTATGTAGGTGCCCTAGCAGGGTTTACCTATCATAGAAGGCAGAAGAATTTTCCATAACTCATGTATTGCAGTGAAAAATACTCTCAATTAAAATTGATAAATATTTAAAATAATTCAAAAAATTTTCTAATCAACTCCTGATATTTAAATATCAACCAATTTATAAGTCCAACATTTATATCAGAATATTGATCATTAATTTTCATGAATTAAAATTTTTAGGGTTATTGAAATATTGACCAAATCCGTAAGAAATTTTACAAACTTGTTGTAAATTCAAAAAAAAAATACAGAGGAAAATCAACACGGGAGTTTTCTAAAACCTTGCTAAAATAACTTTTTCTCTTTTTTTATAAATAAAAATGCATTTTTTGTTAGGATCGAGCCGTATTCATCAAGCAAAAATCACTTCTTGATTTTTAAACAAAATTAATTTTTTATAAGACCACATTTGACAAAACCATATTTTCCTTCAAAACAGGTCTAAGGGCGTAACACGTTCTTAAGCCAAAATTCTTTTAACAAAAACATTGGCAAACCACAAAAAGGGTCTTACCAATATGACTTGATTTTGACTCAATTGGGTCGATCCAAAAACACTGGTTCAACCATGAACCGAACTAAAAACCAAGGTTTAACCCAAAACTAAACCAAAACAAATATTTAAACCAAAAACAAAATCAAATTAAAAAAAGCAAAAAGAATATAATTTTTTCTAACAAAAATAGATCAAACACCAAGGAAAACGAAGAGCTCGAATAATAATGAAGAACATTCAAACTCAAATCCAGGAATGTAAACATCAAACTAGACTAGATTCCAAACAATAAAAGGCAAGGTTTTGTTCACAATTAAGTATAGATCAAGAATCAAGTATTCATTCACTTCGATTATCACTCTAACATTATAACTTTTATCAAAATGAGTTTCGGTTCAAAACCAAAATCTTAGGATTTAAACCCATAAAAACATGTTATTGATGTATGAAAACTTTAGATTATTAACTAATGATGACATGCGAACTTGCAAAAACTAAAATTAAATCAAAACAAAACCTAAAACTAGCACTCAAGACAACATTCTTCGGATGAACATGAAGAACACGAACCCAGGTTGCCCAGAATGCCTCAGCTATTGCCAAACCCAGAAATTAGCCTTCTCGGACGCTATACTTCTACCTTTTTTTTTTATCCTTATAAACAAACATGTTTGACTCAAAACAAACAACAAATCATCAAAACCATTCATTAGATTCTTCCTTCCAAAACTGCAACCTCAATAACAACAAAAAAAAAATCAAATATCAATTCAAAATTGACTCTTTAAACACTAGGGATCCAAACCAAACTTAGGAACCATGAATATACAATAACAATCTAGAAAAATAATAAAAAACCTACTGCTATATTTGGCAGATTTCAGAAAACATTGCATTTAAGCAAAAACAACATCGAAACATCTTCTAAAACATTCAACAAACATTAACAACAACTTCAAAATAGGATTAATAAATCAAAATAACATTTTCATTTATCAATCCATATAAATGCGAAAACACAAAATAATACCAAAAATATTCAAAAACATCATTAAATATTAAAAAAGCATGAATAAGCAGGCCACATGGACTCCATCCTTGAGTTTTCACATGGTTATATCTTCTATAAGCTTGCTGGTTATAGGCTGTTGCTTCCCTTTTCTTTTCCTTCCTTATTTTCCTTTCCCTTTCTATTCTTTCAAAGCTTGTTAGACCTTCTATGTTAGGTCTTTGAACCTTCGCACTAGAGTTTTTTTTTTTATAGAGTATATCCTCATATTTCTCTCTCTTTTTTCTCTTTGATTTCTAGGGGTATTTATAGGGGTTTTCTAGGTGTTTTGGTGGATTCCCTAAAAAATTGATCAAAGCTCAATCCTTTGATAAAAAAGAGAGAGCTCTGGAAAAAGAGAGAGCTCTGGATAAGTTTTACCTTCTCTAAGCTTGTTGGCTATAGGCTGGTACTTCCTTCTTTCCCTTTCCTTTTTTATTCTTTTCAAAGCTTGCTAGACCTTCTATGTTAGGTTTTTAAACCTTCACTCTAGAGTCTTTTTATAGACTATATCCTCATATTTTTCTCTCTTTTATTTCTAGGGGTATTTATAGGGTTTTCTAGATTTTTTGGTGGATTCCCTCTATGATTGATCAAAGCTCAGTCTTTTGATGAAAATGAGAGAGCTTTAGACAAATGTTACCTTCTCTAAGCATGCTGGCTATATAGGCTGCTACTTCCCTTCTCCTTTTCTTTCTTCTTTCCTTTTCCCTTTCTATTATTTTCAAGCTTGATAGACCTTCTATGTTAGGTCTTTAAACCTTCATACTAGAGTCTTTTTATAGAGTATATCCTCATATTTTCTTTATTTTTTCTCTTTGATTTCTAGGGGTATTTATTGGGTTTTTCTAGGTTTTTTGGTGGATTCCCTCAAAGATTGATCAAAGCTCAGCCCTTTAATCAAAATTAGAGAGCTCTGGACAAATGTTAACAGTTAGAAATTTTATCCTTTAATGGTTTTTGGGGATGGTTTGTTTTTCTTAGGTGGTTTTCTTTTTCTTGGAGACAAAGGCATGGATTTCTCACATTTTGATCTTGGATAAAAGATTTATGGCTTTTGATAAAAACCCTCTGAGAGTTTTAAAATGTGAACACATGAAAATGTTAAGTGGTTTTGCGCAAATAGGTATTTTAGTCAAGGCTGACTGAGTTGGCTACTTTTGAGGTTTTGCTGGAGCAACTATGATGTAAACGTCATTAAAGACCACTTGAACTTGGTAGAGGATATGCATACCTTTTTTGGACCCATCCTTGTTCAATTTAGAGGTTCATAGCTTCATATTCATTCGTTCAAAGGTGTCAACTCGATCAGCCTATAATGTGATAAAGCAGGAAGAGTTGATCAGGGACAAGATGTTAGAAACTTCATAAAAGAATTAGGGTGTAAATGCCTAATTTCATGGGCGAACAACACTCACTAACAAGAGTAGCTTAAATTATGAAAAATATCAAGTCTTTTGTACGAAAGTAATCTACCTCTTTTAGATATATTGAGGGGTGAAATCAATGTTGAAAAGAGAATAACCAAAGAGTGTGCTTAAAATAATAAGAATAGGATTCACGAGATAATAATAATAATGATTGGTCTATAATTCCATCTTGTTGTAAAGGTTAAAAAATGGCCTATGTATAGAAAAAATGACTAACGACTTGTTTGAGAGAGAACAAAAAGAATAAGCTAAAATATTTAAGTTGTTGGAGGTCTAATATTATCGAATAGTTTAAGCTAGATAATGTAACAAATATGACAAGTTAAAGTAAGGTGGTGATATGAATTGTTAAGAAATCTTGTCTTGTTTGCCTTATGTGGCAAAAAAGATTATAATAATATTTTAAATTTAAATTATGATGTAACCTTATAAATACATGAGTAAGAATGATGTTTTTTTTTTTTTAATCATTGGAAGTCACTAAGTTTTTTGCACCTAATATTTAAAAGAAGTTCAGCATTTTTATCCTTTGAATGGAATGGATCTCCTACGAAATGTAGAGAAATAGTTAATATCAAGATTAATACTATATCTTAGATAGTGTTACCAGATGAGTCAAAGATTGGTGTTTAGTTTTCACATGTTTGAATAAATTATAGAATCTTCAATCATTAGGTTTCAGTGAGATGATAAGATTGAAATTTATGTTTGCTAGCAAAGATAGAGAACATAGCTTTGTAGTGGATTTTGAAGATCAAAACTACTAAAATTAATCCTTCAAATATTTTGTAATCATGAGTTTTTATTTGTTACTATGTAGTATGTTTTTTTCTTTGAGAAAGATGATAAGATTTGGGTAACAATCAAATGAGAGAGGACCATTACATAAACTGGATTTTATAGGGTTTAATAATGAATCTTGAAAATTATGGCATTTGACATCTCTAGGGACTGAAAGGATAGAAGTGTCTAAGCTTTATTTGATAAGGATCTTTATTCTTACTTGTACAAAACCAACATGAATATATTTGTAATTTATATCTTTGTGTTTTTGTAAGGATTTTTGGGAAAGAAACTAGATAGTTTCAAAATGTTTTGTAAGTTATATATTTTTTTCTTCAATTTTAATAGTAGAATCAGTTTTGAAAAGATTGAATAGAGAAGTTTGATAAATCTGATTCTTTTGGGCTTTTAATATTTTCTAATTGTCAATATTTTTTTAAAATCCTCAATAGTAATTTCTTTACTATTAATAATGCTTTTGTTCCTAGAAGAATCAAATGTAAAGGAGGCTAAAAAAAACCTAATTCTATAAAAAATAAAATCCATAAAAGATTACTTAGAAAGACAATCTCCAAATTATATTGGTTTATTGCCCTACTCCACTCTTATTTTTTTTCAGAATTTTAATGAAGTGAGAATCACATAATAAAGAAGTGAGATTCACACAATTAATTGAGAAGGTAATTGCAATTTGTGACCAATTGGTTCTTCTATCTTGGTCCAGATGATTTCAAGTGAAATTACGTCGAGAATTAACTTGAATAAACTCGATTAACTCGGTAAATTAACTCATGTTCAAGTTTAAATAAAAGCTTATATGATTTTTACAAAGAACCATCAAAACAATTATTAAAACAAAATTAAAACATTATTTTAAATTAACTCATACCATTCTAAATTTACCGACTCAAGCAGTGACCTTTCAGGAACACAGTTATAACTTTTCAAGAAACAAGCACCATCCCATTACTATGAGAGAGCAAGCTGACTGCAACCAAGGACAAATGCCTTAAAAAAGCATTGTGTGACCACAGAATAGTAATGCTGAGCTGACCTCAATTTTTGCATACAGACACAGTGAAAAGAGTATGTATTATGTTAACAGTTTCCCAGCTAAGTGACTGACCATCATAGATTTTGACTTTGAAAAATGGGAAAAAATGGAAGATGAGAATTGACATGGAAACTCATTACCCATTGAAGATAATCTGCTTTTGTGTGGTGAAAAATATTAACGGTTGCGGTTAAACAAATTATCCGTTTAAAATTTAAAACTTTTCATTTATTTTAAGTATTTTTATATGTATTAATATTAAAAATAAACTTTTAAAAATTATTTTATAATATATTTTTAAATAAAAAAATATTTTAAAAAACAATTCCTCCGAATTGCATGCAAAAGGGACAAATAAATAAGCTTATAGGGCAGTTTGAAGCTTTTAAAGCAGTCGAGCCGCCCCATTTATAAAAAAGCAAGGAGGTGCCCAAATAAGCAGGCCGGCTAATAATGAAACAATCTTAGTGCGGTGGGTGGGGCAAAGTGAAGGCAAAAAGGAAAGTTTGATAGACATAGGAACTCACTCTCTTCTGCAGCGCGTTCCAATATGCCGATGTGATCTTTATTCCCCGTTTGGCATTGTATTCCAAACGGGGTTGGCCAAAATTAAATTTTATTTTTTATATTTTTTAATGTATTAATATTAAAAATTATTTTTTAATGTATTATTTTTTAATATAAAACACTTTAAAGAACAATCATTACCACATTTCTAAACACCCTTTTAATATACATTAACATTAATTGATGCAAGAAGATTAATCCTCCAAAAATATAAAAATTTAAATGAGAAAATTAAGTGATGCTGAAGTTTTATTTTACTGAATTTTATTTATTTAATAATATAATAATATTTTATTTCTTAATAAACAAACAATCATGTATTGTTATATCCTTTAAAAAAAAGTTTATGTTATGTGATATTTATTATATAGAAGATAATCCAAAAATAAATGATTTGAATCTTATAGCATATAGTTATATAATAACAGTTGTAGAATGTTTTAGCTTATACATTAAAACATTAATTTCCACTAAAATAACTTATAAAAGATTATAGTTTTCCTTGGAGATAGGAACAAAATCTTAATTTAACGCATATGTAAATAGCACATAGGTTTTTAAGCAAAATAGACGGAAAAAAACTATGATCAACAATTTCCTAGAGATATAAAAATTTGAGTGTAGTTTAATTGATTAGGTTTTAGGTTTGTTTTCTAGAGGTTATTAGTTCGAGTTTCATATATCTTAGAGCCACTAGAAATTTACATGATTATTAATTTCAGAATCCATAAAATTAATATATAAACTGATCTGAAAACCTGTGTTAATAATAATAATAATAATAATAAAATTTATACCCACTTTAGACAGAGCCTCTAAAGTCTAAACGCTTGGAACGATAGAGGAGCAACTTGAGTTCCAAGAGAACCTGTCAAGATTCCATAATTGCTTGTAAGAGAATCATTATACAGTGTTTAAAGCTTATTTCAATATAAAATTTAAATTGTCAGGTTAAGTTCGAAAATAATGTTTATATGTTTTTTTTTAATGTGCTTTCTCAAATAATTCTTCTTTTTTTTTAATTTAAAGTTTATATAAGATACATACAGGCAAAAACTAATAGAACAACAACACGACTTTGACAAAATATAGAAGTTTTAACGAGTAAAAATAGTTCATATATGAACCATAAATTTAAAGTTTTATTAACTAAAAAAAAATAAGTATATGATATTTGCCTTCTCAATACGTTTAGGATCTTTAAACAGGGAAAAAAAAAAAATTCTTATCTTTGTTAAAAAACAATTTAAAATTTGAAAGCAATAAGAAAATTAAAACAAAAATCTGAAATTAAAATAATAAATCCAAAAAATCATTGGAAAATAATAAAATTAGTCAAAACAAAACAAGTTCTAAGCTTAAATTTAAAAGATTTAACATATGATTCGCTAACATTAAGAATAAATTTTAAATAATAATAAAATATTATTTTAAATAAATTTTAAATAAAAAAACATTTTAAAAATACAGCGAAATGAGCATCAAGTTGTAGAGGGTGCTTGAGAGTGTAATTGATGTTGTTTTTCAAAGTGTTTTTCACTCTGAAATATATCAAAATAATATATTTTTATTATTTTTTTAAAATTATTTTTGACATAGCACATCAGAATAATTTAAAAATATAAAAAATATTAATATAAGGTAAAAAAATAAAAAAATTTAATTTTTTTCAAAAATATAAAGCACAAAATCAAATAAGATTGTAATCCTGTTTTTGTCTAGATTATCTGGCTTCAACATAATTTAAAAAGGTTTAACATGTGTTTAACTAAAATAATATTATATTAATATATTTTTAAATAAATAAAACATTTTAAAAATACAACTATTATTACCACCATAAACACACGCTCAGCGAGTGTAACCCGTTTTGTCCGGGTTATCTGGCTTCAACCTACGAAGCTTTCTAAGCAAGCCTACGTAGCCATAGGCCCGGGGACTGTGTTCTATACATTCGATGGCTCTGATAAAGACCTGCCCCTTTCACTACCGTGACACATTTGTCCGTCCGCCACGCATTTTGACTGATTTACCCTTGCTGCCAAGAGATGAGGCCACGATAAAGGACACGTAGCTTGCTAATAATAAAGCGTACAGGCCTGATTACCCAATTTAGTTCATTCTCCATTCTCTGAGCCCTATGCCTACAGCTCCTCTTAGGGTTCCTTTGAATTTAAGGGACTCCACAGAGTATTTAAGGACCATGTCTTCTCAATTAATGGCTTTCTGACACGTGCTGGTTCGCTTTGGTTGCACTGTTTGAAAAACTATTACCAACAGTTTAGGCTCTTGTGCCCTACATAGTCAACATACAGTTAACTTTGATTTTATAGTGTCTCCTATGACCTACCTACAGTGTCTGCAGCCATTTCTGAATTGCAGCTAGCCTCTTTATTTTTTAGATTTTTTATTTTTAAAATCATTTTATTATAATAAAAACAATCCTAAAAAAATATCAATTTAATTTTTCAAACAAAAATAATTTTAAAAAATAATTTTCACCATAAAAACAAACACTACTTTGAAGATGTTTGTTTTTATATTCAAACAGTGTTTTTAATTGTTATGACATACTGATATTAAAAAAAAATATATATAAAATATTTTAACATATTTTTAAATACATAACACCATGAGAAGTTACCATTCTACCCTCCCAAGTAATTCCAAAGAAAGTTCACATGACAATAAACTAATCTACGAGTATAAAGTAGACTAGGGCACCTTAAATTCACAGTTAAATAAGGACTGATTTCTACTGATTGTGGACTCTAGTTGGCCTAGAGGGAGACACAACTGTGAATGAAAAGACATGAAATGAAACCAAATAATACAGATTGGTCCCTGCTAATCCTAACAAAGACTAGCCATGGATTCATGCCAATTATTATATATATATATATATATATATATATATAGCTTATCCACCATTTGGCCAGTTCAGGCATAATGACAAGCAGCTAACGTTGCTTTTAGCCTAAGGAAACAACTATAATTGCCTAGAGGTTCTAGTCCATAGGGCAGGGTCAAAACTTAAGCAGCAGCAGCAGCAGCAGCGCCATCATGACGGGAAGAGACTCCCAGCTGAGATCTTCAAGGCCTTGGTTCCAGATTCGACCAATTGGATATGCTCGAACAGACAACAGATTAGATTTGAGAAATGAAAATGAAAAGCTTGGAACACTAAAGTGCTGTAAAAGTTCCACAGCAGACGGCGGCACCACTCAAGTTCGGCAAACTGAATCCATTCGAGCTTTCTGTTGTTACCTTTTTTCGATGACAAAAGCCCTGCAAAATGTTTATAAAATAATCACACATTTAAAGCCATTTAGACTATTTTTTATTTTTTAATTATTTTTTATATTATGATGATGGTTAAAATAAATTTTAAAAAATTATTATTTTAATGTATTTATAAAAAGACATTTTAAAAGTAATCTCCATCAAATTCCCTGTGCTCCCTGTAGACTCTAAGCAAGGGACATGAGGGAGATTTGAGAAGTGAAAGGGGACAGAATAGACATCCGCCCGGAAATACAGGGATCCGTACAGGAACTCTTTCACTCCTTTTACTGCTACAAAATTTATAAACTGTATTACATTACATTACATTTATTGTTATTATTATTATTATTATTATTATGGAAAGGAAGAAGCACTTGAAAAAGAAAAGATAAGACAGACAGATATCGTTCCCATTAATATCTCTTTTTCTGTCTCTCTCTCTAACACTACTGCCACACATCGCATCCTTGCAGGGTCTTCACAGCATGGCAGCATTGCGGCAGGCACTGCATCTCAGTTTTGCAGATCATGAGCAAGGAAAGAAACCCATGAAAAATTGAGAAGAAAATAAATAAAAAGTTGAAAGCTTTAATTTAATTTAATACTAGTACCCTTTAAAGCCTTTGATTTGATATCTTAAAAAAGCAGAGAGAGACAAAGGGTCTCTCTTTTTAAGAGTCTTGACTCTAATCTCCTTTTAGGCAATTGCCAAAGTTGCACTATAATGCAGTCATGAAATCTCTCCTCGCTTACAAAAGCACTTGTCTTTTAAGAAACCTTCATTATTGTTATCAACAGTTACTCCTTGTTATTCTTCAAGAACTCTACACTGTTCCTGTTGTTACTGCCTTTGTTTAGGAAAGGCTATATAGCTAATCAAGGCTAAAAATGGTGGGTATGATAGATCTCAACACTATTGAAGAAGATGAAACTACACCGTCTTGTGGGTCTTTATCTTCTCCATCATCATCCTCTGCTGCTTCTGCTTTGAGTGCTTCTGGTTCTGGCTCTGGTTCTAGTACCTCTTCCGTTTGTTTGGAGCTTTGGCATGCTTGTGCTGGCCCACTAATATCTTTGCCAAAGAGAGGGAGTGTTGTTGTGTATTTCCCTCAAGGCCACCTGGAACAACTCCCTGATTTGCCTCTTGCAGTTTATGATCTCCCTCCTCATGTCTTCTGTCGAGTTGTTGATGTCAAGCTCCATGTAAGTCTTTGCATCATTTTGTATGTGTATGTTATCTATATGTTGTTTTTATCGATGCAATTGTTGTGGCCAAACAAGGTGTTTTTATTTGATGATGCTGCTTAGTTTCATAGGGAAATTAAAGGGTTGCATTTTTGGTAATCGGTTTTTGCAATTGCGGAGAATTTCATTTGTTAGTTGTCTAGCATTGTAAATGTGAGGATTTCTATACATGTATTTGGTTGCTTTTGTTTATTTTATTCTGGTTTTTGTTCAAGGGAAATGGAGTGCTATATATGTTAAAGACAGATTTGTGGTAAAATCGTGGTTTTTTCCCCTTGTGTCAGGCCGAGGCAGCAAGTGATGAGGTGTATGCACAGGTCTCCCTGGTTCCTGAGAGTGAGGTGGGTGGTTTTCTAATCTTGCTTTACCTTCAGTTGTTGAAAAATGTAAGAAAAATTGGTAGATTGAGTTTTTGGATGATAATATTATAATACTGCTGGAAGGGAGTTTTTTTTTTTTTTTTTTAATTTGGGCTTGTTACTTTTACTACCTTATTGATTCAAAACGTTTAAGAGATTAGATTTAATTCTTTATTTAATAAAAATTAAATCGTTCATTAACAAACAGAATGCTTGTCACTTGTAGATATGCATCATTCTTTAAATTTCAAGTGTTGAATTTTAAATTTCAACTACTTTTTTGCTGTAAGTGTATCTTTTGGTCTGTTTCTCTTGATTCATTATGGTGTTAACTGAGATTCTTGAGACGGGGTTCGTTTCTCCTTCAATTGTTGTTGTGCACAGGAAATTGAGCAGAAGTTGAGGGAGGGGATATTCGAGGGGGACGGTGAGGAGGAGGATGGTGAAGCCCCTGTGAAGATGACAACACCCCATATGTTCTGTAAGACCTTAACTGCTTCTGACACTAGCACTCATGGAGGCTTTTCAGTCCCTCGTCGAGCTGCTGAGGACTGCTTCCCTCCTCTGGTAAATAAAACTGTATTATTTATTCATGTTCTCTTACAACCATTTATGTGTGCGATTTCATCTTCGACTGTCCTACATTCTCAAGATTGGATGTTGTTGACTTGAGTGGATTCTTACTATAGGATTATACTCAACAAAGGCCTTCACAAGAGCTTGTGGCAAAGGATCTTCATGGCTCTGAGTGGAAGTTTCGACATATCTACAGGGGTATGCTTGAGGCAATTACACTTGCTTCTTAAGCTTCATACTTTAGTCTTTCTCTCAATTGATTAATAGTTTGCTGACTGATTTTATATATTCCCTTCTCCTGTTTGATTCTTGATTTTGCATTTTTCTTTTTGGTTTGAGCAGGTCAGCCACGGAGGCATTTGCTCACTACTGGATGGAGTGCGTTTGTCAATAAGAAAAAACTTGTCTCTGGGGATGCCGTGCTCTTTCTCAGGTATGAATATCTCTCTTCTTATCAATGGGATATAATAAGCCCAGCTTTATGATTCTGTATTTGTATCTTCCATCAGGGGTGAGGATGGGGAATTGAGACTGGGAGTTCGAAGAGCAGCACAAGTTAAATGTGGCCCAACATTTCCAGCGCTATGGAATCATCAGCTGAATCAGATCTCTCCTGGGGATGTAGCTAATGCTATTTCTACTAGAAGTGTTTTCCACATTTACTACAATCCAAGGTAATTTTCTTCTTGTTTCGTCTAGTATTTATAGGAAAATAGAGCCAACAATTTGATTCCAGTATGTGAAACTATCGGATTGAATTGTCCTAGTAGAATGCTTGTATGTAAATATTACTGAAAAATTTATATATTGTGGTTGCAGCATCTTTAGATCATTATGGTGGCTTGAAAACTTAAATATATTTTGTGGTGGCATGTGTTGGGTTGCAACATTTTGTTCCATAAAGCTCTCACCTCAGTTTTCATCATCTAATTCATGCCATAACTGAAGATTGAACTGCAATTGAACACACTGTTGAATTTCTCATCATCTGATTGCCACCCTTTGATGTTGTCTCCAGTATTCTTTTTACATATCACCAAAGTCCTTACCCTTCTATTATGCATAACACCGCTTCAAAGGTTTTCCCATTGTTGTTCCTCATGTTTCCCCTCTTACCAAAAAAGTCTTTGCAGAATCCAGATTGGTATGTTGCACAAGGTTTTTTCAACTTTCTTCCAAAATCCTGTGTAGTTATCACAAAAGTACTTCCTGTTCTCCCAAACCATTGTGTTTTTTATCCACTACTTGAGAATGCACAACTCAATTGCTTATTGAATCTGTCGCTGGCTGGGTGACTTGAGAGCCATTGTCATCAAAACTTAAAATTTTAGCGCACAACATGATACATTTTATTGAGAAAAGTTTACCCTTGCTAGATACTGAGCATGTAGGGGTTGTGTACAACACATCATACTGCTTTTGAGTGTAAAAGAAAAAGCTCACTCGACATTCATTATTGCAATTATAGTCAATTACATCTCTTGATGAACTCTTTTTGGTTCTGACATCATCTATTTGACTTGAGTTTTTACCTGTCTTGCCAATTGATGAGTTTCTCAGTTGTTTCTGTTCTGCTACCTGTATTTTATTACCGTGGATTTATTACTTTCTTCATTCCTGACTTCTCAAGTTCAATTTCTTACTTTGTAGGGCCAGCTCATCAGAGTTCATAATACCTTTTAATAAATTCTTGAAGAGCCTTGATCAATCCTTCTCTTCTGGAATGAGATTCAAAATGCGTTTTGAAACAGAAGATGCAGCAGAGAGAAGGTTCGCCATCCATGGGTTTGTAGCGTTCAACTAATTATGTGAACAAAACATTAACTCAAATACTTTTTGCAGATACACTGGAATAATAACTGGAGTCAGTGAGCTAGATCCTGCTAGATGGCCTGGTTCAAAATGGAAATGCCTGTTGGTATGTAGTTGTTGAAAATCATATTTTATAAAAATGACTTTGAAGTTCCTAAATGTTGGTGGAAACCTTTTTATTGCGAATAAGGTCTGTTTGAGATTAAGTTGTGGGGTCGCGGCTAGACTTGGGCCTGCCATCTATGTAGGCATTGATGCATTGTTGCCTCATCCTCAGTCTTTTATTTTCTAAAGTTTGGAAGATCTACTGAACTGAAATTACAAGCATAGCTTGCAATGGTTAAGATACTTTCCCACACTCCATCACGGGACCTTCAATATCTAACCATTAATTAATGTCTTGTTCTTTCTCCATGATATTATACCGGGTGTTCTGTAGTTGTACTTTGGGGTGATGATATGTTCGGTAGCCATGATTATTACTGAATATCACATGTTTAAAGAATTTTTGTAATTATAGAAATGTAGAAGTGATTTTGCTTGGTTAGTTTAAAAGTGGGATATTTGTATTATTTTTCTGCTTGGCAATCTGGGCATTTTGTTTTGTTCTTTTCTTCTTCTGGATTCCTTCTGTGCTCTTGCTCCTAATTTTGCCTATTTCAAAGCATCTTTACAATTTTTGACATTTAATGTGTCAT
>Ga0325400_1003445_pt1 | contig 14291 bp, 7 predicted proteins | sample PopdelMetagenome_2_FD_205662 | JGI IMG/M metagenome (GOLD analysis project Ga0325400, IMG submission 205662) | Populus deltoides microbial communities from Bellville, Georgia, United States - Xylem-PdKOR-R1 | ecosystem: Host-associated > Plants > Phyllosphere > Stem > Wood/Secondary xylem... | reverse complement strand
GGGACCGAAGGTTATATATCCTTTGAATCATGGGGTGTCCATTATAGTCTAAAGGATGCAATCATCTTCGAATGGTTTTGGAGCTTTCTGTAGTACAATAATTGATACTATACTTTATTTAAAAAAAAAAAAAAAACCTCCACTGCCATCATTATTTTTAAAAGAAAAAAACATCGAATATGTCTCCATGTTATTAGAATAATATTAATTTCATATATCAACTATTTTTTATATCAATTTCATCCTTTCTCTATAAAATCACATCATTTCTAAAAAAGAAAAAAGAGTGTAATTTGAATGGAAATATGTAAAAAGCCTTAAAAAAATGTATATTCTTGATTGAAATTTTTTCAAAGTTCGAGATTAAAATTGATATAAGAAATTATTTGGTGGTAAAATCGAGATTGTGTATATAGTTGGAGGGTGACTTTTATATTTATACTTAAGAAGTAATAAATATCTGGAAATCAAGAATTTACAAAAACAGTATTTACTAAATACTATATTACTGTCAATAAAATAGCAACGAACTTGGAATACTATTACGATTTTGTAGTTTTTAGAGTAAATACATATAAAAAAATAATGTTAAATATAAAGTAAAATATAACAATAAGAAATTTCATAAATGAAGTTTTTAGAGTCTTAAGATGGAATTCATTTACAAGTTTTATGAAATCCACTTATATTCTTGGAATTTTTTCTTATCCTACTTTATTAATGTTTAACATTACTTGCTCATATCAATGAAGTGTTGTCTAGTGGTTAAGATACTGATATATCCCCGCAAAGATGAAAATACAAGTTTAATTCTCAGGAAGCATATTTATTGGAAAGGACATTCACAAACCCCGAACGAGACTAGTCTCACCTTTTAAAAGGGTGTGAGGATATCCAAGTAAAAACCAAAAAAAAAAAAACATTACTTCCTCATACAAAAATTTCGCAAGAAAAAAATTCAATTTTGTTGTTTGAAAAATATTGAAAACAAGATGGCCAAAATTGAAACAAAGAAAAAATGGAAGCCTTTTTTTGTAAAAAAATAGTTTCATTGCCTTTTTGCTTGATTTTGCCTGCTTAGGGGTTTTTCAAAAATCTTTTTTTGTCCCTTTAGTTTGAAAATTAATTACTTTAGTTTAAAATTTCATTTTATTTACACTTCAATCATTGAGCTTAAAAGATAAAAAGGAATCGCTGAAAAATGATAAAAGAGAGAGATTGAATGGTCTGATTTCGTTGGCACTTAATATCAAAATATTTATCTTGACGAAAAAAGTGTTATTAAGATGTTTTTAGACTTTCATATCGTTTGAAAACCAAAGTATTTAACATTAGAAAAAAAAATTAATTTCAAAATTTAGTAACCTATTTTTTTTAAATGATTTTTTTGGTAATTCTATTGATAATTAAAAATATCTTCAATTTGTTTTTTTGGTTTTAATGACCTAAATTCGTTGCCAGAATATTTTGGCAGCTAATTATTAAATGAGTTATATATATTCACTTTTTTAAAATGATCTCAATTTTGTCTCGAGAAAAGTTGGTTTTAAAGACATAAATAAGTGACATAAATATTTCTAATTACCAACTGAATTAGATATATAAAAAAATTCATCACTACTTACTCATAGAGTTATCCATGGATTGGTGACTAAAAGATTCCGTCCCTAATTAATAATAAAAATAGGAAACAAATCTTCATCACTAATTCCATAAAAAAATATTTTAAAAATTAAAAACATATATTTTTAATTTCAAAAATAAAAAAATCTATTTTTTATATATAAAAAATTATCAGTAATTCTATTGATAATTAAAATCCCTTAGCTTTTTTTTTAATTTTAATTTTCGTTCAACAAAAATTACCTCAAAAAAATTTAAATTACTAACAGAATATTTCATCAGTAATTCAAATTTTTTCCTTGTTTGTTTTATAAAAAATAATTTTTAAAAATAATTTTTCAAACTTTTTGGAAAATGGTTTCCATACAACTTAAAAAATAATCCTTTATGCTAGGAAAACATTTTTCTCTTCTTAGCAAAGAAATACACTTTCCTTTCTCACTTTTCTTCACTCACTTACATTAATAAAAACAACTTTCTCCACAACTAAATTAAACCACAAGTAATTATTTTTTTCCATATATTTCTTCTATTTTAGGGTTCCATTTCTTCAATTTCAAATTTATAGATCAAACTTATGAAGATGTTTTCTATGTTATGGGTTTTATTACTTATTACAATAATTTTTTCTATAATAATCTTATGGGTTAATTAATCAATATTTTTTGTCATATGATTGTATTTTCTATTCAAATTTAGGTGGCTAGAAACTACTCTCAAGTACTTTATCTTGAAACCTGATTTTGTTGACTGTAAAACAAGATTGCTTGCCTACTCAATTGCTTGTCGTGTTATATATGTGCACGTCTCTACATTGTTTCTTAATGATTGAAGGAATTATATATGTAATTACATTTAAGGAATATGCAATTTTTTGATTTATTTCAATTCTAGAAATTCTTGATTGTTTTTCTATTGGTAATATTAGGATAGGATGAAAGACTTACTGGGCAAAGAGAAAGAAGAGAGCCATCCAGATAGAGAAAATGAAAATAAATATTATATTTTTAATATTTTTTTTGATATGTTTATGTCAAAAATAAATTTTAAATATTAAAAAAATATATTATTTTGATATATTTTTAAAAATACCTTAAAAATTATTCACTACCATAATACTAATTGGGTTCTTAATGATGCATTTCCCCCCTCGTAATGCCACTGCAAACTCGTAAGCTAACATTAATAAAATCCAATAAAATCCAATTGGGAAGGAATTTTCATTGTAACTTGTGAGTGAATCATTGTTCACTTTAACATTAATTTTATGGTTTTGCTCCTCCACCCAAAAAAAACTTAACACTCGCTTTTAGTTTTTTTATAATGCCTACTAGTCATTATCAAATTAACTAGGAATAAATAAGTTTTTTTTTATTTCATCAAATTTCATCAAATGTATAGTGAAAAAACTAAAACACTATTTGTATTTTAAAAATCTAAAACTGATATCAAGGGATAATTTTATATTTTCATAATAGTTTTTTTAATATTATCAATTTAGTTGAGGAGAAATTTAGTATTTGATCAAAAAACCAAAAGAATAATGAAACGACCAGAATGCTCTTAAAAGCAAAAATTTTAAAAATAATGTTAAGGGGCTTTTTTTAATCTTGTCAACTTAAGTGCAATTTGGTACTTGAACAAATGTAAAAAATATAAAAAACAAAAAGATTGGGGCGCGTGTGGCGCACTCTTTAGCGCGTGCGGCGCCTCTCGACATCCAAAAACACTCTTTCATCATGTCATTAGAAGCATTGTCATATCCTTTTACTAGTGGTGTGATGCGTGTTTGTTGTGGTTGTCTAGTTTGTCTTCAATGAATTTTTCAACCTGGTCCTTTTTGTTATTAGTATTTTAACTCCAATACTTATTCTTTTGTTTTCTAATTTTTCTTTTTAGTTGTTTTGTAGAAGTTTTATATATTTTCAATTTCATCATTCAATCTCAGGTTGTTATACATTATGTTTTCTAATTTGATCATCCTTCCTTTGAATATTTTTTTAGGATTTTTGTTTAAGTGATTTTTCTTTTTAATTTTACCATTTAATCAAAAAATTATTTTAATTTTAATTTCAATTTTGATCCTCATTCTTTTAATTATTTCTTAATCCTTTTGCTCAATTAATTTCTCCTTTTAATTTCACCATTTAATTAAAAATAAAATTTATTTTGTATTTCAATTTTGATTTTTATTTTTTTAATTGTTATTTTTTTATCCTTCTGTGTAATTGATATTTTTTTTCCAAGTTAATCTTTCAACATTTAATTGGTTGAGAAATTAAGTTTCATGGTTTTTTAAGATAGGGTGCTTCTAGTCTAATGTTTCAGATCACAAGTTTGAAAAATTAATGCGGATTGATATTTTTTTAAAAAAAAACTTATTTTTTTGACCTTTTATGTTTTCTTTTCTAATAGGTTATCCGATCTCATGATTGGGGCACATGTTTTACAGCCATTCCCCGAGTTACAATCTTATCTTACTAACTTGGATTGACTCAATCTAGTTTTTTTTTGTTTTTTTTTATCCAATTTCATTTTTTGTAATTAATGGGCCGGGAATTAAGATACGTTATTTGTCCCATTTTATAAAAATATTTTTTTTTCTCATGTTATTGTTATTAACCTTTTTTTATTAATTTTGTCCATTATTTATCATTACTTTTTTTTTTTTATCATTTGATTAAAATAAAACTGATTTTTTTGAATCTGTTCAATCAATAACTCGAGATGTAAATGTTTTTCCCTCTTTTTTAAAACACATTTGCCTAAACAATATTTTTAATGAAAATAAATCTCGTTGCGCAACGTAGGTACAGTACCAGTACCTCTCCTACATTTCCATATGTGCGTGGAGAAATTCTATCATATTTGTATCAAGGTTGAAATTTAAGGTAATTTTGTAAATAAAACTTTAATTAGAGATAGATATACCAAAGGTTGGATATGTATATATTTATGTTTATTTTACATAATATTAATCTAACTATTTTAAATGATATTGACCTAAATCTTCCGTTATTTTTTTATTTAATGGCAAGGGATATTCTCAAACTAAAATGAGAAAATACTAAGCTAGCTTTAAAATTATCTAGTAATGTCTTGTATATAATTATTAAATCCACTTGAAAAACTTAAAATTTAAAATCTATTTTTAATTAAATTAAATAAGATATTGATATAAAAAAACCTAACTGACATGGTTTAAACCCAAGTTCGATACTAAAAAAACAAAATATTATTATTTTAATAAAAATAATTAATTTGGACGGACTGTATATCCTGTAAATCGATACAATAATTTTCAAGTCAGTTTCTGGGTTGGGTCTGTCGATTATGGTCTTGTTGTTCCAATGTGAAACGGGGCCCTAAGACTCGAGCGGAATAGTAGTTGGCTTTGGCCCGTTTTTCTCGAAATAAAATCGCAGAGACAAAGAACGTCAAAAGCCGCTCGGTAGACTTTACAGCATTCCATCATCATCCCTGTCCTTGTTTTCTTGCTAGAAATGGATCGATCTCAAATCCTCCTACTAGGCCTACCAATCTTTCTGTTTTGCTCAGACATTCTAAATCTCTTCACAACATCACCACCTCCAAAACCAACTCCAAATGATCACCACAACATCCGTCAATTCCAAACAAAACCTCAACAAGTTCATCAACAACAGCCACTTCAATTTCCCACATGGGTATCTTTAAACTTCAAAAATTTCATGTTTCTTTATGCTTTTCACATAATCGAAGTGGGTTTTCTTTCTTTGTGATAATCTTTAATGTTTTTATGAGATGCAGAAATCAAGCACCATTGTTGGAGGATTAGGCAATATTGGGCTTGGCAATGTTATTAACATCAACTTCTGTGTTTCTTGTTCTTACAGGTTTAATCCATTCTCCACATTATCTGTTTGCTGTTATTGTTATATTAAACTGAAATCGTTTAGGTTCCGTTTGATATGATTGATTTAAGTTTTTTTTTTACTCATAGAAAAGTTATAAATACGTTTGGTTAGAAATCTTGTTACAAAATTTAGTCAAAATTTTGATTTAATTTTACTTTTGACTTGTAGATTTTAACTTACACTATATATATTCTTTAGAAAAGTTGCTTTGAGTAATTTCTATCAAACTTACTTTTAACTTAAACTTAAAGTCATTTGAAAATATTTTTGTCATAAATTATTTATGAAAAACAACTTTGAAGTATGACTTAAAGTCAAAATTCACTTTTTATAAGTTATGTCAAATAGACTTTTAATCATCCCGAGTCTAACTTGCATTGGTGGTGATTGGTTATAAATTATTTTTCATAATTGTGTACCATCAAGAATCAAGATTATTTGCCATAATTATTTTTCCAATTGTTGTGGACAGTTTTTTTTTAATAATTAAAAGTAGAGAAAAGGGAGGTATTTTCTCATTCATGTGGGAACAAATTAATAATATTAATTAGATCTAATTTTTAGTTTTAGGATTTGTGGCTGTAAGGTTACCGTTTTTAATCCTAGTTTTTTTTCTCTTACATTTAATGTTCACAGACAAGTTGTGTTTCTTTTGGCAGAGGAACTGCTGTGACTATGAAAAATATGCTGGAATCAGAATTTCCTGGGATACAGGTTATTTTGGCAAACCATCCTGCTTCGCTTCCGAAGCGCCTACTCAGCAAAGTAGTTCCTGCTGTTCAGTTTGGAATAATTGGGATAATATTGGCAGGCGAACAGATTTTTCCAAGGTTAGGATTTGCAGCTCCACCCCCGTGGTATTATTCGCTGCGTGCAAACAGATTCGGAAGTATTGCTAGCACTTGGCTTTTTGGAAACTTTATCCAATCATTCCTTCAGAGTTCTGGTGCTTTTGAAGTATTTTGCAATGGTGAATTGGTAAAGTCACTTCTTTTTTTAATGCCGCATGTTGTCTTTTTACTTGAGCCAAATTTCCTTTTTCCTTTTATGTTATGAATGATACTGCAATTTTAGACTTAGGAGGAGATAACCTTAAATACCTGCATATAGGTTGTTAGGATGTTTTGTAGGAACAAATGTGGTATGTATAAAAATGCTTTCTTTTGTGTTCTCATTGTAGGTTTTCTCCAAGTTGATGGAGCATCGGTTTCCTGGTGAAATTGAGTTGAGGGATGTTGTTGGCAAAAGACTTGCTATCAGATGATTTGTTCAGGACAATGTGGGAGATGTCTGGTCCTAGTGAGTGTTCCGAGTAGGCTATGAATCAAATTTTCAATGAGTTACATTGTTCACATTTATGATGCAACTTTCTACTTCTACTCATTCTTGAAGCTGACAATAACACGCGGCATTGGTTTCTAGGTCTTCTGAAGGTCTGTTTCGTTTCTTCTTTTTTAACTTTTGGTATCCCATCCTCTTTTTAGACTCTAGATGGCCTTCAGTGCACTGTGATGCTACATTTGTACAAGTTCAGTATCTTGGCGTAAGCCTAGCTATGATACTTTTAGACAATTTTTGGTGCATTGCCTTCAGTGGTCACGAGTTTAATTTTCCATGGAAATAGTGTTTGGAGGAAAAGAAATAATAATAGAACATTAACTGTGAATCCAAGAGACCATTGAAGAACCATTCCTATTCATGGAATTGGTGATTGGGAAGTTGGAGGAAAGCTGCTTTTATAATGTGCAACCCATAATCATCTATAGAAATGCAAGCACAGTTGAAAATTACTCCATACATATCAAAGTACATACAGGTTCTTAATTTTATAATGAATTGCATGCCAACAAGCATACTTTTAGGTATAATCTCCTGCTGGTGTCTTGGAGAAATCTCACCATGCACAAGGGGGTAAACAAACAGAAGGGAAAACCTGAAAAAAAGTGTCAGATAGCTAGCATATCAGGCCTGTATTATATTTATCATATTTGCCACCATTTTCGTTTCTCCATCTTCTTGAGAAGTTCATTGGCCAATGATGCATAGTCTTCTGAATTACCTTCCAGCTCTTCAGTTTGATTGTTGATTTTCTGATAATTATTAGACAAAAAAAAATAAAATAAAAAATCATATTGCAGGTGGTAAGAATACTCTGCTTGTGTATAACAATTCAAATTTCAGAAAGCAATATAATTGTGATTGTCAAGGAATGTATGAAGGCTGAAGAAATCCAAAAACAGGTAATTTGCCTAAGCAGGTCATCTGGAGAAAGTTTTGATCAAATAAATTATGACACGAAATTAATCTAGGGAAATTAAACAACGAAAACAGAAGATGTTTAGATCTGTCCTTGGAATCTTACACCAAGCTTTTCCTGCCTTTGCACCAGCTTGTTCTTTGCACTCATAGCCAGGGGAGAGGCATCCTGAAATTATTTACCAAACCGGAAAAACACAATCAATTCAAATGTGTTGGCCTTACCAATGAAATAAGAGTTGATTGATTTTAACCAGGATGCAACATTACCTTGGATTTTCTGTACTTGGCTACGATTTCTCCAAGGTTCCTGCTTCTGGGCTTTGTTTCCTCGCCATAACCCAATAAATTTTCCCTTCCAGTTCTCTTCTCTGCAAAATTAGAGATGATTACTGTTCAATATAATCCATTCGAGCTGACACACGATAGCTCAGATTTACCTCTCCTTTTGCTTTGAACTTCATTGGATGATTTGGTCGCCATATGAGCAGGTTCAGTGTTTCCGTATTAGTTCCGATGAAGAAAACACGAGCTGAGAGGGATCGATGAAGAGAATAGAGTTTTTGGATATATTAATGTAATTAGCTCCACATACCTATATTAAGCCCCACCATAATTAGCATGCTTTAAGCTCCACTGGCCTATATTAAGCTCCACAACTCAAATGAAACCTCAAATTTTGTAAAATCTGACCTCCAGTCATAATTTGAGCCATTTTTATCCCTGAATTTTTAATTTTCAGCACCTGGAACCCTTAAGTAACACAGCCAAATCACAATTTCACAAAGCAATCTAGAGAAAATTGATGCTATTATTTGAACCTGCTTGTCTTGCAGCAAGAACCTTGCCTTGTAAAACAACATAAAGAGGCCACAATCGTAGAACCAGCAACAAATAGCAAAACCCTTGCATCTGGCTGGTACATTGCTGAGAAAAATCCAGTCCCGTTTAGCAAACCTTCTGGTTTCTCTCAGTTAATGAATGGGCAGCATCGGTTTCAGTGAATCAATCTCTTTCAATCTCTTTTTATTTCTAGAAAACAAAAAATTCTATACAACAAATGAAAATAATAAGAAATGTCTCGAGCTTCGTGTTTTACATATTGCACAAAAAATTTAACTGCAGTCGGATAAATTAACATGCATTAGAGATTCAAAAAATGCACTCCTAAAACTCATGACAAAAAGGGTACACACAATCAAAACCCATGCCAGCAAGCTAGACTTCTATTTTCTTCATATTTGCCACCATTTTCGTTTTTCCATTAACTTGACAAGCTCGTTTGCCATTGATGAAAAGTCTTCGGCTCCACTTTGGAGCTCTTCAGTGCGCCTACTGATTCTCTGGTGCAGAGTGATAAAAAGGTATCTTTAGGGGTCATTAAGACAATCTATGCACAGTTAACAGATCTAGAAGGATAAGCTGACATTCACTGAATTGACCATGAGACATAACCAATGTATTCTACAGGGATATTAATAAAGCAATGAAATTGTATAGTGAATTTCTAAGTTAGCTGCAAACAAAAGCAGCAAATATAGGGTGACAAGAGAGGGGAAACTCCCAATTCATTGTTGCCACAAAGAATTGGCATCTTCTCTTTTCTCTCATCATTTCCACTCAACAAAACCTACAAGTTAGTTTAGCTTTAACAAAGTAGAAGCCATTTTATCCATTTCAAATACCAAAGCAATCTCACAGAAATCTTAAATCCATAATATCTTACTTCAAGTTTTTCCTGCCTTTCTACAAGCTTTTTTCTTGCATGTGCAGCAACCGAAGCAGCATCCTGAACACAGTAACCACATCAGACAAGGAAATCCATTGGAACAGATGTTATGATGGAGGAGACAAGTTGATCACAGGAAATTACCCCTGCTTTTCTGTATTTAGCCATAATTTCTTCAGGTGTCCTAAGTTTGGGCTTCATATCATCAGTCGCACCTATTAATTGCTCCCTTTCTGACCACTTCTCTGGAATGCAAAATCTGTAGTGTTAAATGACCAACATCAGTTAAAACTTGCATAACGTGTGGAAAAATCAAATTTACCTTTCTTCATATGCTTCACATCTTGTGATGAAGTAGTTGCTGTGGGTAGAGAAGGTTCATCTATCTCAATATCATCTGCACGAGGACAGTTTTTAGTATGGGAGAGAAAAGACTATGGTACAGATAGGCATGGGTAATAACATATATTAAGGTCCACAAACCTATGTTAAGCTCCACAACTTCCTCACTATCTACAGCAGTTCGATATGAATCTGAGAATGGCTGCTTTGAAAAAGCACCTTCAAGATGACTAAAATCGGATTTGGGATTCAGAGTAATATCCACACTGTGGTCTACCTTTCCCCCTTTAAAGCCTTTGACAATGCCACCGAGAATCCCAGGTTTAGTACCCTATAACAACATAAGATAAGATACAAAAACAAAATTATACTTATTATAATCTGAAACTGATGGTAGTAATTTGCACCTGCTTCTTCTTCTGATTCGAGGAGAAATTAAAGGCAGCATCGGCGGCGGCGGCAAGTACCTTATCATGAAGACATGGAAGAGACTCTGGAATCCTACAAAGAGCATTGCAGGTCTGTCAGAAGTTCCCTTTCCTACTAATAAGCACAACTGAAATTTACAATGAAGATTGTCCAGGCATTGGCTATACATGCATGGCATTAGTTAAACATGCTTTTTCATTATATACCTGAAACAATTTTCACCGGAAAATAGTGAGATGAAGGCCAATTCACACCCATGAGCCTATAAAATTATCAACATTAGATATAATCACAATAGTTGTGAAGAGTGCAGAACAATTAGACTGTAATATATTGAAGTGACAACACACCCATGGCTCAAAAAGGTAGACATGACAAGCAGTAGTTTAAGAAAGCATGCAGTAGGATAAAAAGGTAGACATGGCATGCATAAGTTTAACATGGAAAAAACAAGTACAAAGATGATTTTCTGACGATGTCAAAATTTTAGAAGCAAATAATACCAGTGTAATCTGCCCATTATCACAACTCATCATCTTCTCCATGTTTGCCTTGAAATTCCACCTTAGAACTGACATTAAGGAGGTTTCTTTCACCAACTCTAAACCCGAAAATGATCTGTCCAAATATAGGCAATATCAACAATATTGCTACTAGTAATACTATTTAGATGTGCAGTACAAAAATGCTGGAAAGTAATCTGCATTATTATGAAGATAAGAATTTCACCTGATTTCTATTACTCCGCTCTGGAACAGCAAAACCACTCCACAAATGTTTCCCTCTTTCCTAAAAGTTGAAGCCCAACAGCAAGGTTTTGCATGTTTCACTTTACAAATGGTTTTGTTGTTTCCCTAAGGAAGATATATCAGTTGGACTGCAAACAGAGTAAATCATTGTTGAAAGTAAAAACAAAAAAAGGCAATGGAGCTACCTGAATAACATTCTTTGTAGAGTACAAGTGCAATGAATCCTCACAACAAAGCAAAATAAATGAATCCAGCAATCTTTCTCTGGTTAGTGTGTTAACTGAAGAGTGATGCTCATTATTTTGTGAACTAATCCCTGTTGAAGTTGTTGTATGTTCAGATTCATTCTTGGCTGTGAAATTTTGGTCAGACTCCTCCAGCTGCTTTCCATCTGTTAAGCCAGGTACAGAAGGACTGCCATCTGTTGAAAAAAATAAAAATAAAATTCCAGAACTTATTTGTGAAAGTCAAATACAAAGAAACAAAACTCTTATTTACTTCTACTTTAAGATTATACTTGCCTATAACATACATAGAAATTGCAACTGATCTCTTTTTTGGATGCCATGGATGGGAGCTGATCATGCTACCGGTTCCACCATCAATCATATAAAGAGTTGCATCCTTGGTAAGGAAAAACATGACTTGCTCTGTAGGGTTGATTGGCATATTTGAATCTGAATGCTTTGGGCTTTTCACAAGGCTACAAGTATTTATACATTCAACCCAATTCACTGAAATGACTGGCGAGCAAGAGCTGGATACAGATTCTGTAGAGAACAAAACTGCTAATGAACTCGTATCAAGTACAACCACCTGAAATGAAAGCATACAAGACAAGAATTCATATGAACAAAGAAACTAAAAGCCCCAGTCAATAAACTTAGCATGAAAACAATCAAAACAACATAATACAAATGACAAGACAGACAATACTCACACGACCACATTCAAGCCCCACAGCAAGCTTGGCTCCATAATTAGCAAACTGTAGTGCAAGAATAGGAGAATTGAGAAGAGAAAAAACAGCTCTAAGTGGAGGACCTTTCCCTTGAGGCAACGTGTGAACTATGAGACGAGTAATAAATCTATTAGTTTGAGCAAGTAGAGATTTAATGATACTTTCTCAAAACAAATGCAATATCAATGATCCAGTGACAAGAAATGAACTGTCGGCAGTGAAAGGACCATGTAAATGAGGAACTTTTCTATCTAACTGAAAATCGAAAGCTTTTTCAGTAATAGTTTCCATATCAGATGTCTGAAATCAATTAAATGATTAAGCTTGCTTGCCATTTTTCTATCTGCAGCAGTTTGCATATGATTAGTGACTAATAGTGGTTACAATCTAGCGAGCTGGAAAATCAAATGAGGTAACATAAAGATTATGTTCTCAGAGTTGAAAGCCATCATGTCACAAAGTCAATTGCTCAAATTCTTAGCAATTTGAAAACTTTTTCCAATATGTACTATTTTGAAAAAAAATTCTGACATTTTAAAACCAGTTTTAACAACAGGCCACTTGCAAAAATTTGAAATTTTAGCATAGTCAATATTCAATGTATGAATTTCTTTTTGCAATTGATATTGGATAATGAGCAGGAATTCTATTTTTGTCTGGATGAAAGTTCATAACTCATCTCGAAACAGAAAGTAAAACTGGATCTCAAATTTGGACTCTCCTGCCAAAGAAAGTTAATGTTTGAAGAAAAAAAAGTTTGTGTGCTTCTAGAGAAGGATCTCCTACAACTTACCTTCATGTTTAGTATCTATGAGAAAGTGGAAGGTAGTCTCATCTGAGCTGCCATTCAGGTTATAAATGCGAACCTATACATCAATGACATAGGTATGGTAAATACAGAAAAAAATGACAAGTACACATTAGTTAGAAGGCAAAAGAAAAACCACTAAAGAAACATCTCTTACCAGTCCACATTTGTTGCCAACAGCCAGACTTAGTGTTAGGGAACAGAAGTCTAAATTCGTCACTGGATCACTAAATCCAGCCACTTCTATGCTTTCAACCTGCCAATCATACGAAACTAATAAGAATAAAAAATATGCGTTCAACCTAAGAGCAACAATTTCATGGATAATGATAAAAGTATCTCAAACCTCGCCTTCTACAATGCAAATAAGTGATAAGGCAGGATATGTGGCATCCCATAACCGTACAGATCCATCTAGATAACCTGCTATGTACACTCTCTCAACACCAGTATGTTCTGTGAATGACAGATGACTGGGCACACCCCCAGTCAAGGGCCAATTTGCAGAACCACCCTGGAATGGTGTGGATCCGCGTTTTGTAGCTGAGGCTATCTGAGAGGTAATTTAGCATATGAAATGCTTTAATGACAGATTAACAGAAAAACTAAACATTTCAAAACAGAATAATTTAGGAGTCTAACATACCTCGGAAAACATCTTTGATGAGTTTCCTCCTGAGGGCAACGTAATGAACTTTGCCACAGTTATGGGTGGATCTACTGTAGGTACTACCATGGGAAATCCCATAGTCAAGACACTTGCTTTATGCTTTTGCCGAGATGGTAAGGCAGACAAGCTAGCATCATCAAAAAGATGAAGTTGTCCAGGGTTTGCCAATACAGAAACAGCAGCTTTGGGATTACCCTCTGTTGGTCCAGAACTTGGTAACAAAATCATGTCCGCAAAAGAGCCGGCAAGTGTGATATCCATGCGACCAACACATCTCACTGTTTCCATCCTAGATGACCACTCTAAAGTTAACACCTGAACCACTCAGATCACTTATCAGACCAAACAATTGAAGGTTGAAAAACTCCAAACATCAGTTCAGTAAATGATTCAGTGATTGCAACATGAAAAGTGCCACATGATTACTACATTTTAGTCCTTGATGTCATTTTTACAATGTACCATTCAAAAACTGGACCCAAGCCCCTAAAAAAGCTTACAATTTAAATAGCATCTGTATCATTTAAAAAAAATGTATTTGAATGTTTGCCTTTTCCTTTCATTGTTAACAAAGATTGCAATGCTCTTTGAGAATTAAACTAATTCCTCACTTTGACGCTTCCACTCCCTCCATGCCCTGGCTGATAGATGCTAGAGGAAGAGTCAAAGGGAGGTTCTGTTGAGTCATAAACCAACTCTTGGGGGTTATTCATATAGTTACGAGCTATTCCAGTCCCACAAGACAGTTCACTCTATCAGTGAGATCTATTCGAAAGTTTGAGTTTGTAACTCACATAACCTCATAGAAAACAATAGAAATAAATTATG
>Ga0325400_1003444_pt1 | contig 14294 bp, 7 predicted proteins | sample PopdelMetagenome_2_FD_205662 | JGI IMG/M metagenome (GOLD analysis project Ga0325400, IMG submission 205662) | Populus deltoides microbial communities from Bellville, Georgia, United States - Xylem-PdKOR-R1 | ecosystem: Host-associated > Plants > Phyllosphere > Stem > Wood/Secondary xylem... | reverse complement strand
CCGTCAGCAAGGCCGTACAGAGCGGGCTGCTCGGTGCTGGGGTCAGGACGCACGTTCACGCCCTTGCCCTGCTCGGTGTCCACCCGCACCCCACCAGCCGCCGCCGCCGCAGGGTCCGCGCGCAGGGCTGCGAAGCCGAGGCAACCGAGCACCAACGCGACCCCGATGAGGACTAGCTGCAGCCAGTGCAGGTGCAGGACCGGTCCTCGAGTGCGAGTCATCCTCGTCATGGCGTCTCCCCAAGATCGAGGCTTCGCTGTCACGAAGCCAGGACTCATGGGTAGGCCTAGGGCAGGCTTGCCCACCACAGACACGGCGTCTGCAGACGCGCGTCTGGTGGCAGACACCCACGGTGGAGGGGGCGATGGTGGAGCAGGACTGGCCCCAGTCCGCCGACGAGGACTCACGGGATCGCTTCCTGAAGGACCTTCGGGCCCTGAAGGACAGATCCAAGGTTTCGATCCGCGCCTTGGAGGAGAGGACTGAGTACTCCCGGGGCACGATTGCCGACGTCAACACAGGTCGACTGCTCCCCAGGGAGCCCCTGACGCATGCCATCGTCGAAGCCCTCGGAACGTCACCCGAAGAGGTGGAGCGGTGGGTTCTGCGATGCCGCAACCTGCGTCTCCGCCTCAAGATGCACGTCGAGCCCTCGGGTGACGCCCCTCCCGAGGCATCACGCACCAGCCCTACATCCGACGAGGAGCACCTGACGCTGGTGCCAGCGTTGGCCGATGACGCCCACACCCAAGCGCTCACCGATGCGAAGAGAGGTGCTCACCCCGGCGTTGAAGACGACGGGCCCGAGCCGACACGGTCGGATCCGACTTCTTCGCCGCGGCACATCGAAAAAACGCGACCGCGTAGGCCAACTACTCGGGCCCGCGTGGCAGCTGCTGTGCTCGTCGGTCTGCTCGCTGTAGGCGGAGCCGCCTGGGCCGTGCTGCCGGGTGAAACGCCTGCACCAAACACCGTCTTGAACACCGCCCCGACGACGACGGGCCCCTCGGCCAGCGGAGCAACCTCTACCAGTACGCCAGCACTGACCAGCGCCCCCCCGACTACCGGAGCCCCTGCGCCGGCAACACCCACAACCACGTCGCCACCGGCGGCAGGCACAGGTGTTGAGTCATCTGCGTCCGAGCCCTCACCCACAGCAACTTCGCCCGCGCCTTTGTCCACCCAAGTGCCGGAGAACACCCCGCCGGTGAGAACACCGGCGCAACCATCACCCTCCCCAATCCTTTCGGCCGCTGCCCCGAGCGCGCCGGCGCCGGCCGCTGAGCCACCTCGACCGCAATGCCCAGGTGAGGCTTGTGAGGGCGAGTCGCCCTTTAATGCCGCCGACTGCCACAGGCAGCACAGCAACGTCACGCCGATCGTGGCTATCGACGCCAGCGATGGCACTCCCATCGCTACCCTGAGCGTCGCCGCGTCCGAACGATGCGGCACTCGATGGGCGAAGGTTTCCACGGCCGACAAGGCCGAACGTCGAATCATCGTCGACCTCATCACCAATGACGGCCTGACGATCACCAGCGACGAGACGGACGATTTCGCTTACACCACCATGCTGCTCGCGCGCCCTGGCCTGTGCTTCATCGGCAAGGCACGCGTCTACCCCCGAGACGGCGGGCAACCTTGGGTAGCGCAGACGACGTCGACATGCTGAGGGCGCCAGGATCGCGCCAACCGGCCTTGAAGTGGCAGCCTCTCCAATGGCTTAGGCAGTCGGCCCAGCCGTATGGGCGATGATCAAGACACTGGCGACCGTGCTGCTTAAGCCGGACAGACAGACCTGCCTCTACCGATACGTCCACCACTGCGGAGGGCGCGCTTAAGGGCACCTAACCGACGGCGGGGTAGATCATGATGTCGCCGCTCCCTTCCCGACCCACCCCGGCACGCTCATTCGCCGCGTAGACGGTGATGCCCGGGTAGAGCTCTCGATCTTCGCCTGTGCGGGCGTCCAACACCAATGGGCCATTTTCGGTGGCGCCGTAGATAGCGCCGTGCCACACGTAGGTGGCCCTTGGCGCGATTCGACCACTGGCCTCATCGGGCAGCGACCAGAGGCCGTCGCCAGAAGCTGCATCGAGAGCGTATAGCCCTCCGGAAGAGGATGCGCAGACGAGGACGCTGGTCTGATCGTATTGACACGACCAACTCTCCCCGTTCTCCCACGCCCTCACCTCTTCACCGGTGTGGACGTCAAGGAGACGCGACCGACCATCGACGTTGTGTAGGGCAAAGTTTGGACCAGCGCCTGCGACGTACGACCCATACCCGCCGTCAAGCGTCCACGCCGTTTCGCCACCTAGTAGATCTACGGCAGTAGTTACTCCATCCGAGTACAGGTCATCTCGAGTCGCGAGTATCACGTCATTGCCCGTGAAGGTCGGTACTCCCAAGTCGTCGCGCTGCCATAGAACAGCGCCTGTGCCCACGTCGACGGCCGCGAGCCACGTGTTGTCGCCGTCAGACGCGGTGACCCCCACGACGCCACCACGCTCACCAAGCACTCGGGCAGTAAGGTTTCCATATCCGTCCGAGGCCCACGCGGGCAGGTCGATGGAATGACTGGCCTGCTCCCCGGCGAGAAGATCGGGCTCTGTATCCGCGGTGTCCATGTGCAGGACGCGCAGGGCCGAAACGTCAGGGCGCGTGCCTTCACCGTTGACGTTAACAGGAACCGCCGTGACGGCCTTCTGCACACCATCGTCAAAGGTGGTGAGGATGGGGGCATAGACTTCCCGCTCACCGAAGAGCGAGTTATCTTGATCAATACCTTCATCGCTTGCAAGGATACTGAGGTCGGAGACCCCGGTCGCCAGATCTATCCGCTCAAGACCGAAATCAGTGCTCAGATATGCATGGGGCCCAGCGAAGACAAGCGGCAGGCCGGAACTCGAGCCACCAAGAGTGATCTTGCCGTCCCACACGTCATCGGCGACCGGCAGGGCCGCCAGGGTGTCGAATTGCAGAGGTGGGTCAAATACGGGGGCGGAGGCGTCAGTTGCAGTCGCGGATGCACTGGGGGACGCACTTGTTGATGGAACATTGGACTCGACGGGACTAGGTGTGTCACGAGACTCCGTCACTGAACACGCGGACAGAGACAACACGCCGACCGACATAATGGTGAGAAGACGGCGCTTACTTCGCCGTTGTGGGGCGAGTCGCGCCTCCAGCTCACGCGTGCGCAGGTCAGCCTGACAAATCATTCGACTGTTCACCATGACGCTGCCCCCTGTGAGTGGCACAAGCTGAGCGATGCCCCCTTGCTCGCCAGCTGGCCAGCAGTGTGCCGCGCACGCGTGGTGATCGGTAGGCCTCGAGCGGAGAGCTCGTAAGTCAGTCGACGACGCGAGTGTGGCTGGTCGCCCAAGCGGACCCCGAGCTGATCTTGGCGATCGCCCTGGTCGTCATCACTGACCGGGGGAGGTCGCCGGCTCCATCGCCCTGGGCGTCGGAGGAGTCGGCCTGCTCGGCAAGCTCATCGCCGACTCCATCGAAGAGGTCGACCCGGGACCGGGCACCGCCCTGCGAGCCGCCGGTGCGACCCACGCGCAGGTCTTCTTCGTGGCCACGCTGTTGGCCGCCGTCAAGGCCGTCGTCGCCCACGTCCTCTACCTGCTCGACACCAGCATCCGCTCCACGACCCTCCTGGGCATCGTCGGCGCCGGCGGCGTTGGCCTGCTCAACGCTGGCCGTCCTGCAGTTCAGCGTCGTCACGACCACGTTCGTGCTGAGTTTCGCCGCAGGGCGCACGCTTCGAACGTCCGCGCACGGAAGGCGCCGTCAGAGGTCGGCGATGGCCCGTTCGACTGCCTCTCGGATCGCCCGGAAGTCCTCCAGGGCTTGACCGCTGGGCGGCAGGATCGTCGCGTTCTCGTTCTGCAGCGCGGCCTGCGTGCGCTTGCCCACCGGCGCCTGCCGCTCCAGGCTGCCGGCCAGGGTGAACTCCATCCACCCGTTGGTCAGCTTAGACGGCTCCTTCCACTGCACCGCCTGGATCTGCCGGACCGGGATCCGCTTCTCGCCGGCGAAGGGACGCCGGATGGTCACGAACGTCCCGTCGAACTCCATGTAGCCCTTCCGACCCGCGGTCAGGACACCGGGCCTCGCCGGAGGAACCTCGGGCTGCTGGTGGCGACGACCGAAGAGAGCCATGCCCGACGATGACACGGCTCGGCGACCGATGTCCGCCCCTTCGCGGTCCGCGACCCTCGATGGCGCAACGGGCCGCACCTACGCTGTCGCCCACTGTTGACGTGCTCTGCAAGCCACGGGGGTTGTGCACATGGGGAAGGAAGAACTCCGCGAAGACATCGCCGCGGCGAGGTCACGGATGCGGACGACCATCGGCGGCGGCCGGGAGATCAAGAAGCTCGTCGAGCACCTCTGGGAGGGGGAGCGTGTCGAGCGGATGACCACGGGCACCTACGGCAACGGCGGCGGTCTCGTGACCCTGACCGACCGTCGACTGCTCTTCACGCTCGACGGCATCGTCTCGCGCACGTCCGAGGACTTCCCCCTCGACAAGGTCTCGTCGGTGCAGTGGTCCAGCGGCATGGCGCTGGGCACCATCACGATCTTCGCGTCCGGCAACAAGGCCGAGATCAAGAATCTCGACAAGAGCGACGGCAAGGAGATGGTCGACGCGGTCCGCGCACGACTCAGCGCCCCCAAGGGCAGCGCCGTCGACGCCCCGCAGGCGACGGCCAGTACGCCGGACGTCCTCGCCATGCTCGAGCGGCTCGGCAAGCTCAGGGACGCGGGTGTCGTCACCGAGGATGAGTTCAACGCGAAGAAGGCTGAGCTGCTCGCCCGCCTGTAGGACGACGCGGGCGGAAGCCAGGCGCCGACCGACAGCCGGGCGCCTGACATAATGTCAGTTAGCGGACATGCGCGTGAAGGTCGTCATCGAGGCGCTGCAACTGTCACTCCCCATCCCGGCCGCGCGCGAGCTTGCTGACCTTCGGCGCTTCGCGCGGGCGCACGCGACACTGTCGGCGCCGTGGACGCGGTAGGCCTGGCGGCCGCCGTTACGGGCCACCTCCCTCGAGACCGTGCAGGCAGGCCGGCCGAGGGCGCTGTGATGCGTCGCAGGCTCAGGCCGGCGGCCAGGCCACGGGAGATCTCCTTTCGCTCGACCAACGACAGATGTCGAGGCGAGCGGCCGGCGGGACGGACGCGGACCCCGCCGGTAGCGCCGAAGTACCGGCTGACGCGATACGTCGGCTCCCCGATGTCTCAAGCGATCGAGCGGACGGACTGGCCAGTCCTCCAGGCCGTCCATGCATGGTTCTGCTGGGCGGGCGTGAGCGCGGGGCTCGGCACGGGCACCTCCACGGGTCGTGATCATCATGGGTGGTGCGTCGACCAGTTGAGGCCGCCCTTCTTTCACCCACACGCTCGATAAACGTCGATGGAATGAACACTCACCGATCCGTCACCGCCGACTGGCGCCGGGGCACCGAGGGCAACGCCAGTCTGGTACGGCGACGTGCCGCCAACGATGACAGCCGCCTCGGCGGACTTGCCCTGGTCAGGCGCGCCTACTGAATCGACGCTCAATTACCGGCCCACGTTAGCCCGAATATTTTCCACGACAGACGACAATAACTGTACTTGATCAGCGTCGAGCAAGGCAGCGACACCGTCCCAGTTGTCGTGCAACGTGATTACAACGACGCCCCCCTGAGTGATGGTCACACTTTCCGGGTTCGTTTGGACTAACTGCCCGAGGGCGGCGGCCCTCCATGCCCGACCCTCGTACTGCGTGCCTTTGATTTTGCGCATTTGACCCTCGAGCCCCGACACCTCATCGGCGAAGGGGAAGGAAGCGCGCACGTCGACCGAGCTTGCACCGTCCGGAAGGACAGCCTTTATAAGGTTAAGCCAAAGCTCCTCGAGCCCTGCTTCCTGCACGTCGTCCGCTTGATCCACCCACCAATCGGGCTGTGCTGACTCCACGAGAGGGGGAGGGGCAGTCAGGTCCTTGAGGGGAATGACACCAGCGCCCGGATGCACTAAGTACCACTCTGGTGACATATCGATGCCAATCACTTGATCTTTCTTCCGTACCAGGTGTAGTGCTGCAACGCCTTCTGCTTGCCCTTCGAGTTGACCTTGCCCCTCACCCAATGACGGTACGGCCGGTGGCGGTCCGGGCGGTCAAACTTCAGGTAACGATGCGACTTGAAACGGTGACTGTAGTAGCGAAGGCCAATTACCGTATTCTTGGACCTCCACCCGTAGCGAACAGTCTTCAAGGTCTTGTAGGCGGAGTAAGCAATCTTCGCCCCCCGGTAGACCTTATATGCGCCAGCAAATACGTTCAGTCCGGGAACAAACATCGCCGCAGTCGATGCGGCGTCGAGGTAGGCGCCTCGGTGCTTCTTAACGTGCCGCCAGGCCTTCTTCCACCAACGCCGCTTGCCATCAAGGTCGAAAGAGTTTATCGGGTCGTTCGGGTAGATGTACGCGTTCTCATTGCCGCCGACGACGGGGTCCACAGAGGTGAAGCGTCCGATAGCGGCGTTGTAGACACGGGCACCCATGAGTGTGAGTCCCGCAGTGGTAAAGGCGCGCTGTTTTGCGCCCAGCCAGCCATAATTGAGAACGCCGGTGGCCTGACCAGCGGCTCGAATGCCGTACTCGGCAAAGGCTGACCAAGTGTTGATTCCAACGACCGGCCCACCGCTGGTGGGCAGCGGAGTGGTGGCGACGATGTCGCCGTGGGGGTTGGCCAGTGCGAGCTCGACCTGGGCCGAGCCGTTGGTAGTGGTGTGGGTGGCGGAGAGGTCACCACCGAGGCTCTCGAGGAACCGGGTGGTGGTTGTGCTGGTCCCACCACCACTCACGGGCGCCGTGTCGACGGTCCAGGTGGGGTTGTCATCGGGGGAGCCGTAGTGCCGGGCGATGGTGGCGGTGCTGGTGGTCCCCCCAGACGCGGTCGTGGTGGTGGTGTCGGTGACCCGGCGGCCGGCGGAGTCGTAGGTGAAAGCGGTGGCCTCGGAGCCCTGGCGGATGCTGGTGATGGCGTCGGTGTGGTCGTAGCCGAGGGTGATGGCTCCGGCGGTGGAGTCGGGGGCGTCGACCGCGGGGATGGTCAGGTTGCGGCCGAGCTGGTCGTAGGTGTAGCCGGTGCCGGTGGTGCGGTCGGCGGTGTCGTAGGTCCAGGTGCGGGCGGTGCCGCCGGTGGCGCTAGGGGCGGGGCAGGTGCCGGTGGTGCCGTTGGTGGTGAGCAGGCGGGTGCGATTGCCGTTGCGGTCGAAGGTGTAGTCGCGGGTCTGGCAGGCGGCGGGGGTGGCCGCGTCGTCGAGGGCGGCACCGGCGGTCGTGGTGGTGCGGTCGGCGACGCGGATGAGCCGTTCGGCCTGGTCGTAGGAGTAGGAGCGGTCGTAAGCGGTGGCGCCGGTGAAGGTGGCGTTGGGGTCGGCCGTCGTGGGGCTCTCGCTGGCGACGGGCGCGGTGACGATGGGAGTCCACTCGTTCCGTACGCGGCCGGTGACGTCGTTGTCCTGGGTCCAGGCGAGCCAGGTGTCGGTGGTGGTCGTGGTGGTGCCGTCGTCGGCGGTGGTGGTGACGGGCCCGGAGTAGCTGAGGCCGACGGGCTCGCCGGCGGTGTCGTAGGTGGTGTCCTGGCGAAGGCCGCCGGGCATGGTCTGGACGGTCATGGCGCCGTCGGCGTCGTAGGCCGCCTCGTACATGCCATTGATGCCGCTGAGCGTGAGGGAGGTGGGCATAGAGCGGTACTCGCGCTTGTCGTTGGCGTCGGTGCCGTACCCGTAGGTGGTGGTGCCCTTGGGGTCGGTGACGGTGGCGACGGACCCGGCACCGAGCTGGCCGGGGGGTACGTACGTGGTCGTGGTGACGGCGCCGTCGGTGTCGGTGTAGCTGGTGGTCCGGCCCCACCCGTCGTAGCCGGTCTTGATAGCGCCGGTGGTCGTGCCGCCGGGGTTGTTGGGGTCGGTGAGGTTGGCGACGGAGGTCTGCAGGCCGGTGGTCGGGTCGTAGGTGTTCTTGGTGGCGGGCACCGCGGCGGAGGCGGTGGCCCCGCTGAGGCCGGTGGCGGCGGTGTGGGTGGTGTCGACGCGGCCGTCGGCGAGGTAGGTGGTCTTGGTGGTGCGGGTGACCGTGGTGGTGCCGGTCGTCGTGGCGGGGGAGGTCTCCACGACGGTGGTGGGCTGCAGCAGCGGGGAGTAGCCGCTGGTGAGGGTGGAGGGCATCGCCACACCGGTGGAGGGTGCGGCGGCGGGCTTGGTGAGGCAGACGAGCCCGTCCCACTGCGGCTTGCTGGCGCACGCAGACTCGGCGTTCGAGCCGGCGGAGTAGTAGACGGTCTGGGTGGTGCCGGCGTCGGTCCCGCTCGAGGCGGGCTGGGCGGTCTTGATGACGCGGCCGAGGGTGTCGTAGGCGGTGCGCCGGACGATGTCGCGGGTGTTGTCGACGCCGGCGCCCATGACGGTGCGGGTGCTGGTGGGCAGGCCGAGGGCCCAGCCGTCCTCGCCGGTGAGCTCGGTGGTGGGCGCGTACCCGGTGATGGTGCGGGAGACGACCTGCTCGGCCACGGTGGTGGCGGGCGCGTGCGGGCCCTCACCGGGGGCGACGGTGACGGTCTCGGTGGTCGGCAGCAGGTAGTGCTGCCCGGTGGCCTTGTTGATCCGGCTGCTGGTGGGCGCACCCTCGTCGTAGACGGTGGTGGTGTGGGGGCGGACCCAGGCCAGGCCCTGCGGGTTGGTCGTCAGGGGGCTGGCGACGAGGTCGGTGGGCGAGGGGGTAGCCCAGCGCGCGGGGCCCCAGACGTCGGTGACGACGGTGCCGGCGGGGGTGGTGACGGTCCTGTTAGGGACGTCGACGCCGTTCTCGGTGACGGTGCCGATGGTGGTGATGACGTCGTTGTAGCGAGTGAGGGTGGCGTACTGGTCGGCGTCCAGGCCTTCGGTGACGCCCGGGTTGGTGCTGTCGGCGAGGGCGTCGAGGAAGGTGTTGAGGCCACCGGCGTCGAGCTCGCGGGTGACGTTGCCCTGGGCGTCGTAGGTGGTGGCGGTGCGCTGCCAGGCGCCGGCGCCGTAGCTGGCGGTGTTGACCGTGTAGCCGAAGGCGTCGGTGAACTGCAGGTCGGCGTAGCGCCAGTCCTCGGCGGTGATGTTGGCCGGGTTGGTGGAGGCGACGGGGCGGTCGGGCCCGAAGACGGCTGCGCCGTAGGTGGGGGTCGCGGTCTGGCCCCACGTCTTGACGGTGTTGTCGCGCAGGTCGGGCAGGGCCGCGTTGACGGTGGACGACTGGGGGTCGATGCCGTAGACGAAGCTGGCTTCGGCCGAGGCGGTCCCCGTGCCGGTCGCGGCGGTACGGGTGACCTGCTTGACCCGAGGCCGGGTGACGGTTCCGATGGCGCCGGCTTCGTAGGTCAGCGTGAACGGCTGCAGGCCGGGCGGGGTGACCTTGGTCAGCACCGTGGCGCCGCCTTCGGTGCCGTAGACGTACTGGGTGGAGAGCTTGCTGCGGGAGTCGGTGACCTTCGTCAGCTGCCTGCTGGCGTTGTACTCGTAGGTGGCGACGGGCGTGGTGGTGATGGCGCCCTGGCCGTTGTTGGCGGCGGCGTCCCACAGCTGCAACGCCACGGATTTGACCTGGTTGGGCGCATCGGGTGCCACCGCCGTAGCGGCGCCGTAGGTGATGGCCAGGGCGCGGCAGCCTGCGGGGAGGGTGGCCGCCTGGTCTTCGGGGCAGGTGACGCCGGGAGCGGACGAGACGATGCGGGTGACCCGGCCGTTGCCAGTGCTGGTGTTGTCGCGGCTGAAGGTCGTCTTGGCGAGGGTCGTGGCGGTGGCGGTGGAGGCCTTGGCGTCGGCCTCGAGGACCTCGCGGGGGCCCCACACGGTTTCCTGGTCGGCGACGTATGAGGTCGGCGTGAAGACGGTCTTGGTGCCGTCGTCCTCGGTGGCGATCAGCCGCATGGCGGCCGTCGGGCCGCTGGTGGCGGTGGCGTGGTTCAGCTGGAGGGTGATCCCGGACAGGACGGTGGCCTCGCCGACGGGCTGGTAGGTGCCGGCCTTGTCGGGGTCGAGGGTGCCCTGGGGCTGGCGCCAGGTCAGGACGTCGTCGTCTTCGGTGTAGAGGCTGATGGTGCCGTCGATGGTGGTGGAGTCGTCGACGGCCATGCCGGCGAGGCCGGCGTCGGAGCCGTCGAGGTTGGCGGTCCAGCCGGGTCCGAAGACGCCGTTGACGGCGTTGGTGGGACCGGCGTAGGAGGCGTGGGTGCGCGACAGGGACAGGTCGCCGGTGAAGCCGGGCACGGACACGTCGGTCGCGGAGGTGGAGAACTCACCGGTCCACAGGGCGACCTGACCGGCGGCGGCGTCGGCGACGGGGTAGCCGTTGCCGAACGCGTGCGGGACCCGCAGCACGGTCGCGGGGCCGGCGGCCCCGGTACCGCTGCCGGTGCAGACGGGCGTGGAGATTCCGGGGTAGGTGAAGCAGACCCGGACGTCGAGCAGGGCGGGCTTGCGCTCGGACCCGGTGGTGGCAGTCGCGGCGGCGGTGGCGTCCCAGGTGCCCTGGGCGTCGAAGCTGGTGCCGGTGCTGGGCTTGGTGACGGTCACCTTGGTGGAGGCGGCGTCGGCGGCGGCCCAGGCGGTGGTGCCGGCGGCGCGGTATTCGATCCTCGCGGTGGGGGGACCGGTGGCGCCGGCGCCGGCGGGCGGGGCGGTCGCGGCGATCTTGAAAGCGTTGGTGGAGGTGGCGTTGGTGGCCGGCGACGTCAGACCGGCGCTGCCCCAGCCGAGGCGGTGCTCGGTCGTGGTCGACGGCTTGCCCGACATGCCGATGGCGTGAGCGGTGATGGTGTGCCCACCCGTGGCAGTGCCCGGGATGCTGACCTGGGCCTTCCCGGCCGCGTCGACCGCGACGGGCGTCGAGACGGCGGTGCCCTTGTCCAGGGAGACGACGATCTGCGCGGCAGCGGTGCCGTATCCGGCAGGTGTGGTGGTGACGTCGCACACGACGTTGGTGGTGGTAGGGGCGGCCGTGGTCCACGTGCCGTTGGTGGCGTAAGCAGTCGGGCACTTGATCGCCGGCGCGGCGGGGGCGGTCAGGGCGGTGCGGAAGGTCGTCCAGCCCTGCCAGCCGCCGGAGAGCCCGAGCTGGTCGGTGGACTTGGCGCGGGCGACGTATTCCTTGCCATTGACCAGGTCGGCGGTCAGCTGGCAGGTCGCGGCGCCGGCGGAGGCGGTCAGCGCGGTGGTGCACCCGGCGACGAGGGTGCTGGCGTCACCGGCGGTGCCGGTGTGGATCTGGACGTTGTACTGGACGGTGTTGCCGTCGGGATCGGTCGCCTTAGTAGTGAATGTCGGCCGCAGAGCGCTGGTGTAGTAGATGCCGCCGGCGGTGTTGCCGGGCGTGGCGGTGGGCGAGGACGGCAGGCTCGGGGGGCGGTTGTAGGTCACCACGATCGACGGCGGCGTCGTGGTCTCCGAGGAGGCGTACTTGCGCCAGGCGAGGTTGTCGGTCTCGGTGGTGGCGCGGATGCCGAGGTTGCCCAGCCCGCTGGTGGTCGCGGCGAAGGTCTTCGCCAGGTTGGTCATCGGCACGTCGATCCACCCGGCTGCGCAACCGGAGTAGCCCTTGGCGGAGCTGAGGGCACCCTGGACGGAGGACCAGGTGGGCTGGGTCGACCAGCGGGTCGCCGAGGTCGCGGCGCCGGTGGCCCAGACCTGCACCTCCTTGGGCGTGCAGGAGTAGGCGTAGGTGTTGTACAGCCGCAGCGTCGCGGACTGGATCTGCTTGCCGCGCAGCGCGGCGACGTCAAAGGACAGCAGCGACCGGGCCTTGGTGGTGCCGCTGTCGTAGGTGCCGGTGCGCAGCTCGGTGGTGGTGGAGCGATCGGCGGTGGTGTCGGACTGCACGTACGTGTCGAACGTCGGCTTGCCCGTGGTGGCGGTGGCGTACGTCGGGTCGACGGTGACGGGGTACTGGCGCGCGGGGTCGGCCAGCCACGCCGGGTCGGGGGTGACGGTCAGCAGAACCCGGGAGGTGGCGTCCTCACCGGCGCCGGCAGCCGAGACGACCTTGGTGGTCAGCGCGACCGGCGACACCGACGCCGGGTCACCCGAGGCAGGGTCGACGGCCGAGTCCCACGCCCAAGCGGTGGGAATGTGGGAGACGACGTCGCCGGCAGGGTCGACGAAGGAGATCGACCCGTCACGCTCGGTGCGGTGGGTGACACCGGTCAAGGTCAGCGGGAGCGTCCAGGCGGCCTTGGCCGTGGGGGCGGGAGGGGCGTCGAGGATGAAGAAGGTCTCGAACCCGGACCGCTGGGAGGTGATCTGCAGGTCGATACCGGGGGCGACGTCGGCGTAGGTGGCCTCGACGCCCTCGACGCCGGCGGCGGGGAGCTCCCCGGGCCAGCCGAGCACCACGGACCCGTTCTCGCCGGCGGCAACGCTGGCCAGGTCGGTCTCGGTGCGGGTCTTCGGCACGCCCAGCGCGCTACCTGCCTGGGTGGCCGGGACGGTGGACTCGGTGCCGGGCAGCTCGAGGTCAGCGGGTCCGTCAGCGGCCAGCGCGCCGGTGGCGCGGTCGGCGTCCAGCTCGAGGTCGACCGGCTGCCAGCCGCCCCGCTCACCGCGGGTCCGCACCGGCGCGGTGAAGACCTCGGTCGTCAGCGTGCCGTCGGGGTTGACCCAGGTGGTGGAGGTCTCCTCGAGCAGCTCCTCGACCATCACCCGCGACCCCTGGGAGCGGGCGGTGACCGACGCGGTCATCAGGTCAGGGCGCGAGGACACCGTCACCGGCGTGGCCGGTGCCGCGGGCTCCGCGGCGGGCTGGGCGATGGCCTGCGGGGCGGTGTTGACCACCACTCCAGCCGAGACGACCATCGCCGCGGTCGTCCCGACGAGCGCGTGCCAGGACCAGCGCCGTGCCTGCACCGACCGGCCCCAGGTGCCGATCGACCACCCGAGGCCACCTGCGGCGGCCCCTGGGCGCGAGGCCCGCGTGAGCTCCTGCGAAGGGGACTCGACCTGATGACCGTCTCGCTGCGAGCGACGACCCAGCACGGCTGACCTCTGTTCCTTGGCCACCGACGACCGTCACCAGCTGACGACCCGTCCGGCGCAAACGCGCGAACACTGGCAGTTACCTGGGACTACGCCTAGCCATCCGGGCAAAGATGGCCCGGTATGACTACCTCGGACCAATTACCCCAGAACGCCTGACAAGACGTCGAAGGCCGTAGTAGGGCAGATTGAGGTGCCAGGTCGTCCTGGCCAACGGTCACCCGATCGGGCTACCACCCAGCAGCCACCGCTTCAGTCCGCCGCCCGGTGCGCCGAAGCACAGTTGGTGAGTGGCGTGAGCGTCCAACGATGGAAGCGGTACGGCCACGACCGGCTGTACGCCCAGACCGCCGACGGTCAGCGGCTCGGCTACTGCGACCTCACAACCGGAACCGTGGTGCTCGAGCCCGGCGCCGACCGGGGCGCCCTAGAGGCGGCTGTCACTGGCCACCCTGCCTACGCCGCGGCCGCAGCTGGCCGTCTCAGTACGGTCGCCCTTGCCGACCACGCGCCCCCCGGGGTCCCGAGCAGCCGCCGACCTGTCGACGACCAGCTCCCCGCGGCCGGCGTCGGAACCGCCGCACGGCCGACGCAGCCCGAGCCGCTCACCTCGCCGGCATGGGCCGACCTCTCCGCCAACCAACCCGGAGCTGCGCCACGCACCCAAGCCGTAGGGCTGCGCCGCGAGGCGCCGGTGCGGACCTTCGTCGAGCGGCTGTTCGGGGTGCGGACCGAAGAGCGCCGTTGGCGGATCGGCGCCGACGGCGAGGAAGCCGTCGCCGCCGAGCTCGCCGGCTTGGACCACCGGTGGCGTGTGCTGCACGCGGTCCCCGTCGGCAGAGGGGACAGCGACATCGACCACGTCGTCATTGGCCCGCCCGGCGTCTTCACCGTCAACACCAAGCATCACCCCACCGCGGCGGTGTGGGTCCGGGGGACCGGCTTCACGGTCAACGGCCGCCCGGTGCACTACGTCCGCCACAGCCAGCACGAGGCCCGCCGCGCCACCAAACTCCTAACGGCCGCTACCGGCATCCAACCCGGGCCCGTGGTTGGGGTGATCGCCATCGTCGGCGCCAGCCGCGGCCTGACCATCCACGCCCAACCCGACGGCGTACACGTCACCGCCCGCCGCGACCTCCGCAGCTGGCTCGAGCGACAGCCCGCCCGGCTCCACGGCGCCCAGGTGCACGCCCTGTACCAGGCCGCACGCCGCTCCACGACCTG
>Ga0325400_1003443_pt1 | contig 14295 bp, 13 predicted proteins | sample PopdelMetagenome_2_FD_205662 | JGI IMG/M metagenome (GOLD analysis project Ga0325400, IMG submission 205662) | Populus deltoides microbial communities from Bellville, Georgia, United States - Xylem-PdKOR-R1 | ecosystem: Host-associated > Plants > Phyllosphere > Stem > Wood/Secondary xylem... | reverse complement strand
GTGGGAAAATATCTTAGAAACTTTGTTAAACCAATTCATTGCCTCAAAAAACACAAAAAATATATATCTCAAAACCTGAAATCAATCTAGAAACAAAAATCTTCCCGTGCTCAAATCTATTTTTTAGGTGTTTTTAAGTTTTTTTTTTAAATCTAATAATAACTTTTCTTATTACATGGAACCTTGACACAAAAATAGACTAATTTGATGGCTGAAATCTTCCCCAGCATCAATTTTCTCTTTCTAAGCTGGAATTCAATGGCCCGTCTTTTTCTTCATTCAAAAAAGAACTAAAAAAAATAAAGTTTGATATCAAAATATATTTTTTAAAAATTATAAGAACCGGCCATCTAATAGGTAAAAAAAATAAGGAAAAAAAATAAATTTTTAAAATAAATTTCAAAGTCATCATTTACGTTGCTCGTATTTTTTCACTTTAATTCTCTTTATTTTTTTAATTCTACTCACCTTGTCAAAAAAAAAAACATATAATTAAGTGCTAATTTAAATTTAAAATTGGTTAATTATATAAAAAAAATATTTGAGAACTAAAATATTTTTTTTAAATACACCGTTATAATCCACAACCAATTGTAAAAGAGTTAACAATGAAAATAGCTACAGTAAATTCCCGATTTAGTTTTTGTTGATTAAGAAACAAAGGGGAAAAAAAATAAAGAAATATGGTAACGGTTGAAACTTGAAAGCTAAGCTGGCAATAGATATAATAGAAGCGGCAAGACAAAACCAACTTCGCATAACGACACTCTCCAACCTCAACCAAGACAAGAAAAGAACCATCGCATGTTAGTTAACTAAAATTACTGATTTCATCGACCATACAAGTGTTTGTTTGCTCCTTCTATTCCGGTTCCGTACATCACCACCATTTTCTCCTCTTTTTTAGCCTATCCCATTTCTTCTCTCATTTCTTTTTTTCACTCCCATTTTCTTTTCAAAACAGACGTTCTTTTATATATATATATATATTCTTTTATTTTTTTGGGTTCTTTTTTTGTTCTGTTTCTTGGTTCTGGTTTACAAGGATGTTAATAGAGAACTTGGTGGTGTTGGGATTAGTTTAGAGAATGGACAAGAATTGTAGAGGCGTGGCTTTTGGGCTTACGAATTTCTGTAGTTCATTGCCTCAAGATCAACAACAAAAAGACGTGTCATTTCTTGTCATCGAATGCCGATTTCATTTGCGACATTCGGCTTTCGATATCTTCTGCATTGCTTCTGAAGCATTCTCCGAGCATCGACACGGAAAACGTCTTTGTTTTTTGCCTGTCGATCAAGGGGAATTGCCTTAATTAGGTGTGAAAATTTTAGTAAATAACAGACAGGTTTTTTTTTACCACGCAACAAGATAGGGAAATACGAGTGCGTTTTCCTTTTCCTTTTCCTTTTCATTTTTTGTTCTTCTTTGTTGGTTTTTAGTTCGGCAAGAATGATACCTGTTACTAGTGATAGTGCTGGATTAGTTTTGGCATCAAATAATGGAATGTATTCGGCGATGGAGCCTTCTGATGCTGGGGCTGATTTGGTAGAAAAAGATCCAACCGGTAGATATGTCCGGGTATATAACAGTTTTCTTCAATTCAATTTCATGTTCGTTTTAGCATTTAGCTTTTCAAGTTGTTGCCTTCAGGTACTTTATGAGATGATTTGGTTTAATTTGAGGCAATTTAAAGTTATATTTTGGTTTTTTATTGTTCATGTTTTCTTTTATTATGAGAAAGCTCTTTTCTCTATTTGTGATCACTAAATTTCAGTTTTCCTTTTTGTTGATTACAGTATGATGATGTGTTGGGCAAGGGTGCATTTAAGACTGTGTATGATCCTTATGCTTAACCTTTCTATTATTTAAGAAAAGTCTATTTGGAGGTTACATATTTTCAGAAAGCCAAAATCTTTGAAAGCAGAGAATTAATTTTTGAGTGCATATATGGCGATCCCTCTGTACTCTTTTTTGCAGTTACAGGGCATTTGATGAAGTGGATGGGATAGAAGTTGCTTGGAACCAAGTGAGAATTGATGATGTCTTGCGATCGCCAGAAGATTTTGAAAAATTATATTCTGAAGTTTATCTGCTAAGGTCACTAAGACATGAAAACATCATCAAGTTCTCCAATTCTTGGGTGGATGATAAGAACAAAACAATTAACATGATTACTGAACTCTTCACATCTGGGAATCTGAGGCAGTATGTTCTTGAATCTTTTTTTTTTGTTGCTTTTTCTTTGCCTTGCATTATTTGTCTTTGTTGTTTACATTTGTACTAATTGTTTGTCTTTGGTTATCAGATATCGAAGGAAGCACAGAAATATTGATATAAAAGCAATAAAGAATTGGGCGAGGCAAATTCTCCGAGGTTTAGTCTATCTCCATGGTCACAGTCCGCCTATCATTCACAGGGATTTAAAATGTGACAATATATTTGTTAATGGAAATCATGGAGAAGTTAAAATTGGAGACCTTGGGTTGGCCATTGTTATGCAGAAGCCTACTGCAAAGAGCGTTATCGGTATTGACTTGATTCTTCAATTCCTATGCATAGATAAAACCAACTTTGTTAGAATTACTGAGCATTTCTCCTGCTTACACCAGGAACTCCTGAATTTATGGCTCCAGAACTATATGAAGAGGAATATAACGAACTTGTCGACATATATTCTTTTGGGATGTGCATATTAGAATTGGTTACTTGTAATTATCCATACAGTGAATGCAGAAATGCAGCTCAAATTTATAAGAAGGTTACCTCTGTAAGTTCTTTAATCATCAGCTTATTATCATTTACATGGCCTTTCTTATCAAATTTCTTTATATGACTCTCTTCTTGATTGATTGACGTGCATTTCACTACATTTGCAGGGTATTAAACCTGCTTCCCTCAAGACAGTGGGTAACACACAGATTAAGGAGTTTATTGAGAAATGTCTTCTTCCAGCATCTGAGAGATTGTCTGCCAAGGAGCTACTCAAACATCCATTTCTTCAGCTTGAGATTCCAATACTGGAACAGATCTGTGATCCCTTACCGGTACCTGACCAGTTTCCTATATCACTAAGTTTACCCAAGTCTGGCCCTCTATTCATGGACATGGATATCGACGAAAAGCAACTTTCAGAAAGTACATGTACCGGAAGCAACAATGGAAGTCCAAAATCTCCAGTTTTGGAATATCAGAGAGCACATAAGAACAATGAATTTGGGTTAAAGGGGATGAAAAATGATGATAACTCTGCGTCTCTGACCTTACGAATCTCTGACTTGGGTGGTAAGGAATTATGAATTTTGGAAGACTTGCTGTTACTCATATTCGCAAATGCAATAACTTCAACTTGGTCATTGCTACTTGCAGGTCGGGTGAGGAATATTCATTTTATCTTCTACCTTGACAGCGATACCGCAATATCTGTGGCAAGTGAGATGGTTGAACAACTAGAGTTGGCAGATCATGATGTCGCTTTCATAGCTGAACTTATTGATTCCTTGATTGTGAAACTTCTCCCTGGTTGGAAGCCATCGTCTTATGGTTCCTCAAATGTTGCAATAGGTCCTTACACTGAGTCCCCAGTCTTTGAAAATGGAGAAAAATTAATTGCATACCCTTGGAATTCAATGTTGAGTAGTGCTCCTGTTGGAACATTAGCCGAGCAAGATGATCTCTCTGGGTTAACAAGGAGTCATTACTTACAAGCTGATGATAGTAATATCAGTGACAGCCCCAATAATGAGATTTCTCAATTTGTATACAATTCCTCTCCAAGTTTAGCTAACATGGGAGATCAAGAATCTCAGTCATCAGTTGTTTCAGAGATACTTGTCCAAGGTGCTTCATCTATAAACAATAGAACGTCTGAATATTACAATAATGATGGAAGCTTCAAAGGCACAAATGGATATGTTACTGAGTCAAAGCTTGGAGATGCATATCTCAATTGCAAGTTGGATAGACAAGATAGTTATGTAGGAGAATTCGTTTCAATGAACGAATCTACAGAGAACTCAGAGTGGTCATTCCCCAAGCAAAGTGGAGCATCAAATGTTATGAGCTTGACGAGCAGCTGTTCTTCTCAATCATTAGCTGACAAGGACGGATATGATGATCTAAAGCTGGGACTCGATGCAATAGAGGCACAGTACCATAATTGGTTTGTAGAACTTACTAGGATGAAAGAGGAGGCGCTGGAGGCCACCAGAAAGAGATGGACAGAAAAGAAGAAGTTAGCTGCTCATTGATTAAGAACCTATCAACCAGCTGATTTTTGTGTGTTTTCTTCTATCTTGTTTATAATAACATTCACTAATACTTTGTTTAACGGTTGTAATATGTATTAACTGAATCCTGTATTGATTACGGCTCTTTTTAATGGAAGCTGTGGCACTTGGGACTTCATCTTGTGCTCTGCGAGCTCGTTTCTTTGTTGACTTTGTTCGTAAGTGCAGTGCTGTGTATATCATTGTCCAAACTTGCTGGTTTTTACATGATATCTGATCTCTTCTCTTACCAGCATTAGCTACAATCTTTACTGCTAGAATGAACTGCTAATTCTGTTTTGAGCATTGTTGTGCATGTCAAAGGACATAGTATATGGTCCCAAGTTAAGGTCTGGATAGAAATGTGAGGAAGGCATCAAGGGCTCACAGCAGAGTCAATGTAAGTTCTCAATTCTCAATTCTTAGTTGCTATTCACAATTTCTCAATTTGATGTCAAATAATTCGGAGAGCAAGTTACGCAATTTCATTAGAAAATTATCATAGCATCTCCAGTCTACATAGACATTTCAAATCTGTAACATCGGAAACAAGAATGCGTGAACAGGACTATTGAACTCAACTTCGAATCATGCAAGGATGGAACTTGAAACATGCGAAGATCTGAGTATAACTTGTGAGGCTTACAAGGCAAAAATATGGATGACAAGTCCTGAGCACATCACATCTTTCCACGCGTGTCATTCAAGCAAAAGTAAAATGCTGTTGCTGGCTTATCAGCTGATCTAATCTGTACCTACCGTTATCAGGCCTTTCCGAAGTTGCAAAGGGAAATCAAACAAAAGAGAGAAAGGAGTAGAATTGAGAAACGACACCAAGAAAATAAGACCAATTCGAGTTAGCAAGCCTTCACCTGCCCTGATGAAGGAGCTGTAAGGATGCTGCAGGATGAACAAGAATGATTGAAAAATAAGACCAGTTTTACAAGTTAAAACTTAGGGCATCGTCTTAAACTGTGGAAACTGAATATCATAATTTAGTCAAATCTAATAAGGAGACAGAAAATATTTCTCCCATGCAATTAGGTGAGCAAGTTCAGCTTAACCTTGTAAAACTCATGAACTCAACCCTGACACAACCGACCAGTTGAACAAGGCATAGCATTTCCATTGTTAAGCGGATGAGGTTCACTACCTAGTACCCTCATAGCCGCCAAATTCAATCCGATCACCCCCCCCCCCCCCTTTTAATTAAATAAACCGAGATGTTTATGAGTGTTCGTTTTCTCAAAGCTTGAGTTATTATATTTCTTCACTAGAATTAGTCGTCCTTTATTGAAAAACAAATCGGAGAAGGAAAAAAAAAGAAGGAAAAGCATTGTTAGATTGAATAATGTTTCATGACGAGAAGTTTAGAAAAACTTAAATTAATTTAATATGAAAAAATAAAATTAAAAAAAATTTAAGCCAGTAAAGTTAATCAGTCAAACTCACAATCTATATATAAAAATATAATAACTTAATAAAAAAATAAATTTAATATTAAATAATAAAATTAAAAAAAATATTGATTAAAAAAAATTATTATTTTAATAAATAGTGTTTTATGGAGAGGGTAAAATACCCTCTTTTTTTTAGTTTATAGTTAATAATATTTAACTATTATTTTTAATCAAATGATTAATGATAACTTCATTTTTTTCACAAAGAAAAGTAGTAGTTGGAATAAGCGGCAACGAAGTGCTTTAATTTAAAAAAAAAATAATCTTCTTCTCATCAATTTTCATAATTTATCCACTTCTTTTTTTTTTATCTCTTAAGTAATAAAAATAAATAAATTGAAAAATAGTATTAAATGGACAAAAAGGATTAAGTTATTAATAGATTTAATAACATAAAAATTAAATTAATATATAGTTTTTTAAATAATAAGGACTAATTAATTAGTTTTGCTAAAACTAAGTTATAATTAACTCTTAACAAAAAATAAAAAAAATAAAAAGTCTTTCTCTCCTCTTTCTCTTCCCCTCTCAATTATTCGGTGCATAAATGAGAGATTCATTCAATATTCCAAATAAAAAGGCAGAAGCTTGGAGAAAGATAATGAAACTGAAGAACAGTGTATGGGAGCAGTGCTCGTGGATAATTGGTTATGGCAAGGAATTTTCTATATGGTGATCAGACAATTGGTACGTACCCTAGTGGTCCATTTGTTAAAGCTCTTCGACGAGGGATAATCATTGAATTAGGTTTATCTGGGAATTCAAAATTGTGTGACGTGATTCAAGAAGGAGAATGGATGTGGCCTCCTGCACGATCAAACCAAATGGATCAAGAAAGTTTCTTTATATGTAATGTGTAATTTTGATGATGAGGATCACGATCATCTTTTCTTTACCTGTCTCCTTACCAAAAGGACTTGGCAGCAGCTATTGCATCTATGTAAAGTGCACAGGCAAGTTGGGAACTGGTCTGCTGAAAAATGAATATTGTCTATGGCCTATGGGGAAGGCAATGGATTCAGAAGATTTAGATAACTTGGCAGTCTTTAGTTAAGTCATAATATCTGTTTACCGTTGTTTTTGCTTACAGTACATTCTGTGAAACTGATGTTTTAATAATTTATTAGAATTAGAATTTCCAGGAGGAAGGCTTAGTCTAAAAGCAACAATCATTGACGGGCTTAATGCTTTGTTAATTATATCATTAGTGTAAACTTTTCATCTTGTTTTGGGTTTTGCTTTGGCCCCTGCCATTAACGTCTTTGTCAACCTGGTTTTGTTTATTCAATTTACTATATTTTTCTTATTTGGATTCGTTACTCCATCAATTATCTTATTACGGTCTCTGATTAGACTACATATTTCTCAATCATTGATGCCTTATTAATGTTCTGATCGAGTTTATCCTTTAAAGCAAATTCTGGTTTAATGGCTGGCTAGTTTCTTTTCTTTGCCTTCTCTTGCTCTGGTTTCTTCGGAGAAGCAAAGTTTCCATGGCTGAGGGCGCAGTTGGGCCGCGGTTGTACTGTTGTTTTAAGTGCAGAAACCTTGTTTCCTGTCACGATGATATTGTCTCCAAGACTTTTCGGGTGAGCTTCTTTAATCTCTCAAGGTTTCTTTCTTTCTTTTTTTTTTTATGCTGCAATGTAAATAAGTAAATAACACCATAAAACACGAAATTAACGGTACGGTTCACATAAAAAAAAATTCTTCTACATGTTCGATTAGCCTAGAAATTACAATTTACAGGATCTTCGCATGTCAAACATATGGAATCGAAGGATCCATATATACATGAGCACGATCTTAATTAAGTCATTTAATTTCAGTGTTGCTATAATTCAAGAACTTGGTTTATTAAATGATCCTTCTCGACATTTGGATGATAATATTTCAAGTTATTTCACAACAATGGATATTTTCTTAGGCAAACAATGGTAGAGCCATTCTGTTCTCCCATGCAATGAACATTATCTTAGGGCCGAAAGAGGACCGCCGGCTTATCACTGGTGTCCACACGATCGCTGATGTTTACTGCTCCGATTGTGGGGAGTTATTAGGTTGGAAGTATTGGAAAGCTTATGAAGAATCGCAGAAGTACAAGGAAGGAAAAATTGTTCTTGAAAATTTCAAGATTGTCAAGGAAAACTGGTAGCAGATGTATGGTCACCAAAAGCCCTCGTGTCCTGGCCAATGGCCATCCATACAAGTTCTTTGATTGCCTGAAGAATGTTTATCTTTTACAAAGTATCAATTCAAATTCTAATTAAATGGACATTAGCATGCTTCATGTGGTGAAAAATATTGTCATTAATGAATGTTTTCCGTGTAATTTATATCCCATTTTATTTTTGTATTTGAATTTTTTAATAAAAATTAAAAAAGTTGTGTTAATTTTTTTCTTTTAGATATTTTGATAGGCTGAAAATAATAATAAAAAATATATATATTATATCAACTATTAAAATACTAACCAAATCTTAAGATTGGTAACTGTTCAAATTCTGCATTGAAAATCGGAATGTTGTATTATCTTGTGTTTTGACGTCAAGAAAAGCGGGAAAGTGAAATTTTTGTACCCAGGTGTCTAGCTTCTTGGCAAGTAAGGGGATTGAAGATGATATTTCGTCTCGAACATCAATGAAAAAAAATAATCTTTTTGGTAGTTTCTGGGTAGCTTCCTATTCCTTTTCAGTTTTAAAATTTCCTCATTCGTGTAAAATGATGCATGCACATGCAGTGAAGCCAACTTTTGGCAGTCTAGCTAGCATATCTCCAAACAAGATCGTGAAAGTTGATTAAGCCATGTAATTTTGTAAACCTCTATAGAAAAACTTACACATTTCAGCCACATTTACTTTGATTCGCTCGAAGCTTAGAATATTGCTGGCAAGCAATGCTCGACAAACCAGTTGAGTAATATGTCATATTATCTAAAGTTAGATAGCAAGACTAAAACTTGAAACATTAAACAATCTCTTCATAATTGATTTAGCCATCTGTGCCAACATCAGAAAATAATTTTTTTAAAAAAAAATTGAGGTTAATAACATAAAATGCTGTTTTTGATGGAGACATGAAGCGAAACAAAAATGTACAATCAAACTGCTGGCCCCAATTCGATTGTCTAATTGCATACACAGACAGTCTGGTACTCGTCAATTATTAAAATGGTCTAGCTACCAAGGAGACGAGGACAACAATTTCGTAACTGATGAGCTCATGAAATTTGTAAGCATGAAAAAAGCAATTATGCTTCCATCAGACAAGAAAACAACTATCCCTGTAAGAACCCTGCAATTTAATGATGCCAACATCTCGCCGCGCACCGTTTAGCCCACCACATCACTTCGGTAAGACCCAAGGGCATGGCAAGACCACTCGATCCAAGGCTAATAGGAGATGTTCGTGAGCCCAAAAATCGCAACTGGTGAGCGCTTGCTATCCAATCACTTGCCATGTTCAAGATTCTCTTTGGTTTTATGTGTGGCTTTGAGCTTTCTTGCTTGTCTTTCATTCGAGAAACATGGGGGGTTTTTTTTTTTTTTTGTCATTAAACTGACCTGAATAATATATGGCACTGATATTTAACTTCTAGATGACTTGGCAAGGACCTCTCACCATCAAATTCAGCAAAAAAAAAATAATGTTTATGGGTGTTAAAAGGGTCTTAGGCTCTTAGCTGGAAGCAAGTCTTTGTGGGAATCTCCCCTAATCTGATGTATTCAATAAGAAAGAAAGAAAAAAAAGAATCTTAATTAGGGTTCAGTCTTGACGGAGAGCAAGCACACATGATAAATGATTCAATAATTACTAGGAAAAAAAACTCGTGGATAGCTTTAACAAATATAAGTTGGAAAATTGGTTATGATAAAGTTAATGTATTGATTTAGAGAGCGTTTGAAAATATGAGTTTCTAAAAAAATTAATTTTTTTAAAAAAAAATTAAATAATTTTATGTTTTGAATTGTTTTGATATGCTGATCTCAAAAATAATTTTTAAAAAATAAAAAAATTATTTTGATGCATTTTAAAATGAATAACACTTTAAAAAGCAACAACAACCACACTCCCAATCAAGTCTTAGTCTTAACGAAGAGCAAGCATGTTTTTTTTTATTATTATTATTCTGCTTCAATTTTTAAAACTAAAAAAATATTTTTGAAAATCTGAATGGTTGGAGAACATAGAAAAAAAATATTAACTGACGAATAATTTAGCTTTAAGGAGAAGAAATACAGTTCTTGACAAACAACTATCTTTATCTCTTGTTTTAATCCGAAATAGTTTTATATATTTGTGCTTATCGTTTGTGTAGTATGTTATTCGCTTGGTTAATTGTCAAATATTCTGCAAAATCGTTGCTTCTCCTAAACAATTTCTAACAGCATCCACAATTTACATGATTAATAGAGAAGGAGGCAATGTGAACGCTTCCAATGGTCTAGTGCGTGCGTTAGATGCTGGAATCATAGTATTATAATGGACAGAGAACAATCAATGGAAGAAGCCAAACATCAAATTGTTAGAGTGGGGGAGGGAGAGAGAGAGAGAACAGGAACCTTCACAGAAGCACACCAATCGGACATTTTAAGCCAATTCATCCCATCAATTATTAAGTTTGCGTCTAGCCACCGCCCACACGATCCTGTATTCCCCGCAAGATGAACCTTCCTAGAAACTTATATTCCTGGGAATAAAATAAAGGAAAATCTTAAAATGGTGGCACCACCACAGAACTTGTAAGACGCTGAACTGCCAATTTCTAGATATGTGTCCTGACACTTGAATCAGACCGTCCATTTACATGAATAGTGGATGGATATCAATCAATTTGATGTGTTTACTTTCTTTTGAGCTTCATTAGAAACTGCCCAAATGATATGGGACCATATCGAAAAAGCAATGACACTTTCCATGCTTATAAAAGGTCAGATAAATCTGTCAACCTTAGCTCATCCCTAAGGCTCTATATATTTTTCCACGCCCAAAAATTGTCCTGAGTTTTCTCATCAACAGAAATGGAGAAGGGTCAAATTGGGATGAAAACTGCAACAAGCAGCGAGTATCAGGATTTGTTACCGGTTATGGCAGAGAAGCTTGATGTAAAGGCTTTTGTGTCTGAATTATGTGGGGGCTTTCGTCTTCTGGCAGACCCCGAAAAGGGGTTGATTACATCAGAAAGTCTGCGAAGGAATTCGGCACTACTAGGGATGGAAGGGATGAGCAAAGAAGATGCGGAGGCTATGGTGAGAGAAGGAGACCTTGACGGAGATGGAGCACTCAATGAAACAGAATTCTGCGTTCTGATGGTGAGACTGAGTCCTGAGATGATGCAGGATGCTGAAACCTGGCTCCAGAAAGCACTTGAACAGGAACCAAGGACATCCTCACCCTGATTTTTCCTGTTGTGTTAACTTAGAAGAAGGTTGTCTCTTTTATTATGTTGTACGAGCAGGTTGTAATTGATGAGCACAATGAACTTCATTTTGTACTGCATGCAGGAATACATCTACCATTAACAGGAAGTGCTCTCAGATTAACAGATCCGGCCACTAACTGAATGAAAAGAGATGCTAAACACAGCAACAAGTGACACGAATACACAATCACTCACCTTCACGTAAACTGCTCTGGAGACGGTGAGGTGATGATCATGTGGGTCTCCAAGTTCGTATTCCACGCGTGCATTGTTCACTGAAAATGAAAACTAAAAAGGCTTTTATTTTAGGCACATCAAAGAGGGGACAGGTTAGGCCAGCCTTCCAAGCAAGACAAATAAACTTCTAGCAGGCAAGGAAAGTAGGAAAGCAAAAATCCTAAAATGCTTGGATAGGACGTTGGATAATTGACAGGTTTGTCTTCTCTTAAAAGGTCATAAACTAAAAATATGCAGGCGTGATAATTGAGTTTAAAAAAAACCGCCCATGAACTCAATGGAGAAGTGGGAATATAATTTACAATTCTTTTAGCTTAATCATCCATCCATCCAAGGAAACAACTTATTAAATTAATTGAACATCCAACTTCTCTACTACATAACCAAAAAACAATTTTGAAGGCATCGGCGCGATTTGACAGAAAATCACCATCTATTAATAGGAATTTAACGAGGATGATGCCAGAACCTTAAGAATTAAGATGCGCTGCTTCAAGCCCAGAGCAAACCATTCAAAGACATCGCAGTCTACTATGCGGCCAATGATAACCAAATTCGACCAATATCTCTACTTTGATATAAAATAGACAAGTGCCCCAAATTGTAAATCCATGTAATCTACACTGGAGAAGAAACTACATATACTATGCCAATATGCACTTTTCTACAGATCTTAAGCTATTGCAATTACACAAGAGATGGTGCAGTGAAACAAGCAGAAAGCTTCCCATCATTCCTCATGTTCTTGATCTTCAAACTGGTGATCGACTGTAAACAAACATAAGAAAACAAGACATTGAAAAATATGCGTTCCTCTGGAAGAGATGAGAAGATAAGCTTCAAACAGCTGTGCTGTTTCTTGGAAAAACAAGCAAAAAAAAAAAGAGGAGGGGAGAAACTCTCAGTTCAAGTGGAAAGCAATACCTGCGGTGTCTGCCATACTCAGGGCTTCTGTTCCTACCATAATCAGGACTTCGGCGCCTGTCATGCACTGGAACATTGAACTTATCATAAACAGGGCTGTGACCTCGACCATAATCAGGATTTGGCCGCCTGTGATGAGCTGGACTCGGCGACCTCCCATAATAACTTCCTCTTCGAGGACTATCATATCTGTCACCCCTCTCACTGTCATCTCTCAAAGCATACTCAACAGAAACCACCCTGTCCAATATCTTGCTGCAGAAATGTAAGATGTTACAATATGTTAATCATCTGATCTAAAAAAGAAAAATATAACCAGGCCATTTTAACAAGCAACATAGTCAAAAAAAAGTGTTGACTAACGTCGTGTGCGTGCACTGAAGAGCTTTGGTAGCATCTTCTTGTGTCTCAAACTGCACAAATGCAAAGTTCCGTCGAATTCTGACATGAAGAACCTCTCCGTAACGCTCAAAGTGTCTTTTTATGTCCTCAACCCTTGTATGAATTGGATCGAAATTAATAACAAACAGGGTTTTAGTTGGCCTCTGGTTCACTGTCGACCTTGGTCCATCTCGATGCCGACCACGTTCACCCTAGCGTATCCATGATATAATCAGAGAACAAAATAAATCTCAACCACTTACAAATAAATATAGCAACAATTTGGGCAACACATGGACAAAACATTAGATTAAAAACTAGCAAAGTGAGAACAGCATATACCCTAGCCCACTCAACAGAAAGCCTGCGCCTGTCATAACCGAAAGGTATATTGTCAAGTCCACGTATAGCATCTGCAGCATCATGGTCGTCCTCGAAATAAACAAAAGCAAACCCTGCAGCAAAGACTCAAGTTAGAGACAGAATAAGTGATGCATGGCCTAGGAATTAAATCCACTTAACCAGGGTACATCAGCCAAATCAGGATTCCTTGTCCTGGTAAGAACTTGAAATTTATACAACACCTGCAGAATACTTGATGGGCTGATGCACATAGGGATGTAGATTGTGGAAGCGTTGCATGATGAACTAAGTGAAGATGTTGGCATTTAAGAGTTTAAAATCCAAAGTTTCACGCTGAGATGTCATTGCTAAGCATGCTTCGCCATTCAGATAGCACTAGTTCAGAAATGGAAGGCATGGCAAGACAGATTTCAGTTCACCCTCCTATTATCAGTAGTGGTAGACAAGGCATAGTAAATTGACTGAGATCATCACGACCACTCTTTTGAAATGCATAGTTAGGGCGGTGAGGTGGGTGAGTAACAGATGATCGAGTGAAGAAAATACAGGACGATTCCATCTGTGAGTGGAAGGAGAAGGAGAGCAGACAAGCATGAAAGTTTCCAGGCCACTACAAATGTTGGCGAGCCCAGATAGAAGCTCAAATTTCCTTAGTAAGAGTTCCTGCGTCAAAACAAACACTTAATATGGAGGTGTTCTCCAGAGAAACTTCAAATTGCCCATTTCCGCTTTTTTATTTCTAAATGGATTTTTAATTTGAACGTAATCACCACTACTCAAGTAGCCATATATTTTATATCCCACAAACTGATTTTCAGAATACCTATCCAGTCAAGAATTAACACAATAGCCACCCAATCCCACTCAAAACCAAAACTAGCAATCCCTTGGAGAAATCTCAAAACTTAGCTCGAAACAAATCGTTCATGACACAAGAAACCACAGTGTCAAATTCCATAAAAAAAAACCATCAGACCATGTATCAACAGAATTTCACAAGGCAAAAAAAAAAAAAAGAGTTAAATGATAATCGAACTTGAAATGCAAAAAATACAACAATCAGACCAATAACTTCCATTCTTTCCTAAACCACAACTCAATCATAAATAATATCATTAAACCAATTATCAAACTCAATTACAAGTCATTCCGCATTTCATCACCAAATAAAGTAATAAAAAAAACAGTACAGTTTACCAGATTTCATGTCAACTCGCTCCACCCGTCCGTACTTTCTGAACA
>Ga0325400_1003442_pt1 | contig 14297 bp, 9 predicted proteins | sample PopdelMetagenome_2_FD_205662 | JGI IMG/M metagenome (GOLD analysis project Ga0325400, IMG submission 205662) | Populus deltoides microbial communities from Bellville, Georgia, United States - Xylem-PdKOR-R1 | ecosystem: Host-associated > Plants > Phyllosphere > Stem > Wood/Secondary xylem... | reverse complement strand
TATATACTAGTTACATGAACCGTGCGATACTGCGGGTCAATTTTTTTTGCATAAAATATCAAAAAAAGCTAGGATCTAAAAGTGTTAGGTCTTTCTGCAAAGCTATACCCAAGAGTCTTGTGTTTGGCTGCAACGTCTGACCTAAGAGTAATATTTATAATATTAATAACAACATTAAACTTGCATGACCCAAGTTTAAGTGGGTTTGGCTGCAATACCAAACTCAATAGCCTTGGATGTGGGTCTAGCTGCAAAGTAATGTCATAAGCATAAAAACAACGAAAAGGCAAAAAGAAAAAAAACGTTTCTCTAATTAGCCAAACCTAAGATAACTAAATAGAAAAAAAGGCATCAACCAATAACTAAATAGAAAATAATTTCATATTAATGAACTAAATTAAATAAAAAAAATATTAATTCAAAAGAAAAAATAACAGAAAAAAACTTATAAGAAGAAAAAGAAAAAAAATATAAATTAACTGAGTTAACCAGTCAAACGTAAGATCCGTGTCATGAAAGTGTGATAACTAAATAGAAAAACATTTAATATCAACAAACTAAATAAAAAAAATTAATTAAAAAAAGAAGGCATCAGCCTTTTCACCGTGGACTGCACTGTGCAGTCCATAGTGAAAGGCATAAAAAGAAAAAAAAAAGCAAAAACAAAAACTTAAGGCATCAGTCTTTTTTACTGTGGATTGCATACAATATTAAAAGATGAAATTGGAAAGAAAAACAAATAAGGAAAAAGAAAAAAAATCTGAATCAACTAGGTTAACCCGTCAAACCTGGGATTCGTGTCATGAAAGTGTGATAACTAAATAGAAAAAAAATATTAATGAACTAAATTAAAAAAAATGATTAATTAAAAAAGAAAAAGCAAAGAGAAAGAAACCTACAGGAAGAAAAAAACTAATGAACAGAAAGAAAAAAAATCGGAATCAACTGGGTTAAACCATCAAACATGGGATCCGTGTTATGAAAGCCTGATAATTAAACAGAAAAAATTTAATATTAAGAAACTATAGAAAAAAAATAAACTAAAGGCATAAGTTTTTTCACTGTGGATTGCACTGTGTAGTCCACGGTAAAAGGCTTAAAAAGAAAAACAAACAAAGGCATGCGCCACGGGTTATTTTTTTTTTCTTGCATAAAAAATATAAAAAAAGACTAAGATCTAAGAGTGTTAGGTCTTTCTGCAAAGATATATTCAAAAGCCTTGGGTCTAGCTGCAACGCTTGATCCAAGAATAATATTTATAATATTAATAATAATATTAAACTTACATGGCTTAAGTTTAAGTGAGTCTGGTTGCAACACCGAACCTAAGAGCATTGGATGTGGGTTTGGTTATAAGGTCGTGTCATAAAAGTGTGATAATTAAATATATTAATTAAAAAGACAAAAAATAAAGAAAAAAACCAATAGGAAGAAAAAAACTAATGGAGAAAAAGAAAAAAAATCTGAATTAACTGGGTTAACCCTTCAAACCAGGTTAACCCGTCAAACCTGGGATTCGCGTTATGAAAGTTTGATAACTAAATAGAAAAAACAAATTGACAGGTTTACCCAGAATTAATTGGGTTAACTCATCAAACCAAGTTAACCCGTCAAGTCCGGGATACGTGTCATGAAAGTCTGATAATTAAATAAAAAGAAATTTAACATTAACAAACTAAACTAAACGAAAAAAAATAAATTAAAAAGAAAAAAAATTCGGGTTAACTCATCAAATCAGGTTAACCCATCAAACCTGGAATCCGTATCATGAAAGTCCGATAACTAAATAAAAAAAATTTAACATTAACAAAAAAATTTTAAAAAAAAGTCATTAAAAGATAAAAACAAAAAAAATTAAAAAAAAAAACTCAGCGTTTCATTTACTTTTTAGTATATATTATAATATAATAATTATTATATAATATAATATATTAATAATGGGAAAAGTCTAAAAGGCGTGGGGAAGCTACAGTACTTTCCCCACGCCTTTTAGAGTATTGTTAATATATATATATAAATAAATAAAGAAGTTAAAAAACCAAATCGAGATAGGGTTGGATGAAACACTCATTCATCTCTATACCTGTCTCGAATTAAATCAAATCATATATTTGCCTTTAGTTTGATATTGCTAAATTGAATAACAAATCCAATTCTATTAAATTAAATATATAAATATCCACAAGTTTCTAAGTGAATCAAATAAATAGCCATCTTAAGGCATTTTCACCCCTCATCAAAATGCCAAGAAACCACCAATTGTTTCCAGGTGGGAAGGAATTTAAGAGGTATCCATTGATCATATATATATATATATATATATATATATATATATATATATATGTATGTATGTATGTATATGTTATAATTAACACGAGAAAACTTGCGGATGACAAAGGGGGAGATAATATAGATATAAACAATATGAATAAGAGGGAGAGAACATAAATCATGATGTATTCTAAATCATGATGTATTTTATATGAATCAATGTACTGAATGTATAACTATTATTAGATCCTTTTAGATTAAATTCGTGATGACTATTTGTAGGATAGAATACAAACTCATGACTATGCATGTATATTTTAAATGCGAACTTCTAATCATGCAAACATAATATTATAAGTTTATGTAAGATTCACTTTTAAATGAAATGTTGATTGTTGTTGATGTATGGATTATATATTGATGATGTGAAGGGAACATGTTCGCCGATTACAGACACGATGTGTGTCAAGTACAAAAAAAAAATTATGTTGTTTTGGGCTTGTAAAAGCCGGGTTGTTACAGTTTATGCTTGATCCAACAAAGCTTAGCGAGATTTGGTGATTTGATGCTTTGAAGAGTACCTTTGATTTGTCTTCAAGTGTTGTTGAAGAACTCTTATGGGGTGTTTAGGCTTGATCCAACAGAGCTTAGTGAGATTTGGTGATTTGATGCTTTGAAAGGTACCTTTGATTTGTCTTCAAAGTGTTGTTGAAGAACTCTTATGAGGTGTTTAGACTTGATCCAACAGTGTTTAGCGAGTTTTGGTGATTTGATGCTTTGAAGAATACCTTTGATTCGTCTTCAAAATGTTGTTGAAGAACTCTAATGAGGCGTTTAGGCTTGATCCAATAGAGCTTTGTTCTTTGTAGACTTCAAGCGTAGATGAAGGAAGCTTGAGAACTTTTGAGAGAGTTTCCTTGCTTGAAGAGCTTGTCTTGATGGAAATTTGTATCTCCCATAATCCTCTTTTTTTCTCGCTCTAGGTTAATGCCTTCTATTTATAGAGATCTGTAAAGTCTCTCAAGTTCTTTTGCAATGCAACATGGTATAATTTTATTGGTTAATATTTATTGACGGGATCTTGCATTTATGATAAGATATCTTGACGGGATCTTGCATTTATGACTAGATATCTTAAATATCTCATTCCAAGTATCAACTTTTCATTGCCCAAGAAATATATGAAGCTCACTTATTTTCCATGTCATATATTTCAATTTTATTTTATTCTTTCTTTTAAAAGAAAAATTTGATTGGTAAAAAATTTATGTTTCTATATATATATATATATATATATATATATTCGAAAGAAAATAAAAAAACAATATATAGTAGTGAGAAGAAAACATAAAGGCACCTAGAAAATGGTTAAAGATTGGTTGGAAAAATTCAAAAATAAAAAGATTAAAATTTGAGAGTATATTTTTTACTGATGAAGGTCATATTGACAAAGAAAATTTAATTTAAGGAATAAAAATCCAAAATCAGATGTTTAAGGACGCAATTAGATTTTGTTGAAAGATTAATTGAGTTTATGAAGGGTTTGATTGCAAGACAAATTGATTTTTAAGGTTTTAATTGGAAGAAATTAAATATAGGAGTCAATTTGGTTAAAAATTGAAAGAATTAATAAGGTTCAGGACTTAATTGAACTACAAATTAGTTTAATTAATAAAATCAGGGGCTTAATTAAAAAAATAAATACCGTGGGGCTGATTTGGGTCATAATTGCAAGAAATTAAAATCCAAGAACCAAAGTAAAAAGACAAGGGTACTATAAGGAGCTTAATTGATTTTTCTAGGGGTAATTTTGAAAGAATTAAAAGTTGAAGAGCCAATTAAAGACAAGGGTACTATAAGAAATAGATTGGAAACCAAGGATTGTTTTGTAAATGGCTATAAAATGCAGGGGTCCAATTACATTTTATACAGGGGACTTAATTACACAATTTCAGAACTTCATTCACCAAATTGAAAATAGCTATTCCCATCTCAAAACGGCGCCGTTTCAATGACCCGTGTTCATCTTTCATCAGCAGACCAAACCGGAAGAGGAAAAGCCGCCCCACGATGCGTCTCCATTATCACTGTAACGGTCTTGTGAGTCCGTTTCATTTGCCTTACCAACGCATGGCATTCTCTGGCTTTATAAGCCAGAGAATAGCCACACCGAAGTGAGGACGGAAAAAAGACGGGGGAAAAAAATAATAAAAAACCAGGGGGGAAACCAGAGAGAGCAAACACAGGGACGAGGAGAAAATACCAGATGACCAAAAAAACGATTTTTCTCACGGATTTCCTTTTTAAAATAATATGTGATTTTCTCACGGATTTTTCTATCTATTTTTTTTAATAGTAGTTTTATACTATAAAATATAAATTTGATATTAAAATACTTGGATATATATATATATATATATGTGTGTGTGTGTGTGTGTGTGTGTGTGTGTGTGTCTTGTTTTCATGCATATGATCAAGTCTATTAAAAATATAAAAAAATTCATATCATATTTTCATACAAAAAAAATTAAAAGAAAATGTATTTAACATGCATTTTGAGTTTTAATAATCAGTTTATTAAAGCATGAGAACTTGACGCATATTTCAAAAACATCAAAAAAATATTTTGTTTTCTTTTAGTATATGAGATTACAAACTTATATATAAGATATATTTCTGATATTAAAAATGTAGTTCTTTTTTTATTGACTTCAGAACAATTGGATTTTCTTTACTTGATAAGATAAGGATTTCCTTACCGAAGAGAACTTTTCTTAAATCTTAGACCACTAACAAGACAACCATCAAAACCCCTAAACCACATCAAATTACAAAGTAGTTTACCTCAGGTAAGGTGCTTTAGGGGTGCTAATATCTTTTCTAGTCACAACCAGTTCTTTACCTTTGAATCTCTAACAAAGATCGGTATATCCAGGTTTTTTTTTTTGTAAACTTGAACCAAATATCAGGTGACGACTCCCAAATTAAAATGATAACCGCCTCGACGTCGCGCGGCCATGTTCGACACGTATAATATTGGAATCATTTATATAAGCGAAAAAAATATTATGAAACCTTTTTATTTTTCATGAGGTAATAGCCTGTAATATGTTCTAAGTTGAAATCATTTTATAAATGTTCACTTGAATATAATTCAAATAAAACATTAATTTAATAGTAATTAGAAAACTATAATATGAAATGATACTTAATGGGTTAGTATTTTGAAATGTTTTCCATTTTTTTAAAATAATAAAATAGATAACTATTCTTTTTATTTTTTAAAAGATATTTACATTATTGTTTAGAAGATTATTCCAAGTTTTTTATTTATTAGAATAGTATTCCATTATTTTTAGCAAATACATCTAAATAAAATAATATTTTTTTGAATAATATTCCGTTAAATAACATTTAGCTTCTGAATCTTTTTTTTTCAAATTAATGACATTATGATATTTTTATGATATTACTAATAGCTATTTTTAATTAGGCTTTCATGATTTTTTCTCAAAGGTCCACAAATTGCAAGATTAGTTTTGTTAGAAATGTTTTTTGATTTTCTATAATTTCTCCATAAATAAAGAAGTTTTAATTCGCATGTTTTCCACCCCAAATCAAGCCTGCAATTAATATAAAGAATCCAAAACAGAGAAGAAAACTAACTTTCTTTCCTCAGCAGCTAGGGGGATGGACAAAGACCCTAAATACAAATTAAAAAAAAAAGAAAAAAAAAGAAGAAGAAGAGAGGAAGTGGCATTAAGAAAGGACGAGAACAGAACAAAACAAAAGAGAAAAATCAGTAACAGATCGAAAGACGTCTAGCGACTCTACTACCAATCCTCACTCTTAAGTGATATTTATAGTATTAAGTTTGTTTTTTTTTTTAATTTGGTTGTGAAGTAAACTCTTATTCTAGAATTTTTGATGTAACCTCATTGTTATGAAAATGTAAACAATTTCTGTGATTGAACTAATCCACTAATTGTAACTTTAAGACTGAATTTTGGCATGGCAAAGCTATTTCAAATGGATCAAACGCAAGATGCCACAAGTAGAATTGTGGGGACCTTGTAAGTTTAAGAATCTAGCTACAGCTTATTGCTAAAATTTCTTGTAACTATTTCTAAACCAACACATGATTAAGACTTATAATATTTCAACATTGCAACTGAAATTATTTAAATTATGGTACTTACCTTCAGGGGCTACATGGCTCCAGAATATGCGATGCATGGATGCTTCTCAGCGAAGTCAGATGCTCTTAGCTTCGGTGAGCTAGTTATGGAGATTATTACCGGTCGTCAAAATGGTTCATTCAATAGCGAGGAAGAACAAGAATACCTCTCACCAACGTAAGTAACATCTTTATGAGTAGGTTCAGATCAGCTGAACTTTTTTTTTTTATTGCTGCTAAAAATGGTTCATTGTATTTTTCTAATCTATTATCCCAACACATAGGCACAATTGATTAAATCAAAATCTTTGCAGGCATGGGAGAGTTGGAATGAAGGAAGAACATTAAATCTGATAGATCCTATTCTCAAACGGGTTGTTTCAAGGAGAGATGTATTGATAAGATGTTTCCACATAGGATTACTATGTGTCCAAGAAAAGGTAGCAGATAGACCAACCATGGCTTCAGTTATTCTGATGCTTAGTAGCGACTCTTTCGTTCTTCCATTACCATCAAGACCTCCATATTGTATGCACTCCGCTATGGAGGAACAAGAAACATCAAGGCCGGCACAAGACATTCCCTCCTCTAGAGAGCAACGAATATCAACATCAAGGTCATTGACTAATCATGAATCATATCCATCAGATCAATCTGGAATTGGCCATCTCGAATCCTCCATTAATGAGATTTCAAATCCTTAGTTCTCCTTACTCATCGTTTTCTGTCTTCTTCCAGCAGTCACACATAAAGGTATTTTATGCAATGTTGTCCAAAATCCATTGATTGAACCAGAGTTTATTCCGTTTACCAGGGAATTGAATGATAATAAACATATTTGACTAAATAAATTGTAATCAACGTACCATTATCCCACCATAGCTAATGGAAGGAACAATATATCTTGGCATAAATGTTCATTTTATTGAAAAAGATTTAATTTTGCTAACATCCACAACTATTTTTATTAAGTCCAAAATTTCTTTTCATTCATCTTTTATTGGGATTTTTTTCACAAATACTGAATTTATGCAAGTACTCGAATAAAAGTAATTGTTATTATTTTATGACTGGAGTATAATTAGCTATTTCTTAAATGAATAAATAAATAAAACAGATTACTTTAAAGATAAGCAAATAAAACATTTTTATAATACTTAAGTGATATTTAATTTTACATAATTTGAGACCTTGAGTTAAAAATCTAAGTATTCATTAGTACACGATTTTCTTCTGTATAGAAAACTTGTTGGGTTACCTACTCCATATGCCTGCTGTAGTGACTTCATCATTAGATACACCCAGCTAGAATCGTCTACCTGAATTATTTAATGAATGATGCATTTAAAAAGTGAACAAATTTCAGGGTATGACTCGACAAGACAATAATATATCCAAGGCGGCCTGCCTAGAATCAGTTGCATCTCAATCAATTGTTTTCTACTCATGTAATTTAAAAGTACTCTCGTTTAAATCAAAATTGTTTGGAACAGTAATATTATATTGACCCGTGAAGAGAAAGTGGGATAGACCTGTAGCCTAGTTTAATATTGAATTTTGTTTTTATAATTTATCATGTTAGATTTCTCAAACACACATACGAACTGAAAACTTTAAATATTAAAACTTTTCAGGAGTTTCAAGAATCTCATTAAACTGATTTAGAGTTCTTTAGAGTTTATACGAAGATTATCTGAAGATCATATATTTTTTTTGGCTTTGAACACTACCAAAAAATATACGAATACAAACGAAATCACCGATTGAAATATTTCGTCGATATTTTAGCATGGTATTAACCGACATAATTGTCCTCATAACCATTTCTGTCGGTATTTATTAACGAACTATTTATCTCAGTATATACCGAGGGAATCACTGTCGGAACCAAATGAATAATAATAAAAAAAAACATGATGATGTGTAACTTTTTGTGAACGCTTTTATCGATGAAATTATAGTTGGATTCAAATAAAGATAGTCGTATAGTGATGTGTCACTAATACCGACAGAATTGTCGACGGATCGCTAAAAATCTGGAGGGTTTTTTGAAACTTTTAGTGTGAAATAAAAATTTCAAGGTTACTTTACCGAGGAAATCACCAATGAATTAATTAAAAATAATATTATTTAATAGTTCGTCGATAATTTTATCGATAAAAATGCAGTATAAAACCCCGCGAGGTCGCTCCATGTTCATTTTTTGCTCTCATTTTCTCTCTTTATTCTCATTCAAATAACGATGCAAATTATGCATTTCCCCCCCTTTTTATACAAAACAATTTGGTGTTACAGTCACAATAAAATATCAAAGTTCTTTGGACAAATCAACGGCCATCGTTTCAATTGAAAATAGGCAACTTGTCCAACTTGTCCAAGTTGTTCCATGCTAGCACAAGTGTGTGGTGGGTTGGTCAATTATGAGTCAGAATTGTAGGGTTAGCTCAAGTTGTCTTTCTTCATTCATGGAAAAAAACAAGAAATTCCGCGTTTAGTGTGCCAAGACTGTTGGCGCTCAAGGCAACTTGTCCAAGTTGTTCCATGTTGATGTTCTTTCTTTAATCAATTGCTTGCTACCAATTTGTACATTTTTTTAAAGTTTTTCTTTCTTCATTCATGGAAAATAAATGTTGAAACTCTATCTTCTCTCTATTCTTTGGAACAAAGATATGAGTGGCCCCAGTATCACATATTTCCATATAGTTTCTTCTCTATTTTCTCCTTATTGTTTTAGCACCTTTTGTGAAGAAGATGCAATCACAACCCTATCCTATAAAACATTTTTTTTCATTTTGGGTAGCTTTTCAAATTCTCTTCCCAAAACTTCTCTCGAACATCTATTTTTCCTTTCTATGCCAACATCCCTAATAATATATCATTTTGGGGTCTCTTTATCATCCACAAATGTCTCCAACGAAACGTGGCCACATATTCTTCAAATTCATAATTCCATCACTTTCTTATGTATCCCATAATTCTTTAAGTAATGGATATTAACTATATATTAAAAGATCCGAGTTTTTGTTTTTCATTTGTTTAACTCTTTTCTCAATTGCAATTGTATCTTTTTATAGCCTAATTAGATAAAATTGAATTTGAAATTATAGAAAAAAAATCAAATTAAAAAATAAATGACTAAGAAAAACGCGAAAAAAACACGTCCACTACCAGAAAATTGATAAATACAAACCGAAATACCGAGGAATTTTACCGACGGAAATATTCCCTCGGTATATACCGACGGAATTACCGTGGGAAAAAATTTAAAACAAAGCAAAAAAAAAGATGACGTGTCATTTTTACCAACGGAATAACACTCTCTGGAAAATACCGACGGAAAATTCCGTCGGTAATTCCATCGGTAAACTGTGAACACTGTTCATCATGTCAATTACAAAGGGAATCACCGACGGAATTTTTCGTCGGTATTTTCCAGATAGTGTTATTTGGCGGTTTTCTGAAAAAATTCAATTAATTTAAAATTTTTATTTAAATATTACAGACGGAATCACCGACGGATTGAAAAACCGTCGGTAATTGTTGGCGGTTTCTGAAAAAAATTTACGAAATTGAAAATTTAAATTAAATATTACCGAACGAATTACCGACGGAATAATTAAAAAAATATTAATATTCAATTATCCGTCGGTAACGCGCCCCAATAAAAAACCTGAATCCCCTTATTTCACAAGAGACATACTCATTTCTTCTCCTTATTATTCTTCTTCTTCTTGTTCTTGTTCTTCTTCTTCTTCTTCACTATATGTAGAAAACATCAATATATATTTCTTTCTCTTCTTTTCTCTCCTCATCTCATTTTCTTTTCCTCCATGCTTAGGTATGTCTTCTTCTTCTTTCTTCTTTTATCCTCTTAGTTTTTTTTTTAATTAATATGCTTAACGAAAAAAATTTTCTCTCCTTAGCTTCACTTGCAACTACATTAAGGTAAGATTTTTCTTTTTTCTTCTTTTTTCATGATTTTTTTCACTATATTTGTTTTTTATTTTATTTTTAATTTTTTTGTTCTTAATAATTGTATAAATGTTGTTGTGAGATTTTTTTTCATATGAGATCAATTTTTAGTTGATTTATTTATAGGATTTTTAAATTTTTAGCAATTGCAACTTTATTTTTTTCATATGAATTTTTTTAGTTGAATTTATTTTTTAGTTGAATTTATTTGTTGCAAATTTGTTTGAGTTGATTTTCTTATTCTTTTTTCCAAGCATTTTGAGTATATATTATACAGTGTTAATTTATGCTAATTTAATTATTTTATAATTTTATAAAATGAATTTTTTTTAAAATGTTTTAAAATAATTACCGATGGAATTACCGACGGACATTCCATCGGTAATTCAGTCGGTAAATTCGTTGGTAATAAAAAAATATTATTACCGAGGGATATACCAACGAAATGAAGCGGATAAATTTATTTTTTTATTACCAACTGATTTACCGACGGAAAAAAATTACCGATAAAAGATTCATCGACAGAGCATTTCCGTCGGTGATTCTGTCAGTAAATTAATTACCGAAGAAATATGTGTCTTACGCTGACGGAAAAATTCCGTCGGTAAAACTGTTATATCTTGTAGTGGTCACTCACTTCAAATTCACGATAATTTTAATTTTTTTTCAAAGTTTATTTTATTTATTTTTTAGCTCTTGAATTGAAGAGAAAAGAGGAAAAATAATTGAAAATAATGAAAAAGAGAAAGATTAGTCATAAGTTATTTTTACTATAATTGAAAATTTTAGTTCATAACAATAATATTTACTATAACTCTAGAATAACCTTTGAGATATTGCATAGGCGAGAAATATATGCAAAATGTAACAAATTATAATATATAAAAGAATATCAACATAATTTGCAATGATAAAATTAAAATTAAATAAAGTCTAATGATGAAAATTTAAAAAAAAAATTGTAGAAGAAAAAGATTTAGTCATAAATATTGGAATTAATAGGCAAATGTCTCTTTTGTTTTAATATATAGTGTTAATAATTTCTTTTTAATGATTTTATTACTATTGATGTTTTTCTTAATTAGTGGTTGGATTTAAATTACTATTCTATTAAGGATATAGTAATTAATAAAAATATAATTTTATATATAGTTATGGATTTTTAAATATCGGGGTTGAGCATAGGCATTGAACACGGCACCATTATCTGCAAGGAAAAGCCCAGCCCCGTCAAGAGTTCCCCGCTATGAGGGTTTATTTTTTTTATCTTTAAAAGTTGCTGACTTTGGATGGCTGCTGAGTGTAAAGGATATCCCCGTCATTTTAGTTGTTAAGAGATCTCTAAAAGAGCCTTTTTGCACGTTGCCAATCCTCGTCAAGGTGCCGAGTGCCATATATTTTATGGTCAATTCAAAGAAGGTGTCCTTAATAAATAAATAAGAAAATAGTACTTTCATTAATAAAAAATTAAAATAAAAACCATGGGCTTATACCAACATTATATCACAAGGATCCCACTTCACCATTTACGCAAGCACGGTGCCAATGGATTCTTCAAAATTAATGTTTCACTTACAACTACATTAAGGTAAGTTTTTTTTTTTTTTTTCATGATTTTTAAATAAAGTCTAATGATGAAAATTAAAATTAAACATAATTTGTGATGATAAAATTAAATATAACAAATTTTAATATATAAAAGAATGTAAACATAATTTGCGATGATAAAATTAAAATTAAATAAAGTCTAATGATGAAAATTAAAACAAAAATTGTAGAAGAAAAAGATTAGTCATAAATATTGGAATTAATAGGCAAATGTCTCTTTTGTTTTAATATATAGTGTTAATAATTTCTTTTTAATGATTTTATTACTATATATTGATTTTTTTCTTAATTAGTGGTAGGATTGGAATTACTATTCTATTAAGGTTATAGTAATTAATAAAAAGACTAATAAATATATAATTATATATATAGTTATGGATTTTTAAATATCGGGTTTGAGCATAGGCATTGAACACGGCACCATTATCTGCAAGGAAAAGCCCAGCCCCTTCAAGAGTTCCCCGCTATGAGGGTTTTATTTTTTTATCTTTAAAAGTTGCAGACTTTGGATGGCTGCTGAGTGTAAAGGTTATCCCCGTGATTTTAGTTGTTAAGAGATCTCTAAAAGAGCCTTTTTGCACGTTGCCAATCCTCGTCAAGGTGCCGAGTGCCATATATTTTATGGTCAATTCTAGGTCTCCTTAATAAATAAATAAATAAGAAAACAGTTCATTAATAAAAAATAAAAATAAAAATCATGGGCTTATACCAACAATTAAATATCACAAGGCCATACCACTTCACCATGTACGCAAGCACGGTGCCAATGGATTCTTCAAAATTAGTGCTTCTACTTTCGTTCTTTTACATCCTTCTACACCAACCTTCCCTTACCGCTGCTCAGCCGAAGTACTTCGTTAGTTATAACTGTAACTACAACAACACCGGCAACTACACAACTAATAGCACGTACCAAAGAAACCTCAACAGCCTTCTGTCCTCCCTAGCATCCGACACTCAAATTGACTACGGATTTTACAATCTATCCGTTGGCGAATTTCCTGACCGAGTAAATGCAATTGCACTATGCAGAGGAGACGTTGCGGTTGATGTTTGTCGAAGTTGCGTTAATGACTCTACTCGTACGATCTTAGAGGTTTGTCCTAACAAGATGGGGGCATTTGCAGTTTACGCTTTCTGTATGATACGATACTCAAACACATCTATATTCGGTGTTGTGAATGACGAACCATTTATCTACCAGGCGAATGGACGGAATGTTTTGGATGTAACTCTATTTAATCAGGCACTCCAAACATTATTTGCCAGACTTCGAGACAAAGCTGCATCAGGGAACTCTTTAAAGAAATTCGCAACTGGAAACCAAAGTGCTGGAGTTGAAACAGTATATGCTATTGTTCAATGCACGCCTGACTTATCTGAGGGGCAGTGCTCCAGTTGCCTGCTTGGGGTTTTTCGGATGATTACAAACTGTTGTGGTGGGAACGTACAAGGGAAGATTGGAGCTAAACTCATAACACCAAGCTGCAATTTGAGGTGGGAGATTGGACCGTTTTTTAATGGTACACTTGAGATATTACCATCACCTCCACCACCACAAATATCATCACCTACATCTCTTCCTGCACCAGCACAAGGTAGGCCTTGGATTGTTATTAACTCCCTCCTGCACTTTGATTTTGATGTTTTGATTTAGTAATTTTATAGTTTAATGATCCTTAAATCATTCAATTTTAATTAGGTATGGCAAAAAAAAGAAAAAAGAAAAGTAGGAGTGCTTGTACCATGTTTAATTAATTAATATTAACAGTAGAGTAAATTACAATAATAACCTTCTTGAGATATTATAAAATTATAGAGATCATCAAGAAAAAAGCCTTTTTCATATAAAAAAAACATATTACAGAAGCTTTATCCAAAATGCATTTGAAAAGATATTTAAATTGAAAAATTAAACAAATTAGAGAAAGAAAATAAAAAATGGGACTTGGATATTTTATTAGTACATCAGCAATATTAATTTTAGCCATTTCTTATTTCTTATTTTTATATTTTTATCTACTTTTGGAATTTTTTTTATTTAACTATTTTTTTATAACAGCAATTAAAGATATTTTGGATATAGTCGAGGTGTTTTGTCAAATATTCAAAATTTTAAATGTTTTCTATAATTTTATAATCGGAGTTATTGTAATTTAGCCTTAAAAATCTGTTTATTATTTTTTGTGGTTTAGATTATGGAACATGATAGGATTTGAATATATTCTTTTAAAAGAAATAAAAATTAGCTGATTGTTAAGCTTTTGCG
>Ga0325400_1003439_pt1 | contig 14300 bp, 18 predicted proteins | sample PopdelMetagenome_2_FD_205662 | JGI IMG/M metagenome (GOLD analysis project Ga0325400, IMG submission 205662) | Populus deltoides microbial communities from Bellville, Georgia, United States - Xylem-PdKOR-R1 | ecosystem: Host-associated > Plants > Phyllosphere > Stem > Wood/Secondary xylem... | reverse complement strand
CGATCCCGGTCCAGGGATTGCGTCCGGCGGAGTGGAGCCAGCCGCAGCCGAGGTCCAGCGTCGCCTTCCCGATCGCGATGCTACGGGCGCGCCCGCCGAGCCGATCGCCCGCCTCGAGCAGCAACACGTCGCGACCGGCGTCGTGAAGGTGGCGCGCCGCGGCGATGCCGGCGGCCCCGCCGCCGACGATCACCGCATCTGCGCCGCGCGCCACGTCAGGCGGTCAGCAGCCGCTTCTCGCCCGCCAGCCGCATCATCGCGCGCTGGAGCTTCTCGAACGCGCGCACCTCGATCTGGCGGACGCGCTCGCGGCTGACGCCATAGACCTGGCTCAGCTCCTCCAGCGTCTTGGGATCGTCGGTGAGACGCCGCTCGGTAAGAATGTGCTTCTCGCGATCGTTGAGGTCGCTCATCGCGTTGACCAGCATGTCGTGGCGCACGTCCGCCTCCTGCTGGTCGGCGACGACCTTGTCCTGCAGCGGCGCGTCGTCCTGCAACCAGTCCTGCCACTGGCCCTCGCCGTCCTCGCGCATCGAAACGTTGAGCGAGGTGTCGCCCCCCATCGCCATGCGGCGGTTCATGCTGACCACGTCGGCCTCGGTGACGCCGAGATCGGTCGCGATCTTCTGCACGTCCTCGGGACGAAGGTCGCCGTCCTCGAACGCGTCGAGCCGCGCCTTCATGCGGCGGAGATTGAAGAAGAGCTTCTTCTGCGCCGCGGTGGTGCCCATCTTCACCAGACTCCACGAGCGCAGGATGAATTCCTGGATCGAGGCGCGGATCCACCACATCGCATAGGTGGCGAGGCGGAAGCCGCGATCGGGCTCGAACTTCTTCACGCCCTGCATCAGCCCGATATTGCCCTCGGAGATCAGCTCGCTGACGGGCAGGCCATAGCCGCGATAGCCCATCGCGATCTTGGCGACGAGGCGCAGGTGGCTGGTGACGAGCTGCGCCGCCGCCTCGGTATCACCATGCTCCTGGAAGCGCTTCGCGAGCATATATTCCTGCTCGGGCGCCAGGATCGGGAATTTCTTGATCTCGGCGAGATAGCGGTTGAGGCTCTGCTCCCCGCCGAGCGCAGGGATCGTCGCCGGGACGTTGCTGCGTGCTGCCATGATCCTTGATCTCCCTTCCTGGCGGGAAACGCGACGATGTCCGGACTAGTGCCAGACGGCGCGCGCTTCGCACCTATACGACGAGCTGACTGAACAGTTCCTGCATGTCCCGCGGCATCGCACTGTCGAACGACAGCGCGTCGCCAGTAATCGGGTGGATGAACCCGAGGCGGGCGGCGTGCAAGGCCTGGCGGCGGAAACCGAGCGTTTCGATCACGCCGCGATGTGCTGGTTTCGTTCTACCGTAAACGGGGTCGCCCAGCAAGGCGTGGCCGAGCGACGCCATGTGGACGCGCACCTGGTGAGTCCGCCCGGTCTCGAGCCGGCACTCGACCAACGCTGCGTCGCGCAGCGGCTGGAGCAGCGAATAGTGGGTCACCGCCCGCTTGCCACCGGCGACGATCGCGACCTTCTTGCGGTTGGCGGCCGACCGCGCGAGCGGCGCGTCGACGCTGCCTGCCGCCGGCATCGGCCGGCCGTTGACGATCGCGCGGTAGCGACGATCGATGGTGTGCGCGGCGAACTGCTTGGCGAGGCCCTCATGCGCGCGGTCGGTCTTGGCCGCCACCATCAGCCCCGACGTATCCTTGTCGATGCGATGCACGATCCCCGGCCGTGCCACGCCGCCGATCCCGGAGAGCGACCCGCCGCAATGGTGGAGCAGCGCATTGACCAGCGTACCGTCGAGGTTGCCCGCCGCCGGGTGGACGACCAGACCGGCAGGCTTGTCGACGACGATGAGGTGATCGTCCTCGTACGCGACAACCAGCGGGATGTTCTGCGCCTCGTTGTGCGCGGGGGCGGGGGCGGGGACCGCGACCGCATAAACGTCCCCCGCGCGCGACTTGCGCGACGGATCGCGCACCGCCGCGCCGTCCTGCGTCACCTGACCCGCGTTGATCAGCACCTTGAGCCGCTCGCGCGACAGCGTCGGCACCGCCTCGGCGAGCGCGCGATCGAGCCGCCACCCGTCCGAGGAGGGTGCGATCGTCGCTGAGATGATGGAAACCCCCCGGTCCATTGCTCCATGCTATGTGGCGACGATGGTCGATATTTCAATCCGCCTGCGTGACGAACTGATCGCAGCCGCGGCCGGCAGCGCCGACGAGGTCTGCGGTCTGCTGCTCGGTCGCGGGGAGCACGTGGAGCGGGCGCTGCCGTGCCGCAACGTCGCCGCGACCCCGGCGACGCGCTTCGAGCTCGATCCCGCCGCGCTGCTCGCGGCGCATCGCGCGGCGCGCGCCGGCGCACCGGCGGTGCTCGGCCATTACCATTCGCACCCGAGCGGTGACGCGAGTCCCTCGCCGCGCGACGCCGCCGACGCCATACCCGACGGCAGCCTGTGGCTCATCGTGGCGGGCGAGGCGGTGACAGCATGGCGCGCGGTCGAAGACGGCGCGCTGCACGGCCGCTTCGTTCCGGTCGCGATGCGCGACGGCGGTTGCGGAGCCGGGCACGAGCCGCCACAAGGCGGCGACGCACCCCGCGCGGAGTAATTCCTCGACATGACGATCAGCCCGGTCGACTTCGCCTCCCTGTTGTGCTCGCGCCTGTGCCACGACCTGCTCTCCCCGGTCGGCGCGCTCAACAACGGGCTGGAGCTGCTCAACGACGAGACCGATCCCGAGATGCGCGCGCGCTGCCTCGAGCTGCTCAACGAGAGCGCGCGGGTGTCCGCCAACAAGCTCAAGTTCTTCCGCCTGGCGTTCGGCGCGGCGGGGGGCTTCGGCGAGCGGGTCGACGTGCGCGAGGCGCGTCAGGCGGTGGAGGGGCTGCTCGGTGACAACAAGCGGCTGCAACTGCAATGGCTGATCGAGGAGCCCGAGCTGCCCAAGGCGGCGGTGAAGGTGCTGCTCAATCTCGCGCTGATCGCGGGCGACACCTTGGTGCGAGGCGGCACGGTCACGATCGGGGTGGAGGAGAGCGCCGAGACGACCGAGATCGTGCTGCGCGCCGAGGGTCCTCGGCTGGTGCTCGACCCCGAGCTGCGCGCGACGCTGACCGACGGCGCGAACGGCGCGGCGATCACCCCGCGGGCGGCGGCGGCGTTCCTGGTCAATACCATCGCGGCGGAGGCGGGCGGCTCGGTGATGGTGAGCGACGCGGTCGACGGGACGCTGCTGTTCGGCGCGGCGCTGCCGAACCGGTAGGTCTCAGCGCGGCGGCTCACGACGGCGAGCCATTGCGTCAAACCATTGTCAAGACAAGTGATAAGACCGAACCGCGAAGGCGGTGTCAGAACAACGCGCGAACATGTGCTGCTCTAAAATAGTCCTGCATCCAATCGTGCGGATGTGAGATTAGTTTCGGAGCAACGTATGATGCGACGAACAATGACGGCTTTGGCGCTGACGCTGATGGTCAGCGCCTGCGGCGATGACGGCAAGGATGCGAAGGCGTCTTCCACGGCAAGCAGCAAGCAGGCTGGGACAACGACCCCTTCGCCCACGCCGCAGACCTACTCGTACGACAAGGCCGCGAACCTCACCATCGATCGGACCTTCACGGGATATGACCGGTTCTCCTCCACGGCGGTAGATGGCAAGTTAAAGAGCGCAGACTTCTCGTCCTCTGATACCGCCGTCACGTCCTTCGTGAAGAGTGAAAGCAAGGTCACGTTCGCTGACAGCTCGGATCTTCCCAGCGGCGGGGTATTCTCATTCCCCGGAATTAGTGGTGGTTCGGGCATACATATTCAAAGTGGTGGACGACTGGTTGCGCTTGAGCTGCCCAGCAAGCTGTCATCGTATCAATATTTTATCTTTGCCGAATATGGTGACGCCAGGACGTATCGCCACTTCGTCATCGGCGCGCCGACGAACCCCGCCGAGATCAACGGGACGGGATCGCTTACTTACTCCGCGATGATCGGCGAGGAGGGTAACACGTCCGGTGTCAAGGCGGCGGCGCTGAGCATCGATCTGGCGAAGAGCACGATCTCCGGCACGGTGCCGTTGATCCACGATGGCGGTCAGTCGACGGATGTCGCGCTTACCGGGGTGATCGATGCGACGAAGCATATCAAGGGCTCGTTCCAGAGCGCTGACGGCAAGCTGACGGGCGAGTTCCGGGGGCGGCCGTTCGGACCTGGTGGCAAGGAGTTGGCGATGGTGGTCGCTGTGAAGAAGGACGATGGCACACTCGCATCGACCCGCCTGACGGGCACGCTCAAGTAAGAACGTAGGGGCGCGGCGTCGCTCCCCCGAGCGGCGCCGCACCCTCAGTAAACACCCTTTTAACCGCCGCCGTGCCATGCCCCGCTCGCCGACAGGACGCGACGGGGCCGCATGGACGATCTGCTGCAGGAATTCATCGCCGAGACGCGCGAGACGCTCGAGGCGCTCTCGGGCGAGATCGTCGGCTGGGAAGCCGATCCGAGCGACCGCGCGCGGCTCGATTCGATCTTCCGCTTCGTCCACACCATCAAGGGCAGCTGCGGCTTCCTCGACCTGCCGCGGCTCGCCCGACTCAGCCACGCCGCCGAGGACGCGCTCGCCGCGGTCCGCGGCGGTGACCGGGTGCCCGACAGCGCGCTCGTCAGCGCCATCCTCGCGATCATCGACCGGATCGGCGACCTGGTCGAGGCGATCGACGCGGGCGAGTCGCTCGACGACGGCGGCGAGGCGCTGCTGATCGCCGCGCTCGATGCCGTTCCCGCCGCCGCCACATCCGCCGTCGCGGTCCCGAGCACGGCGACGCCGCCCGACCCCTCGATGCTCGCCGCTACCGCGCAGCGCGCCGGGCACAAGCGCTCGGTGCGGCTCTCGGTCGACCTGCTCGACCGCATGATGAGCGGCGTGTCCGACATGGTGCTGGCGCGCAACCAGCTCGCACGCCACCTGCGCCTGATCGAGGACCCGCGGCTGGAAGCCATGCTCGAGCGGCTCAGCCTGTCGGTCGACGAGCTGCGCGACACCGTTACCCGCACCCGCATGCAGCGCGTCGAGGCGCTCTTCTCGGCGCTGCCGCGGCTGGCGCGCGACTCCGCCTCCTCGCTCGGGAAAGCGGTGTCGCTGGTGATCGAGGGCGGCGACGTCGAGCTCGACCGCGAGATGATCGAGCTGCTGCGCGATCCGCTCGTTCATATCGTCCGCAACGCGGTCGATCACGGGCTGGAGGACCGCGCCGATCGCATCCTCGCAGGCAAGCCCGGCACCGGCGAGCTGCGCGTGGTCGCGCGACAGGCGGGCAACCTCATCATCATCGACATCGTCGACGACGGCCGCGGCGTCGACACCGACCGGCTCGTCGCCAAGATCCTGCGCGACCAGCCGTCGCGCGCCGCCGAGCTGCGCGGGCTCGACGAGGAGGCACGGCTGCGACTGATCTTCGAGCCCGGCCTGTCCTCGCGCGACGAGGTCACCGCGCTGTCGGGCCGCGGCGTCGGGATGGATGTGGTCAAGGCGAATGTCGAACAGGCCGGCGGGCGCATCTCGCTGGTCAACCGTCCGGGGCAGGGGCTCACCGTATCGCTCGAGGTGCCGCTGACGCTCGCCATCCTCAACGCGGTGCTGGTCGACGCCGCGGGCACGCGCTTCGCGGTGCCGCGCCAGTCGGTCGACGAGATCGTCGCGGTCGACGGCGGCGCGGTGCGGGTCGATCGCGTCGGGACGGGTTCGATCGTGCTGCTGCGCGGCCAGCGGTTGCCGATGGTCGAGCTGGGCGACCTGCTCGATCGCGCGCCCGCCGAGCCGCCGCGCTATCTCGCCATCGTCTCCCTGCGCGAGGGCCGCTTCGCGCTCGCACTCGACGGCGTGCGCGACACGCAGGAGCTCGTCGTCAAGCCCGCCGCGCCCGCGGTGATGCGCGCGGGCCTCTACGCCGGGCAGATGCTGCCCGACGATGGTCTGCCGATCCTGCTGCTCGACTGTTCCGGCATCGCCGCCAAGGCGGGGTTGACCTTCGAGCAGGCCCAGGCGCAGGCCTCCGCCTCCGTCGCGGTCGAGCCGGTGCGCGCCTTGCTCTTCCTCGACGTCGACGGCGAGCGCCGCCTGATCGTGTCCGACGCGGTCGACCGGATCGAGAAGGTCGCCGCCGGCGCGGTGCGCTCGCTCGCGGGCGGCACCTGGCTGACCATCGACGGCCGCTCGGTGCCGGTCTGGGCGGGCCAGGGGGTGGTCGCTGAGACCGTGCGAACCGTGCTGCGGCTCCAGGCCGACGGTCTCGAGCTCGCCTATCCCGTGGAGGAGGCGGTCGAGATCGTGCCGCTGCCCGACGAACTGTCGCCCGCCGCCGATCCGCACGGCATCATCGCGGGGCTGGCGGTGGTCGCGGGCGAGCCGATCGAAATGGTCGACCCGCTCGCGCTGTTCGCCGCCTTGCCCGTCGCGGCCGAGCGTCCGCTCTGCCTGCTCCACGGCAGCGAGGGTGCATGGATGGAGGCCTTCCTCAAACCGACGATCGAGCAGGCCGGCTACCGGGTGGTCCGCGCGGTCAACCCGGGCGAGCGCCCCGCCATCGCGCTCGCCATCGACGAGGAAGCCGACAGCGCGCCGGTGCCCGCGCTGCGGCTCAGCCGCTCGCGCGGCCAGCCACTCTACCGTTACGATCGCGGCGCGCTGATCGCCGCGCTGAAGGAGCATCGCGCATGATCGGATCGCTGCAACTCGTGGCGCGGATCGGCGGCTGCGGCGTGCTGTTCGACGCCGAGCGGGTCGATTCGGTGGTCGAGGTCGGCGTGGTGGTGCCCGCGCCCGGCGCCGCCGCCTCGGTGATCGGGCTGGCGGCGATGCGGAGCCGCGTCGCCACTGTGCTGGATGTGCGCACGCTGCTCGGGGTCGCTCGCTGTCCCGACGAGACGCGTCGCGAGGGTGGCCGCGCCGTGGCGACGATCGTCGACGGCCATCTCTACGCCATCGCCGTCGACTCGCTCGAGGACGTCTCCACCTTCCAGCTCGGCGCTGCGCCAGCGGGGCTGGACACCGCTGGCGAGTGGGATTTCGTCACCGGCATCGGCGAGGGGCAGCAGGAGACGTTGCTGGCGCTCGACGTCGATCGGCTGGTCGCGCGCGCCAGCGCGCTGGCCTGACCGGGCCAAGCCAGGGGGCGAGCGTCTCCGGTTCGTCATGCCGGGCTTGGCCCGGCATCCATGGCGCCGCGCACTCTTCCGGCTTCACGCAAGCGCGAGCATGGATCCCGGATCACGTCCGGGATGGCGGATGAAACTGAATCCGCGGTGTCATCCATTCAGTGCCCTGTGACACCGCGACCGGAACAACTTTCCCGTCGCCGTTAACGTCAAACTTACCCCTCGCGCGGCACAAGCAGGCCACGCTTGGTATCGCAGGACCGCCCCATGAAGACTTGCCTGATCGTCGATGACTCCAAGGTGATCCGCAAGGTCGCCCGGCATATCCTGGAGACGCTCGACTTCACCGTCGCGGAGGCGGGGGACGGCCGCGAGGCGCTCACCGCCTGCCGCGCCTCCTGCCCCGACGTCATCCTGCTCGACTGGAACATGCCCGTGATGAGCGGCATGGAGTTCCTCCGCGCGCTCGGCGACGAGTCGCTGCCCGCGCGCCCGAAGGTGGTGTTCTGCACCACCGAGAACGGCATGGCGCACATCCGCGCGGCGATCGAGGCCGGCGCCGACGAATATGTGATGAAGCCGTTCGATCGCGAGACGCTGCAGAGCAAACTCCAGATCGTCGGCGTCGCCTGACGCCGACGCCCGCCGCACCCGCGCCGATCGCTGCCATGCCGCAGTTCGCGTCCTCTCTGGCCTCGTCGCGCGGCGCGGCGCCGCGCGTGCTGATCGTCGACGATTCGGCGGTCGCGCGCGCCGCCCTCGGTCGCTACATCGAGGCGAGCGGCCGGTTCGAGCTGGCCGGCGCGGTCGGCGACGCCTCGCGCGCGCTCGCCTTCCTGGCGACGCAGCGGGTCGACGTGATCCTGCTCGATCTCGAGATGCCGCGACAGAGCGGGATCGACGCGCTGCCGCAGCTGCTCGTCGCCGGGGCCGGCGCACGCGTGCTGATCGTGTCGAGCACCGCGGCGGAGGGCGCCGAGGTCACGATGCGCGCGCTCGCGCTCGGCGCGGCCGACACGTTGGTCAAGCCTGTCGCGGGTGCCTTCGCCAGCCGCTTCGGCGACACCTTGCTGGCGCGGCTCGACGTGCTCGCCGCCCCTGCTGCGCCGGCCGGCGCGGTGGCCGTGATCGAACCGGCGCGCCGCGGCTTCGCTCCCGCGACGCTCGTACCGGCGGCGCCCGCCTTCGACGCGATCGCGATCGGCGCTTCCACCGGCGGCATCCACGCGCTCGCCTCGCTGCTCGCCGAGGTGCCCGCCGCGGTGACCCAGCCGATCCTGGTCACGCAGCACCTGCCGCCGTCCTTCTCGCCCTATTTCGCCGCCCAGGTCGGCGTCTCGGCGAAGCGCCCTAGCGTCATCGCGCAGGATCATGGCCGCGTCCGCGCCGGCGAAGTGGTGATCGCGCCGGGCAACGCCCACCTCGTCGCGCACGCGCTCCACGACGGCGGGGCGGCCACGCGGCTGTCGCAGGTGCCCGCGCCGACCGGCAATTTGCCCTCGGTCGATCCGATGTTCGCGAGCCTCGCCGCGGTCTACGGCCCGCGCCTGCTCGCGATCGTGCTGAGCGGCATGGGCCGCGACGGGCTCGAGGGCGCGCGTGCGGTGCGCGACGCGGGCGGCACCGTGCTGGTGCAGGATCGCGGCAGCTCGGTGGTGTGGGGCATGCCGGGCGCGGTCGCCAAGGCTGGCCTGGCGCAGGGCGTGATGTCGCCCGCCGAGCTCGGCGCGATGATCGCTGCGGGGGGCGGGCGGTGAGCGCGGCGGCGCAGGGACAGCCGACGATCGACGCGGGCTCGGCACAGGTCTTCGCCGCGCTGCTCGAGGCGCGCACCGGCCAGCGCATCGCCGCCGGCCGCAGCTGGAAATTCGACGCCGCGCTGAAGCCGCTGCTTCAGTCGCTCGGGCTCGATCGGGTCGAACAACTCACGGCGAGGCTGATGGAACGTCACGATACCGCACTGGCGGACCGGATCGTCGACTCGCTGCTCAACCAGGAGACCAGCTTCTACCGCGACGCCGGCGTGATCGAGGCCGCCGCCAAGCTGGTGCAGGAGCAGCCGGCGCCCGCGCGCGTGTGGTGCGCCGCCTGCGCCACGGGGCAGGAACCGCTGTCGCTCGCGATGTTGTTCGCCGAGGCGGGCGGGCCTATGCCCGAGATCGTCGCCACCGACGTCTCCGCCGCCGCGATCGCCCGCGCGCGCGCGGGCAGCTACAGCCAGTTCGAGATCCAGCGCGGCCTGCCGATCCGGCGCATGATGCAGTGGTTCGAGAGCGCGCTGAACGATCAGTGGGTGGCGCAGCCCAAGCTGCTCGCGACGATCGCCTATCGCCGCCACAATCTGGTGACCGACCCGGCGCCGGCCGGCCTATTCGACCTGATCCTGTGCCGCAACGTGCTGTTCTACCTCGCGCCGCACCTGCGCGAGCAGGTGCTGGAGCGGCTCGCCGCCGCGCTCAAGCCCAGCGGCGTGCTGCTGCTCGGCGCGGGCGAGACGGTGATCGGCCAGTCGGAGCGGCTGCGCCCGTGCCGGCGCGCGCGCGGCTTCTACGAGCGGGTCGGCGCGCCCGACACACCGGAGCAGCTTTACACCGCTCGCTAAGTCCGCGATTCGACGGGGCGTGAGCAGCGCCGACCCGATCACCGCCGCCCCGCCGTCCGCCACCACGTTCGGCGCGCGCGATCTCGCCGTGGTGGTGATGATGAACCTGCTCTGGGGGCTCAACATCGTCGCGGTGAAGGAGGCGGTCGCGCTCGTCCCGCCGATCACCGCGGGCATGCTGCGCCAGCTGATCGTGCTGCTGGTCTGCGCCAGTGCGCTGCGCGTCGTGCCAGGCAAGATGGTGCCGCTGCTCGCGCTGGGCGTGCTCTCGGGCGGACTGTTCTACGTCTTCATCAATCTCAGCCTCGCGGTGTCCGACAATGTCGGGGCGCTCGCGATCGCGGGACAGCTTGGCGTGCCCTTCTCGCTGCTGCTCGCGATCGCGGTGCTGCGCGAGCGGATCCACGCGCCGCGCGTAATCGGGATCCTGCTCGCCTTCGCCGGCGTGGGGCTGCTGGTGTTCGATCCTGCCGCGGCGCGCGAGGGACTGGGACTGGCACTGACGGCGGCGAGCAGCCTGGTGTGGGCGATCTGCTCGCTGATCCAGCGCCGGCTCGTCGGCGTGCCGGTGCTGACAATCTACGCGTGGATCGGCCTGCTCGGGACGCTGACGTTGGCGGCGGCGTCGTGGTGGTTCGAGCCGGGGGCGATCGCGCGGCTGCCGCGAACGCCGATCGCGGCGCTGCTGCCGATCGCCTTCTCCGGGATCGGCTCGACCGTGCTCGGCCACGGTTCGATGATGTGGCTGTTGCAGCGCCACCCGGTCTCGACCGTCACGCCGCTGACGCTCGCCGCGCCGGTGGTCAGCGTCGCCGCCGCATCCTATTGGTTCGGCACGCCGCTGACCTGGCCGATGGTCGCCGGGGGCGCGGTGGCGATGCTGGGGGTGGCGATCGTGACGATCCGGACGGCGGCAAAGGGTGAGCGACGAGCATGAGATGTGTCGAGGCGCCGTCGCCCAATTTCAACGAGCGCAAGCTGCCGATCTCGATGATCGTGCTCCATTACACCGGGATGCGCAGCGCCGAGGAGGCGGTCGCGCGGCTGCGCGACCCCGCGGCCGAGGTGTCGAGCCACTATGTCGTGGACGAGGACGGTACGATCCTTCGGCTGGTCGAGGACGACAAGCGCGCCTGGCACGCCGGCGCGTCGCACTGGCGCGACGTCGACGACGTCAACTCGGCCGCGATCGGGATCGAGATCGTCAACCCCGGGCATGAGTTCGGCTACCGCGCCTTTCCCGAGCCGCAGGTCGACGCGGTGATCCGGCTCGTCGCGCACCTGAAGGACCGCTACGAGATCACGCGCGGCAATATCGTCGGCCATTCCGACGTCGCACCCGCGCGCAAGCGCGATCCGGGCGAGCTGTTCCCGTGGCACCGGCTGGCGCGGCTGCGGCTGGCGCTGCCGCGGCCGACCAAGAACCTGATGGACCCGTTCTGGAGCGAGCCCGCCTTCTGCCTCGCGCTCGAGCGCTTCGGCTATGACGTCACCGACCGCATGGCGGCGATCATGGCATTCCAGCGGCGCTTCCGCCCGGAGCTGATCGACGGGGAGATCGACGCCGAGTGCCGCATGATCCTGCTCGCGCTGCTGCTGCCGCGGCCGCGGGGCGACGACTGACGCTTCCCAGGCGGCGCGGCAGCCGCTAGGGCGACCGCGCCAGGGGGCCGGGCGGCCGCGTCACGCAACAGCGTGCCGAGGAAAGTCCGGGCTCCACGGAACGACGGTGGCGGGTAACGCCCGCCGGCCAAGGGCGCGAGCCCGCGGTCAGGGACAGTGCAACAGAGAGCAGACGGCCACGGCTTCGGCCGGGCCAAGGTGAAAGGGTGCGGTAAGAGCGCACCGCGCGGCCGGCAACGGTCGTGGCACGGTAAACCCCACCGGGAGCAAGACCGAATAGGGGCGGCAGGGGCGCGTTCGCGCGTCCGGGGCGTGTTCCCGCTCGCCGCCCGGGTTGGTTGCTGGAGCGCGTCGGCGACGGCGCGCCGAGAGGAATGGTCGCCCAGTCCCGCGAGGGATGGACAGAACCCGGCTTACAGGCCCCCTGGCATTTTCGCCGCCGCGCTCGCTTGGCGCGCGTGGCGGCGGACCCTATGTGCCGGGGCGCATGGCACGTATTCCCACCCGCTCGAACGACTGGGGCTTCCCGCGCTGGCGCGGCTATGGCGCGGGCCGCGAAGCGGCGAACGTGCGGTTGTGCGATCGCCACGGCTGTGAGGAGCCCGGCGACTGCCCCGCACCCAAGTCGCCCAACAGCCCCGATCGCTGGTACTTCTGCCAGGCGCACGCGGCCGAGTACAATCGCGGCTGGAACTATTTCGAGGGCCTCTCCGCCGAGGAGGCCGCTGCGCGCGAGGCCGACGAGCGCCGCGACGCCGGCGGCTATCAGCAATCGCGCCACCAGGCCTGGGCGGGGCCGGGCGACGGCACGCGCTCGCGCGACGAGATGCGCGCGCTCGAGGTGCTGGAGCTCGAGGTCGATTCATCCTTCGACGACGTGCGGCTGGCATGGCGCCGGTTGGCCAAGTCGAACCACCCCGACGTCCGGCCCGGCGACGCCGAGGCGGCCAAGCGCTTCCAGGCGATTCAGGCGGCCTATGAGGTGCTGCGCGCCGCCGAGGACGCGCGCACCTGGAAGCCGCGGGCAGAGGCGTGAGGGATGAGGTACGCGCGCGCTGGGGCGGCGCGCTGCTGGTCTGCGGCAAATGCTCGAAGAAGCTGGGCGGCGGCTTCGGTCGCAAGGGCAAACGGTCGCTCGCGAAGGCGCTGCGCGACGAGCCGGGGCTGGGCAAGGGTCGCAAGGCCGCGCTCGGCGTGATCGAGGTGCGCTGCCTCGGGGTGTGCCCGCGCGGGGCGGTGACCCTGGTCGACACGCGGGCGCCCGATCGGTGGCGGCTGGTCGAGGCGGGTGCCGATATCGCGACGCTGGCGGCGGGGCTGCGCGGCGAAGGGTGAGAGCACACGGGTGGCCGCACTGGCGAGGGAGCGCAATGGTCGCCCTTCTTCCGCGTCATCCTGAACTCGTTTCAGGATCCACGGTGCCGCGCATCCACCGCCGGCGGCGCCTGCGGGCAGGTGGATCCTGAATAGAGTTCAGCATGACGGCGGAGAGGACGGAGGCGCGGATGTCACGCGCCACCCGCTTGCCTCAAGCGTAGCGCCTCGCGGTCTCGCGGATAAGCGCGATCATGTTCGGGATGCCCTGAGTGCGGTTCGAGCTGAGCTGCGCCTTGAGCTCGAACGGTTCGAGTTCGCGCTCGACATCCGTCGCCAGAATCTCGCCCGGCGCGCGGTCCTGCACCGTCAGCAGGACCAGGGCGATGATCCCCTTGGTGATCGCGGCGTTGCTGTCGGCGAGGAAGTGGAGCGTGCCGTCCTCGGCCACCGTCGGATAGACCCAGACCGAGGCGGAGCAGCCCCGCACCAGCGTCGCCTCGGTCTTGAGCGCCGCGGGCATCGGCTCGAGTGAGCGGCCCAGCTCGACGAGCAGGCGGTAGCGGTCATCGCCCTCGACGAACTCATATTCCTCGCGGATCGCGTCGAGCGTGGGAGCGGTGTCGGTCATCGCGCGCGGGCTAGCCGCCGCACGCGCGCGCCGCAACCGCGCAGAGCTGCACCGGTCAGAGGTCCACTCCCGCCGCGATCGCCTCGAGCTTGCGGATCCGCTCCTTGAGATCGGCGATCTCGATCCGCGCGCCCGCGCTGGGCGGCGCCGGGGCGTGGCCCACGCGCTCGTGCCCGAGCTGCTCGTGCTGAAGCTGGAGCCAGCCGCGCCAGCCGTTGAGCGCGGCGTAGATCAGCATCGCCAGCCCGGCGAGCCCGGTCGCTGCCATGCTGAGGTAGAAAGTGGGATCGGACATGGCTGCCGTCTCCGTACGGGTTGAGGTCAGCGGTCGCGCAGCTGCTCGATCTGGCGTTCCAGATCGGCGCGGCCGTGGTTGTCGGTGATGAGGCGCTCGAGCACGGCGACGCGCTCCTTGAGCTGGCGCACTTCGTCCTGCGAGCGGGCGACGTCGATGCTCGGGTAACCGGCGCCGTCGCCGTCGCGCACCCGGCCGATCGCGCGGTAGCGTTCCTGCAGTACGCGGCCGATCATCAGGATGAAGACGATGGCGACGACCATCGAGAACGGACCCATCTTACTCTCCCTCGTGGCGCGCGCGGCTCAGTTGAGCCGATCGTCGCGCAATTGTTCGATCTGAGCCGCGACGTCGGCGCCGCGATCGGTGGCGATCCGTTCCAGCACGCGGACGCGTGCCTCGAGCCGCTCGGTCTGCGCCGCATATTGCGCGGCCCTTTCCGCGGTGGCCTCGGTCAGGACCTGCGCCATCCGCTCCTTGTGGGTCAGCCAGCGGCGGAACATCTCGCCGCCGACGCCGAGGATCACGGGCAGGCCGATCACCACGAAGGCCAGCATGAAGAGGGTGAAACCGTTGAGCTGTTCAAACCACATGGCGTGTTCCTCCGGTTATGGCGTCAGCGGTCGCGCAGCGCCTCGATCTCGCGCGCGGTGCGCACTGCGGGATCCGTCGCGATCCGCTCCAGCACC
>Ga0325400_1003435_pt1 | contig 14308 bp, 5 predicted proteins | sample PopdelMetagenome_2_FD_205662 | JGI IMG/M metagenome (GOLD analysis project Ga0325400, IMG submission 205662) | Populus deltoides microbial communities from Bellville, Georgia, United States - Xylem-PdKOR-R1 | ecosystem: Host-associated > Plants > Phyllosphere > Stem > Wood/Secondary xylem... | reverse complement strand
GATCGTAAAATTAATATTACAGTATATCATAGCATGTAATACTTTCCGCTTACCTTATTAATAAAACCCTTGTAGCAAACATTTATTAAATATTACATTGCATTTTATCATAGTCTTAACTAACTGCAGGCCGATCATCTAGGAACGTGTTTTGAGTAGGGATGATCATTTTCGGTTCGGTTCGGTTTTTACCTATAAAAAACAACCAAACCGGTTTTTTTGAAAAAAAAACAAAACCGAACCGAAACCGAGTCAAACTGACTGGTTTCGGTCCGGTTCAGTTCGGTTCTTGATTTCAAAAAACCGAGAAAACCTATATGCTCATATTTCTTCTTGAACTCGCCACTAAGATGCCTTTTCACAAATATTGTTTTCCCTGCATTGTGCAAACGAACCAAAAGCCAAAAATCAACACCACTAATTTCATCCCAAATCCAAAACTCTGCTATAAATCAAAACCCTAAATTTCTTGCAAAATAAACATTGTTTTTCCTATATTTTTCAAATACCCAAATGACTAAAATCAAAACCCCAAATCTTTTTATACAGATAAATCTTATCTTCCCTGCATTTAAAAGAATACCCATAAGTTGAAAAACAAAACCTATGTTTTTTTTATATAAAAAATATCAAAACCCAAACCCAAACAACACTAAAAATCAACAGGAAACACATAACCTTACTTTTACTTGGATTAAATCAATCATATAAACTGTAATTAGCGTCTTGCATGAAATTATTAAATGAAAAGAGGATAAAAACTTACATTACCAAGACAATAGACAACAAAGTTTTACAAAAGATTGAACTGGTTTTGTTTGAGAAACGAAACAAACTTATGCCTCATTTCCTGAGCCTTGTCACCATCGAGATCAAACAAATGGAAGCAGTGGTCTTCCTTTTCATTCTCGACAAGTTCAACAGTTCCCTTTCATCCACTCCTTTTCAACTTCTCATAATAATTCTTAGCTGCAACAATCAAATAGTTTTCCTCAGCTACAAAGATCAACATCCTCTCTCACCTAAGCCTAGCAAGATCCTCTACACCCGTATTCATCCTAGGATCAAGAGGCGAGAGGGGGCTGCTGGTAGCTAGAGTTACTGGGGGGAATAAGTTTTTCTATTTATAGTACCTTTTTTTGAACCGGTTCGGTTCGGTCCGGGTTAACCGGTTCCTGCATTACCAAACTGAAAATCGAACCGAACCGAGATTTTTTCTAACTATTCTAATCGGTTTTTTTTCTCGGTTCGTTTTTTTGGTTTTCTTGGTTTATTTGGTTTTCCCATTTTTTTGCACACCCTAGTTTTGAGTGTTGTAGAAACAAGGTATTTTTCATTTCTAATAATCTTGATCAGAAGTTTTGTTAAAATAATAAATGGTAGAAAAGTTCGAGTGAAACAACACATAAAGACGTGAATAGTAATAGTATCTTTAACTTAAACACATGAGTAGTAATTACATCTCTAAGTAGAAAACATGAATACCAATCATATCTTTGATCAAAACTCCAAATTAACCCAAACCCAGACCCTAAACTACCATAACCCTAAATTAACTTTAAATCAAAACCCTAAACTACCTTAACCATAAGTTGATTCGAAACCCTAAACCCTAAACTACCATAACCACAAATTAAAAATACACTTGAGGTTGGTCATTTTTGCTTCTTAAAAAAGCAGATGAAGTTAATAGTGACCTTTTTTTTCCAAAATGATAACAATAGTGGTTACTCCCAAGCCTCATTGAAAAAGAATAATTTTAAAAGTAAGGCCTGATCAATCACAATAAAGGCTGGAATTGATTATAGATGCTACTATTTCAAAGAGATACATCGACCATAGAAATAAAAAAATAAATGGCAAAAAAAAGGATCAAGATACTCCTTCTTGTAAGGTATAGAAGTACCTTATATGTTATACCATCCTCTTTAAAACTTATGCACATTAGTTTCCTATACAATCATAGAAAAGTAAATATTATAATTAAAATATTACACTAAAAGCTTAAATACCCATTAAAAAACATGGAATAACTGAATTATTTTTAAATATTATTGTAATTAATTATTTAAATTGTATTTTATGTTAAGATATAAAAAATCATATATATAAAGATGAAAACCTAGAGAATCAAGCTTAGGCACATGTTGCTCTAAAAGGATGACAAATGCACCCATAGGGTTGCAATTTAAGTGTCTCCTATAGCCAACCTCACACGCTTAGGGTATAGAACCCAAGAAAGTTTTATTTCATATATATATATATATATATATATATATATATATATATATATATATAGCTATGGACGACACGTCGTTCACATTAGTGGACAGTCTATTGTCCTCCTACAATCATTTCTAGTCACTAGACGTTTCTCTCATGATCGGAAAATCTCAAAAATCTTGATTTCAACCACTTTTTTCTCCTCAAAACATGAAAAAAGAACATCTAATGAAGCTCTAAAACATTGTTTCCAACAACAAAACATATTTTAAATGGCGTAAACATAAAAATCAAATCAAATTTAAAACTTTTTGTTTAATTTGATCTACTTTTTTGGCATCATTGAAGGCATAGACCATCTTTATTAAGCTTCTCTCTTAAATTAAAATCCATGTACACCAAAACCAAAAATATTGGTGGCCAAATTCTGACAAACCAAGAGCTTTCTCTCTCCTTAATTTTTCTTATGACTTTTTCTCTCCTCTCTCAATATTTAAGGACTAAAGAAATCAAATGTGAAAAAAAAAATTTAGAACCACAGTGTAATAACCTAAAAGAAGATGGATGATTTATAAGAAAATTGAGACTTGAGGAATCAAATGAAACTTTTGGATGTCAATTGTGGAAAAGTCTTATTTCTCCTCCTTTAAAGAAATTTCAGTACTTTATTTCATCATTTGTTTTTTAAGAAGAAATAAAAACTAAAATTAGTCATTAATTTAACGTCAAAACATTTAAAAACACATTTTATAGGTTAAGAAAACGTATCAAAACATATTTAAGCTTGTCATAATCCAATTTTTGCACCCTCTTAATTTAAAAAAAAATAATGTTTGCAAAATAAATTTAAAATAAAACATGTTCAATTATTTAATAATCTAATTGAAGATGGAGATTACACATCGTTCAATTATTTAATAACGAGAGGGATGCGTTGACTAGTATTTTCTTCTCCAATTTTAGGTTCTTTACCAATGAGATATGGTTTAAATCCCATATTCACTAGCCCTTTTTTCCTCCTTACAACCTTGTCTTTGTACCTCAAATGCATCCCTTGTCCCGCCTGTCTTTAGCTCTTAAAAACATTGCAAAACATAGCAAAAAAAAAACTACCAAAATCAGACAAAATTATGAGCATCATGTACAATACCTTTGGCTAGCTTGCAAAATAGACAAGGAAGGAGCATCAGCTGTAAAGAATGGTTGTGATTGCTTTCCATGGATCACAGGTACCTATTTTACAAGCTTAAAGGCCACAATTTCCCCATGTTTTCCTATAAAAAGGACACTAAGAACCCATATCAGGGGTAATCAAAAAAGAGAAGGAAAGAGGAGAGTAACAAAAGGAAAGAGTAGGAAGGTAGTGGGAGTAAAGGAGAGAGAGGTAGAAAGAAAATCAAGAAAGATAAAAAAAACAAGATAAAAAAAAGAGATAATAGAGAGGTAAAAGAAAGAAAAGAAAGAAAAAAGATAGAGAAGGAGGAGTAGTAGTAGGGAATCCATCCTTGAGGGCTTAAAAACAAGTTTTGTGGTGGTGTAGCAACAACAAGCTCTCAACTAAGGAACTGAAGATCCACAAGTATAAATCTTTTCCTCCATAGCTTACCTCATTGCGATGATTTGTGAGATCTTCTATTGTGTTAATTTGTTAGGGTTTCGATAATGCTTTTTTATTTTTTACATCATCTCATTTTTAATTTAAAAAGCTATTAACTTTAATATCTTCTATATTTAGTTTGCATTTACAACTTTGCCAAGAATGTTCGAAGACAAGTGGCTTTGATGTGTGTCATTTCCATTTACCATATTTTATGTTGATGCCACGTTAACTATAAGATTAGATGTGTATGCTTGATGATAAGGAGAAATGTTATTTTGCTTGTTTTTTTGGTTTTAGATAAAAGTAATCTTATTTTAGTTTTAAGGAATAGCTTTCTTTAAAAGAAAATATGATTGTTGGGATAAGGTTTGTAGGTCATATGACATCATTGGCTTTCTTCCTATTTTGGATCAGGTCTACCCATGAGTTCTTAGTTCCCAGTTATGTGTTATGTAAACACCCAACAAAAAAAATTAAAGCTAGAAATGACTCCACTGTCACTGATGATTTCTGAATCGGCAGCGACATAGTTTTCGTTGATAATTTCTGAGTCAGTAGCGACTCGGTTTTCGTTTACAATTTCTAAGTTAATAGAGGATTGTGTGCACTGACGAATCCATGCATTAGCCATGGAAGCAATTTTGTTGATGATTTCTAAGTCAATAAGGGTTGTGTGCACTGACGAATCCATGCGTCAGCCGTGAAAATAGTTTTGTTGATGGTTTCTGAATCAATAGTGACATAGTTTTCGTTAACGATTTTTGAGTTGGCAGTGACTCAATTTTTGTTGATAATTTCTGAGTCAACAGAAGGTTATGTGCACTGATGAATCCATGAGTTTTATAAAACCTGATAAAAAATTTAGTCTTTGACCAACCAATACTAGCAAGAATTGAAGGAAATAAATCGGTCAGCCTTAGAGAAAATCCTAGAGCAGAAGAGCTGGCCTATCCTAGGGGAGAATTGGAATAGAAACCAGCTCAAGATAACCTAAAAAAGGGATAGGAACAACCTTATCCATCACCCAAACACCCCACCTCATTTAAGAGGGGTATAAATGTACGGGGGAAGAAAAGGTGACCCTTCCTCTTCCCCAAAAACAGTTGGCCAACAGCCTTGGTTGCAGCAATCCCTTTTCCTAAAAACTGACCAGCAGCGTTCTCCTTCTTTCCCAAAGAGAAACCCCATAAACCCAGTTGCATGTACCGTTCTTGAACATTAAAGAAGATAGGAGAGTTAAAGAAAAATATAAATGGTTGAAACCATGGAAAAAAGGGGAGTGAAGGAGGCCGACTAGTGTAGCTGGAGAAGAAAGGAAGAAAAACCAAAAGTAGAGAGGAAGAAGAAGAAGAAGAACATCACCTCATTACTTACTTCTTGAAATTTGAGGACAGAAAAGAGAAGAAAACTGCAAGGGTTTGGCTAGGGTTTTTACACCTATTACTTGAGAGGATCAAATTGAAAGATTAAGGAGAATAGGGGTTAGATAGAGGACCTATTCCAGAAACATTGACAAAAAGAAATGGATGGACATGATGAACAAGACCTAAACTAAGGGCCAGCCAAGGGAAATAATGGAAAAGGATGAAATGAAATGATAAAACCTGAAATTTGTGACCTTGTTTAACCCATGGAAACATGCATGAGTTGAGGTAAAACAATTTGTGTTTATGATAATGTATGGATTTAGCATGCATGAGTGAAGAGTTGTATGAAAATAAAATGTAAGAATGTGTAGAATTATGATCTTATTGAATCCCCTTAGAATGATATTTGAGCTGAAATAGAATCTATGTTAATGTTAATGCATTGATTTTATTATGAGATTAATGAACTTGCATGAATATGGTTTAAGTGAATGAGAATGTGGTTGCGGTATAATTTTTGTGATTATACTTGTGTTAATTGCATAAATTCTGCATATGTTGTGGATGAAGTTATGTGAAAATATGTTGGATTGATGTTAAGTGTAAAATTATATTGTTAGTAAACCTTAGAATCATGCTAAAGTTTAAATGAAAATTACATCATGATCTAATGCTTTGGTTTTGTTGGATAATGAATGAACATGTACGATTGTGAATCATGAGAATGGGTATGCATTAAGAAATGTTATTATGAGTAAACTTGTGATAAAATATGATGAAATTACATGTACAAACTAAAGAGTAATGGTTAGCAAGGTTTCTACCAAGAGGGAGAGAATGAATCATGAAGCAAACTATGCATGATGAACATAGTGAATGAATCATGAAGCAAACTATGCATGATGAACATAGTTAGAATGACATGAGATGAATTGGAAATAAGACCCTTATATGTTGAATAACCATATTAGTTGTGTAGGTGCCTTACCATGATACAATTATGAAAATAAGAATGTATGGTTGTAGCAATGTTAGGTGCCGATCTTGGAAGTGATGACTTGGGAGAAACCTTGGTAAATGTACTTACGAAGATGTTTTTGTGTTGCGTAATGATGTATGATGATTGGAGTGTGGTTGGTGATGATTATACTCATATAGATTGGAATATGTGTAAGCGAAAATGCATGATATAAAACATTACACATAGCTTAAGGAGAAGGCAAAACTAGAAATGACTTCCCTTGTCGCTTATGATTTCTAAATCGGCAGTAATTTAGTTTGTGTTAATGATTTATGAGTCGGAAGTAACTCAATTTTCATCAATAATTTATGTGTTTATAGTAGAGTATGTCCGCTAACGATTTCAGCATCAACTGTAGAACTGGGTTGCATTGATGATTTCTAAGTCAGCAGTGACTCGATTTTCATCAACGATTTCTGTGTTAACAGTAGGACATGTACGTTGATGATTTTAGCGTCAACCGTAGAACCGCATTTCGTTATTGATTTCTAAGTCGGCAGCGACTCAGTTCTCATCAACGATTTCTGAGTCAACGGTAGTTTATGTGCGCTGATGATTTTAGCGACAGCTAACACAATCAAAAGATTGATGTCTTATTACAAGTGCATGAGTGTTGAAGTAATAAATAACCTGGCAAGACTGGGATCGAACCACAGGGAGGTCAACTATATAAAATTACAAATAATAAATGCAAAGGAGTTGAAGAGAACTTTTAAGATGAGATATTGATGTAAGGATTAAACAAAGATAAAATAATTATTAATGTTAGAGGATCTACTAATGATATTTTAAATAAGTATAATATAAACTTCTTTTTGTTACTCAATTAGAAACCAAACACAAAGGAGGTTCTAATCAAATTACAAATTATTAACATGATCATATTAATTATCTTATTTGAGTAATGTCAATACTTGTAAATGTTGTCAGGTATTCATGGTGATAACTTATTTCAACAATAAATCAAGTTCCTTTCATAGCATAGGTGTCAGTTATACCATATAGTATGCTATGAAAGGGTCAAGTATTTGTTCTACCAAGGGTTGTACAAATCGAGATTAATTATTTAACAAGCAAGGTATTAAGAGTGAGTAAGATAACAATTATAAACATGTTAATATCAAATATTAAAGTCCATGTTGAGTTTATACTATACTTATTTTTACACCATTAGTGTAACCTTTTCACCTTGATAAAATTAACTTAGTTAAACATAATGAAGAAGAGAAACATAAATAAACAATATAAAAACATAAATATGATATAAGTTAACAAAGCATAGTAAAGGAAATGAAAAGCATAAACAAGAGATTAATGAAAATATAACATGAAATAAAACTTGAACATTACAAAAATATAAAGAAAGAAAGCAAGAGCATGATCTTGATCTTGATCTGAAAACCCAAAATGCCTAAATGTATGGCAAATGTCTCCTTTTATAGGCTAAAATTCAGAACTATTGATTTGATGACTGATTATTAAATTGCTGGCCACCTCTTAACTTGTTGTTTGGAAAAAACATCATTTCTAACATCCGATTTTGAATAGATAGTCTTCATGAAAGTCGTTGGAATGTTTCTCAGCTTTTCACCAAAAAAAAATGATCTCATTTGGACTTCTAGAACTCGCGATATAGGCTGAAAACTAAACAGTGTTTGGGTTGTAAGACAGATTCAGAATTCTCTTTTGTTGTTAACATTTGAGCTTGAAAACGGCAGTTTTGAATCTTGGACTCTGCATGAATGTATTAAGCCTATGTCTTAGCTTTCCATAAAGATAAACTAGACCTAAATTCAAGTCTACATCTCCAGTTATGACCCAATAACCGAATCGTGTTCCAGTTTGAATTGAACCAACATCTCTTCTCTAAGCTTAGCCCTCTCTTTGTCTTCTCAATTTCAATAGTTAAACATCAATAAATCCTTTGAATTGTGAGATATGCCTGTATTCAAAATGAGCATTTACATAAATTAAAGATATCTTATATTATCAGATTTTTTATTATAAAACATGCTCAAGATGGGGAATTTAATGATACTTTAAATGCAATATAATGATATAAAACCTTGATGAAAATGCACTTTTAAGTACTAATCAACAGCCATAGAACCGGATTGCGTTGACGATTTCTAGGTCAGCTATGACTAAGTTCTCATCAACGATTTCTTAGTCAATAGTAGCTTATGTGCGCTGATAATTTCAGTGCCAGCCGTAGAACTGGATTGCGTTGATAATTTCTGAGTCGTCAGCTAATCAATTTTTGCTAATGAATTCTAGGCCACCAGTGAATCAATTTTTTCTGCTGAATTCTGTGTCACCAGCGAATCAGCTTTCACTAATGATTTTCTGCTACAGACTTTCATATCATAAATGATGTAAACGCTTGTAACGATTCCATTGTATGATTGTGTAATATGTGGAACACTTGAATGTGAACATGTATATTTTTAAAATATATATGGTGATGAGTTATGTAATTATCAAATGTAAATGTTCTGATTTGTGATCATTAATGTGTTAGGTGGTGCAACCAGGATCGGACTTGTGATCGAACAAAGACACCTCACTGAAAGAACAAGTAGGTGGCTTCCACCACTTTTATCATAAGCTTAACTCCCCAAAGTGAATTTATTACGAAGGGTCTTTAATTGTGATATAGTTAGTACTAAACTGTTATAGAATGTTTGTACAGATATCACAAAGGATCTACTATTATGATATGATGGATGTTAAATTGTTACGAAATGTTTGTACGAATACTACGAAAAACTTTTATTATGTTATAATGAATGTTAAACTGTTACGGAATATTTGCACGAGTATTATGAAAAGACTATCATTGTGTTATAATGAATGTTAAATTGTTACAGAATGTTTGTATGAGTATTACAAAAGGTCTATCATTGTGTTATAATGAATGCTAATCTATTTTGAAATGTTCGTACGAGTATTATGAAAGATCTACTATTGTGTTATACGGAATGCTAAATTGATATGAAATGTTTGTACAAGTATTATGAATGATCTACTATTAAGATATAATAAGTGCTAAATTGTTATAGAATGTTCAATAAATATTATGATTAGCTTCGGCTAATGGCATCTTAAGGGGATGGCCAGGATGAATTGATGATTAGCTTCGGCTAATGGCATCCGCGATGGATAGTTAGGTTATGTTTGATAATTAACTTCGACTAATGGCATCCTAAGGGGATGGCCAAGATAAAATGATGATTAGCTTAGGTAAATGGCTTCCTAGATGGATAGCCGGGTTGCGTTGATGATTAGCTTCGGCTAATGGCATCCTATATGGATGGCCGGATTGCGTTGATGATTAGCTTCGGCTAATGGCATCCTAGATGGATGGTCGAGTTGAATATGATGTTTAGCTTTGGTTAATTGCATCCTAGATGGATGACCGAGTTGATTATGATGATTGGTTTTGGCTAATGGTATCCGTAAGAGAAGATGGGTTTGATTTTGTGATTAGTATTGGTTAATGACATCCGAGATGGATGATCGAGTTTAGACGTTATGATTAGCTATGGCTAAAAGTATCCAAGGTGGATGACCAGGTTAAAGTGAAGTAACTAAGCCCGATCAATGTTTAAACTTCGGCCCCACAACTCCTATAGAGAGGTTGGGATGTATGAATGAGAATAATACACTTAACAAAATAATGAGGATTGTACAATGCAAATGAGAAGTAAAAGAAGGAATGTACCCATTTTAAGTTGATAATGAAAAGTAACGATAACATTCTTCTAGTTGTTTATTATCTTGTTTAGATTATTTATAATTCTTGTATCCATGTTGTTTTTGTAATAGGGACATCACACAATCAAGGTGCATAGGAAAGCCCATTCCACGAGTTCACATATTTTAAAAGGTTCCACATAATAGTATGTTTTAGGTGTTATGTATTTGATAACAATGAACGAACTACTTGAATATTTGTCATTCGGCACTTTTGTGAAGGCTTATATCAAAAATTATAATGGAATACAGATACAAAAATATGATCGTGTAAACATGATGTGGTGAATGCATGTATGTGATATTCTCTTTTATGAGATGTTGTATTGTGAAATCACATGAGTATTGCACTACACTAAGAGATGAATTATGTTACAATAAACCCTATATACCGTTGCAAGAATGTGTATTGTCACTTTTTAAGGAATGTTGATTTACATTACTCTATGTGGGTTACGCCTTGCTAATGAATGAAATGCATTTATAAATTCACAAAATGAGATTGTGAAAAATATCGAGAACCTAACAACTTACAAAAAAAACTCCATCGATTTTTTGCTATGACAATGTCAAGTTGTTACATATTAGGTTTGCTTTTGTTGGTGAGAGCCTCGAGTCACCTTAGAAAGGAAAGAGAAAGTTGTTCTTTTTAGATCCTCCAGTCCTCGCCTCCCATGATTAGATATAGAACATTATTTGCTTGAGAACAAGTGAAGAATAATATGGTAGATAGATCAATCCCTTGGGTTTTTTTTTTGGTTTGAACCCGTTGGTTTCTTAGCGTGGTTGTGGGTCTGCTTCTCTAGGATGTGTTTATTTCCTTACAAGTGCATATTTTTGTATCTTCATCCTTTATGCCTTTATATGTTAAGAATGAAACTCTTGTATAAAATGAAAGGCATGGTTTCCCGATTGCCTTTAATATCCCTCTCCTCTCAACCTCACTATATGCATACTTCTATTGTGATAAAAGGACAATGGCATGTGGTTAACCTTTGCTTTAATATGTAACCTAGCTTTTCATGGTAGCCTTAGGTGGTAGATTTTAAAGTCTCGTTTTTCTTTTTTGTGGTACAAAATAAGTAATGATTAAAGAGAGTGTTATTTTATTACAAAACCTTGAGATATACTTGCTTATGTACTTGTGTTTGGAAGCTTATGAAGACCTACTTGTGCCAAGGAAAATATCGTGTGAAAATGTACAAGTGTAGTGCTTTTTTTCTAAGTGAGATACTAATATTTGAGTTCTTTAATATCATTGCCTAGAATTGACAGTAGACATTAGACTTCTTTTTATTTTTTTTTCTTATCTCCTTCATATCCTTTTCTCACATATAAGGATTTATGGAACAGTATGCTTGAAGCTTATTTTTAACCTTGTACATGAGTTTATGTTCATTCCATGGTAATCTTATTTACTGGAAATTAAGATTTTCATGAGTTTTCAATAAACAATTAACCTAGTTTGGTTTGCATCATTTTATGACCATCAAACCAAAAGATTTACCATCTTCAAAGTTTTGCATCATGACCAAACTTCTCATATAAGAAAATAAAAAATTACATTTTTACATCATTTCAGAATTCATAAATGCCTCGTTAATAATGATATCATTTGAGCATTTTTACTTTTAACTTTCATAAAAGAAAATATGTTCATCACATCATATGTATTTTTAGGTTTTATGATTTATTTATAAAACTCGTTGAGGTTTTGCTCAAATCAAAAGGCCTTCAAAAAGACAACACCTCAAAATCCTTCAAAAGAATTCTTCCTTTTTAAATAATGAAAAAAAATATTTTATCACGCACCCATGATGTTTAAGATAAATAGACTCGTTGTGAGATATTAACATGTAGTAGCCTTCCCTTTCCGTTAGTTTTGAAATATGCCCTTCATTTTAAGTTTATTCGGTCTAATATTCCTCAATGATATCTAAGTGATAAATGAAAGTATTAAATTTTTTTTGTCTAATATTCACCATAAAGTGTACCAAGGATGATATTGTCCTCTCTATACATAACATATCCCCTTATTCAAACTTTAAAGACTAATTAGGATTTATAGTGAATAAAATATTAGGTGGCAACTCAAAACCTTTTTTAACCAAAAAAGAACAAGAATTTCTTGTTCTTTCCACACCACAATAAGAACCTGATCTAAAAAGTTGATTGTCACGACGCCACACATGTGTAACACATGTTGTTAATCGTAAGGTAAAATTGATGTTGATTGATGGTTTATATAGAATATGTCAATCTTTGGCATGCGAGGAGATAACACATACTTGCATAGTAGTATCTACCTATTGAGACATCTATATGTTTTGGTACATGGAAATATAAGATGATTCAATACACCATCATAAGAGTATGTTACAAGACGTCCATGTGATACTCTGCATTACTCAACATGTAATTTGAATAATTATGAGCCCCAAGCATTAAGATATAATAAATTGGTATGTATGGATTAGTTATTTTTTTAACTTGTAATAAAAATCTTATTTATATCTTATAAATAATGATATATATATATATATATATATATATATATTAGGTGAATTTATTAATAGGTGACGGTTGGAGTGTCGGGACTGTAGTTTATGATGTTACTGACGATGTTGTGCGTGACAAATTCAATACTCGATTCTCATCGTGCCATTCTTCATTTGATGAGGTTGGGGAGGCTCAATGTTTGGACAATGTAATAGAGGAGGATAAGGTTGTTTATCATGCACATCGATGATATGCTCGTGGTTTCGATGGTCTACACCCGTCAACGAATTAAAATGTTAGATGCAATTTCATTATGTAATTGAATTGAGATTGTATATTGTAATGAATTTTTTTGGTTTTAGATTAAGTTTCTTTAATTATAAAATTACTTGTTATAAAAGTATGTGAATTTTTTGAAATGGTTATGTTAAACAACAACTTGTTGGCTTCAATTGTTGTTGTTGTTTTTTAGATTGTATTATTTTTTAAATTGTGTTTTATTTGACAAAGAGTTGAAAGGGATGAGAAACGATAAAGGTTTGCATTGTCTGAGGTCGCATATATACTATATTTTTTATCGGTGGTACGACTAGTGAACACGTATATAGTACATGTATGTTTTAATAGGTTATGCATATTATACATATGCAACTTATGTTGCTATGTTAGATTAAGAAATATATTTTTAATGGTGCTAGTTTAGAAATTACTTCGTGAAATCCAGCTTAGCTTGACGAGTTGACCTAGGTGCCTCGAGGCCTTGGTCGAGTTTCAAATGGTAAAATCTTGGGCTTGCAAATGACCTGGTCAAACTCGGGTGACACGTCAAGTCAAACTCAAGTGACACGTCATGTCCACTCGAAACTCAAGTGATCCGGTGCAACCTAGGTGAGACCTAATTTTTTTAAATATTTTTTTAATAAACAAAAAAATAAAATTAATTTGTGAACACTTGACCTCATTTTTTTTTTTAAATTTCTAACCCTATGAAATGTTGCTTAATGTTTTTCATGTGGGATAACTATATTTATAACTTACATCCATATAAAATGTTTCTTAACTTCTCCATATGAGATAACTATATTTATAGCTTTCATTCACATGGCATGTTTTTTAATTTTTTCATAGAGGATATATATATAGCCTTCGTTCACAAGAAATATTTTTAAACTTTCCATGTGAGATAGATATATACATTGTCTTCATTAACATGTATTATTTTTTAATTTTTTTAATGGGATAACTATATATATAAACTACATACACATTAAGTTTTCTTAATTTTTTCATGTGAAATAGCTATATGTAGCCTACATCCACATGAAAATATTTCCTAACTTTTTATTAAAATGTTACTTTTTTTAATTTTTTCTGGATTAATCCGAGTCAACATATATGACTCGGACCCTGATCTCTTGGTTAGGTCAACCCTTGACCAAATTTAATAACCATGCTTTGTGCTCCTATGATAATATATATTATTTTATTATATTTTCAAATAAAAATATTTTAAAATATAATTTTCACAATAATAATAAAATAAAATAAAATAAAACCGTCAGTAAACGATGGAAAGGCTGCATCAGAATGATTAGATATCTTGTCTTATTATCAAAACAAAGAAAAACAGGAGATTCGCTATCTGCTATCTTTATAATTTACTTTAAAAATCGAAATGACAGCTAAACCCTAAAAAGATTTTTTTTTTTTTAACTTTTTTTTTTAAAAGTATTGATGTCTGCCTTTAGCTTGACATGACTGCTATAATTAAATATTAACGAATTGACAACATTACTCAAATTCCACTTTCAGAATCTTTTCCACAATATTTGCTCCATGCAA
>Ga0325400_1003434_pt1 | contig 14308 bp, 15 predicted proteins | sample PopdelMetagenome_2_FD_205662 | JGI IMG/M metagenome (GOLD analysis project Ga0325400, IMG submission 205662) | Populus deltoides microbial communities from Bellville, Georgia, United States - Xylem-PdKOR-R1 | ecosystem: Host-associated > Plants > Phyllosphere > Stem > Wood/Secondary xylem... | reverse complement strand
GAATTTGTCTTCATGATGTGTTTGATTTTTTTTCCTGTGGGATTAATTGTTTAAAATTGTTTTTTACATGATTGTCACGGCCCGGGTTGCGGGTGTTGTAGGTTAACCTAAGTTGACCTAGGTCGCTTTAATATGTCACCATGTACTCTTTTTTTCCCTAAAAGAAGTCATCTTGTAATTTTTTTCTTTTAATTTGTTTTTTTCCAGTTTCATCCTTTAGCTTTTTTTTTATCCTATATTTAGGTTAAAAAAATCAACTTAATAAATAAATAAATTATTAAACCCAATGGATTTCAAGACCCGAATCGCGGGCTTGGTAGGTTAGGCTACAAAGCATGGGTCAATCAAATATGTTGGAGGCTCAATTGTTTTTGAAAAAAAAGATGCTACACTGAAAGTTTTTTACACATTTGGTTTATTTTGAATTTGTCTTCATGATATGTTTTGTTTTGGTTTCTGTTTGATTAATTGGTTTCGATTTGCTTTTTGCAGAGTTATTTTGTCCTCTTGAATATTTTTTTTTAAAATCCATACCACATTGTTATTGGTCATCCAGGTTGCGGGGTTGCGGGTTTAATGATATAGCTTAAAAATTTCCTGCAATCTTGATTTTTTTTAAACATTTCAAAAAAACTTGGTTCGACCCGAAGCGCTGGTCAATGGACTTGTATGTTTCTCTTTGCTGATATATGATGTATGATGCTTCCTTGAGAAGTTAGAACATTGCTGTTCTAAGTTTATACATAAGGTTATTATAGATTAATTTCATCTGAAATCAATGCAATGTCTTCCACTGAATTGTGACTCCCTATTGGGTTCTTCTTTAATCTATCACGACCTGTAATTTTGTATGGTATCACTCTTCTGGGTTTCTAGTATGTTTATCAGTGAGAGATGCACACTAAATTGCTGGAACAACTTGATTGGAAATAATGCATATGTTATGTTTCTTAAATTATTATTTCCCTATCTGTCTCTTTCTTTTGATTATTTGATGGTTCAATGTCAAACAAACCAATCACTTATCTCTCTGGGGCTATATTTGAAAGTTTCTATTACTTTTTCCCCAGCATCGCAAGGAACTTGTTGATGCTATCCATCGTGGATTTTCTCTACTTAAATCAGATAAAACAGCCTCAAACACTCAATCACGCATGCCTAGTTATGGTACTCAGGTACAAAAAGAGTTATATAATTATGTCATTAATTTTTCTGCAAGTAGTGACATATCAACTTCTTTTTTTAGGTTACCATCCAAACAGAATCTGCGAAGCAAATTGATAAACTCCGGCGCAAGGAAGAAAAGCGAAATAGACGTGGAACAGAACATGGGGTTGAGAGTGATGTGGCAGTTGCAAGTTTTTCATCTTTACTTCAAGCAAGTGAGAGGAAAAACCCATTTGACAATCTTATTGGGTCTGGACCAGGACCCCATTCATTGTCGGTGACTGCTCTTCCGCAAGGTACTGTCAGGAAACATTACAAGGGGTATGAGGAAGTCATTATTCCCCCAACACCAACCACAGAAATGAAACCTGGAGAAAAGCTGGTAATTTCTTGTGGTGTAGATTAATCTCTTTCATGATATATTGTGAAGATATTCTGTGCATTCTTGCTTCTGTTTTCCTTGATAGTGATAACTGTATGTCCTGTTGGTGATATTGGAACTAAAGGTGTTTTTCACAAAAGAGAGGAAAGAAAAAAGATAACAATAGAAAGAAATACAGTTGATTATCATTGTCTGGCAAAATAAGATAGTTGAAGTAATTCTCTTTGCTTATTATTATGTCTAGAAACAAATGTTGAGATGATTGGTACAAGTTCTGAACGATACCTTGTCATTTAGAGCATTTGTTTTTTGTATTGATGATGAGAGGAATCATTCCATTTCTTTTCTGGCAAGCTTCATGCTGCCTTCTTAATTTAGGTCCATTTGATAGCTGTAAGAACCAATTTATGAATACCCCTTCCATTCTCAAACTGTATTGATACTGAGGAAAATGTATGAGCTTCAAGCTGCCAAGAGAAATTGTTTGCATTTCATTTTCCCAATTTTCTTGCAAAAGTGATGCTAAGTTTTAATCATTGATTTGCAACAACAGTGCTTGCTTCGATTTGAAGAATATACACTTGTTTTTCCCAAGGATAGACTGTTTGAAGAAACCAGGCATCACTTTTCAAACTCTTAGAAGTTTAACTGTTCTGAACTCCTAGATTTCTACACTTTACCAGAGGATGGAAGGTGGTGATTTGTCACATATAAGTATTCACTGATGACATGACAACTGAAACACTATCCAGAAGTGTTGTCGCCATGCTTTAGATGTTTTCTGGATTTTGGATCTTTGCATTTGATAAGAACTCAGGACTACAATATGGACGCATTGGAAGAGGCTTTATGCACTTGCAGGTTGGAAAACTGGGACCTTCTTCAAGAGAGGGCAGTTGTCAAGGACTTGGAAGCTTTTTATGGTAGCTAAATGAAATCTGTGCAACTTCTTGTGTAGAAGATTAATGTTAAGTAGTGTGTTACTCTGGGGGTTGCAGGATAAAGTTGTTTAGTGACAGGACAGTTTGTGGTAACAGTGTCTCTCTTTAGGGTGGGTATGGTGATTCATTGTGGAACACTTACTGCTTAATTCTCATTTGCTTGTGTTGCTCTCTGTATCTCTCTCTTTCTGTGCATTGCTTGTTCCAGGAAGGTTGCTGTTACTCTAGTAGTATGCTGCTCATTGATATTGATTTGTCTCTCACAATGTTACCGTCATCTTGATATTTTGTTAGATTGAGATAAAGGAGTTGGATGACTTTGCTCAAGCTGCTTTTCATGGCTATAAATCTCTAAACCGGATACAGAGCTGGATATTTCAAACCGTCTATTACACTAACGAGAATATACTTGTGAGTAATCTGTTCTGTGGTTAACATTTAATCATTTTAGCAACTAGGTTCATTATGTATTTCTGATCTGTAAAGCCTTTCTTTATGGCAGCCAGTTATGTAAAGCCATGTATTACTACATTTATTTTATTTCATTTCAAGTCTGTGGACCCCTAGCACATAGAGTTTTCCTACTTTTAGTTTCAGTCTCAAAATATAGTCATTTTCATTCTTCTATCTGGGTGAATAAACTAGAGATGGAGGATTGCCAAACTGTAATTGCTTAATATGAGTGGTGGGATTTTTTATGGAAAAGGGGGGAGGGGTAAGAGTGGGGAGATAAAGTAAAGTTGGAGCTTCAGTTATGGTTCAAATAGTTTGAGAATAAATGATAATCTGAAACTAAAATTTGAAGTGCTAATGGGTTTCTAAGAACCTATGAATTGAATGACTTTAGATGTTTATGACAGAATTGGTTTTTGTTGTCAATGGGGAAATCCAGCTGAAGAGATAGGTTGTTCTTGATGGCAAAGCAATATATGGCTTTTACTCACTGCTTGTTATAAAGCATGATCAACCATATGTTTGGATTCATTGCATGAAGGATTGCTTTTAGAATGTCTGAAGTTTCTTTGTATTTGCAGGTTTGTGCACCGACAGGAGCTGGCAAAACAAACATAGCTATGATCTCTGTTCTACATGAGGTATTTGATCAATGGGCTAATACTGTCTTGTGTTTTTGTTTGAGACTTTGGGCAGACTGCTTATGGTTTACTAGAGAGGGGCTGTATGGTGCAACATGAGTGGGAGAAATTTCTTTTAATGCCTCTTAGATATATCACCTTATTTTTTTTGATCAGTAATACCATATTCACATGGACGATTCTATTCTTTTGGTTGGTTTTTTTTTCCTCTAACTATAAGTTACTGGTTGTTTAAAAGTTTATCCTATAGTGATATTGTTGATATCATGTTTCTTTTTTTTGGTGTACAACATATGATATTTTTGATCTTTCTTAAACAATTGAAAGTGTAGTCTAAAATACTGCACAGGATGATATATATATTTGAAATTTATGTGGTTAGTAAGTTGGCCTCTTCTTCTTCTTCTTCTTCTTCATTTATTCATGTCTTCAGATTGGACAGCACTTCAAGGATGGGTACTTGCACAAAGATGAATTTAAGATAGTTTATGTTGCTCCGATGAAGGTATAGCCCACCTGTAAGACATATATTGTCCACTTCTGTGTGTGTTTTTAGGGTGAAGAAGGGGGTGGGGGGGTGTTGGTTTTGTTATTAACTTCTTGGATCTTCCTTTTCTTTTCAGGCGTTAGCTGCAGAGGTCACATCAACATTTAGCCATCGCTTATCTCCATTGAACATGACTGTGAGAGAACTTACTGGGGACATGCAACTGTCTAAGAGTGAACTTGAAGAGACTCAGGTTTTATTTCTTTCAATTGTTTTGTGCTTTTATGCAGTAACTGTATGCATTCTATAATGGTTTCTCTCTTTGACTTTCTCTGAATCAGATGATAGTGACAACACCTGAGAAATGGGATGTCATCACTCGTAAGAGCAGTGATATGTCTCTCTCAATGCTGGTGAAGCTCTTAATTATTGATGAAGTCCATCTTTTGAATGATGATAGAGGCCCTGTGATAGAGGCACTAGTTGCCAGGACTCTGCGACAGGTGAAATTTTCTAGAACCATCATTGCATTGTAATTTTGAAAAGTACTTCCCTGTGATCATATTCATCTGTGGGATTATTTCTATCAAATTCTTTGTAATTTGGCAATGCTTCACTGTAAAATGATACAGTGTCTTTTTTTCTTCCCTTTGATAGCTTTTGCCTATTTTAACCACAGTATTGCAAATTGTATGCATTAGTACCTTGATTTTGTTCATGTTGAGACTATTTTAGTCATGGCTGGAGTGTAATTTTCATATTTGTATGTATGTGCTAGAGAATTCCTTATTGATGTTACTCCACTAACATTCTTTCAAATCTTTCATATCATTATAAACCCTTGTACGAGTGGGTGGAGAACTGATCAGTCTTTTCTTTCCGTCTCCATTTCCTGTTTTGGGTGACAGGTTGAGTCAACACAGACAATGATACGCATTGTTGGACTTTCAGCCACTCTACCCAATTACCTGGAGGTCTTCTCTACAATATAGTTGAAACTTTCTTGTATATATTTCAGAGCTATTATCCAAATCTTTAAATATTTAATCGTGAATTTTCCTAGGTTGCTCAATTTCTCAGAGTGAGTCCAGAGACAGGTCTCTTCTTCTTTGATTCTAGTTATCGTCCAGTGCCTCTTGCCCAACAGTATATTGGAATTAGTGAGCAGAACTTTGCAGCTCGCAAGGACTTGCTGAATGAAATATGTTATAAAAAGGTATTTGTTTGTAGATGGATTCTCTTTGGAAGTTTATCAATCTTTACACTGAAAATTAATTGGAGCAATGGTACTCTTTGTTTCAGGTTGTTGATTCATTAAAGCAAGGTCATCAAGCAATGGTATTTGTTCATTCCAGGAAGGATACAGCAAAGACGGCTGAGAAACTGGTACATTCTTTTTTTTTTTATTTAACTTGTGACGTTTATTAATAACAGATATTGCTTGTAAATGTTGTTGACATTTACTTGCTAGATCAGATTGATTGGTTTAGATGGCTTTCTTCTTTGACACTACGGGTTCTGCAGTTTTCTATTTTCATTTGTTATTTTTTTTCTCAGTTATCTACATGTATTTTAATGTTTTCCTGATATTTACACGTGTCTTAATATCTATTTGTCTTCTGCTGCTGGTGAATGATTGTCCACTAAGGAATAATCCTCTTTTATGATTTTTTTTATCGGTCAGTTACATGCACACACTATTTTCTTTCCTTTCCTTTTATTTTTTTGGGTGGGGTGGGGGGTGGCTGGGTGGGTTGGTGGTGTTTTGTGAGTTAGCTATCCTGACTGACTCACAATTAGACACCAGAACTATCAACTGAGCATTTGGATGAGACAGAATATTATGACAACCAATGAATGATGATATTATGATAAAATTTGCATGATCCTGTCTGTATTGGATTATAGATATGTAAGTTGACAATGTATTTCATCTGAATTTTATGAAGAACCTTCCCATCCTACTTAATTTCTGATTTCTAATTCTTCTTGGAAAACCACCGTGCCTCCAAAGTTTAGCCTTTTATCTAGACTGGGGTTATTAGTAAGATTAACACTAACGACTTGTTGCATGTTAGGAGGCTTCATAAGTTGAGGATGTCAATCTTGGGCCTCCATTTTAATATTTGTAATCCTGTTTTAGTGGAAATTCTCAAAGCCATCTGGTTCTTCATTGTCAAATTTGTGGGAAATGTAAGTAGGCTATTTGGTATTGAAGGTGATACTCGGGTGATCCTGGGTGGGATGTTAAATTTGTTGCCAGTTTGTTTCATGGGTATCTGTATGAAAAATTACAAGGCTGTACAGTCAATCCCATTTTGGCAGTTACATGATGTGTTTGAATGGAGATAAATGCTATAATTTTGTAGGGATCACTTTTCCTTGACAATTTTCTCGTGACAGGATACTGTTTCTTGCATCTTTGTGGTTCAGGATTTTGGGGATGTTACCTTGCTAACATCAAGCAAGACTGGAGTGCTATTTTATTTTCAGTTTGATATTCTTCTTGCCTGGTTGGGAGGATATGCTAACTTGAAGTGTTCATGTACATCCTTTCTCATTAATAATGCAGTCATCCTTTGACTGAGAAATTAAGGAACAGGTCTTGCAACACTTTGATTTGTGGAGTGTCAATGAGTATCGATGTCTAAACTCAATACTCATTAAGTCATGGAAACAGAAACTTATGCCTCCACAGATATACATGGAGAATGTGTATGTTTTGACCAATATTGGTGCATAGTCATAGTTGTTAACAATATATTTTACAGGTTGAACTTGCACGGAATAATGAAGATGTAGAGCTCTTTAGAAATGATGAACATCCACAATTTGCCTTATTCAAGGTGGGAACTGATGTATTTCGTTTTTTTTCTTGGTGCTTGTGAGGTTTATGACATTAATAGCTATCAAATTTATGCATTTCAGAAAGAAGTCATGAAGTCCAGAAACAAAGATCTTGTTGAACTCTTTGGAAGTGGGGTTGGTGTTCATCATGCTGGGATGCTAAGAGCTGACCGAGGTCTAACCGAACGGCTTTTCTCTGGTGGACTTTTGAAGGTAGAGTTCTGCTTTGCGCTTTGAAATTTTGCCTAACATCTTTGCTGAAATTAGATCATTTTCTGTTCTAGGTACTTGTTTGCACAGCAACTTTGGCATGGGGTGTAAATCTACCTGCTCACACTGTTGTGATTAAGGTTTGTGCTCATTATCAGGCCATGTATGTTCCTTGGTTTTACTGTTGCCTAAATTCAATCCTTTCTGCAACCTTTTTCCATAGCTGCAACCATAGACAAAATGAAATCAATCTCAATGTATGTAAAGTCACCGACCCGTTTGGCATTGTATTAGCTTTTGCTTTTCAAAGTGCTTTTCAAATTGCTTTTCACCTAATAAAGCATCAAATTGATGCTTTTTAGATGTTTTTCAATGATTTTTATGTGTTAGTGTCAAAATGCTTTTAAAAAATATCATTTTAATATATTTTCAATTGAAAGCACTTTTGAAAAACACCCTGCACCACAATACCAAATACCTGCTGCTTATTTGAAATTCTTAACTTAAAAGACAATTGGTATCTTATTAGTTAGAGAAAGTAAGTGAGCCTTTCCTTAAAAAAAAAAAAAGTAGAAATCACACTTGGAAGTAAAATTTCATTTCAACCAGGTGAACTAAAACCTTTGAATTGATATTAATGCAACATCTCATTCGACATGCGGCTCATTAAAGTAATTATCAAAGTGACATTGTTTAATAACAGAAAATGCATTGATTGCAGTGCTATGCACTTGAAGTTGTTCTTCATACTGGCTAGTTTCAGGAATACAATGCATAAGATAGCGTTTTTACATAGATAAATCTCTGATATAGTTTTCATTTGCATTCCTCTTTCTATTAACCATTCTGATGTTATTCTCCAGGGGACCCAGTTATATGATCCAAAGGCTGGTGGGTGGCGTGACCTAGGCATGCTTGATGTTATGCAGGTTAGACTCGGAGGAAATGTATCTAATTTCTTTCTTGCTTATTATCAGGGTCTTGTCTTTTTACAGCTCTCATGATTTCATTGTATACAGATCTTTGGAAGGGCTGGGAGACCTCAGTTTGACAAGAGTGGTGAAGGCATCATAATCACGTCCCATGAGAAACTGGCATACTATCTAAGGTTGCTGACATGTCAACTTCCTATAGAAAGTCAGGTAGTTATTTGTAGTTTGACTTCAGGATGTCCAAGCATAATATTAGACTCATATTATTGGTGTGCTAGAGTTTCTAAACATGATTTGGAGTTGGGTTACTATGGAGCAGGTAACTTGGGTATCATCTTCCCTTGTCAACTCTGGAAGACCATCTTTTCGTTTGAAGTTTGGATTTTTAACTTATGGCAAGGAACAACACAGATTATTGAACAGCTTAATACAAAATATGGACTATGTTTTACTTGTTTGGAGTCTATTCTCCCATGTCTGTTACAAGATTTTATGTGTAGCTTGTCTGCAAAATGAAGTTGTGTTCTGTATGCATCTACGCCATTTGATCTGATATTACATTTGTTGAATTGTGATGAAGATTTTCATATCTCAGTTTCTAGTAGATTGTAGTGACTCTGTTAATGAATATGGTTTAGGTATTTAATACTAGATGATAGTTACACTAACAGTAAAGCCACTATATTTGCAATCATTACAAACGGTTCTAGTTGCAAACTTATCCACCTAAATAAATTAAACCTCTTAATCAATATGCTGGGTAAATCCTGGGTATGCATGAAGCATGCGGGAAAAAAGGTAACCTCATAATTTGGCAATTTGCATGGAAATATTATATCCTTAATTTGCTGCAGAGTTGGATGGTCTGGCCATCTGTTATTGAAGCCATGATGGAAATCTATTGAGTTCACAAGTTCTGTCTAGCAGGATAATGCAAATGGTTTATGTTGGGTTTTGCTATATGGTTTTCTGTGTGGTGATGGTTGCTTAAAATATCTTATATTCTGATTGTGCATTGAAATATATTCCATTTTTGCACTGATTCTATGTAGTTAAATGGCTGGTTCACATATTGGTTGTGATTTTTCCTTTGTGTTTGCAGTTTATTAGCTCTTTAAAAGATAATTTAAATGCTGAGGTGGCATTGGGTACTGTTACCAATGTCAAGGAAGCTTGTGCATGGCTTGGTTACACATATCTTTTTATCAGGATGAGGCAGAATCCTCTGGCATATGGTATCGGGTGGGATGAGGTATGTCATCTATTTTATTAAGTTCTACATCTACCCAACTGGCACTATCAGATCTCTACAAACAATGTTCACATGGTTCAACATGTTGAAATTGGGTTACTTTAATGATTTAGTTGATATTTTAGGATGCATTTTCATTGCCATTGAAGTAATTATCCATGTTGCAACTTGATTGTTTTGAGAGTACTTTCTCAAACTCACTTTTAAGGGTGGTCACTAGTTGGGCTTCAATAGAATTTTTAATGAACAATTGTGATATTGGCCCATTATTGCCTTTAGGATAACCAATGAGACCTCCCAGGGGATGCAGGACATATTAATGGGCTGTTCTGGTACTGATTATAGGGTTAAGCTTGAACAGTGTTTTACACCAAAGAGAAGATTGCATCACACAATCAAAAGCATATGGCTGGAAATCTTATTCATAAAAGCCTTTTCTGAAAACAAAGCATACAAGCATTGGTATTTATAGACTCAACAACCTCTTAAAGCTTTATGTAGTTTGGATTGCTAATCCAACAAGAACTTAGACTCTTAAATAGGAAACATACTGGCTTGACTTCTTATAAGATCTTTTTCAGAACTACTATCGTGTTACATATTATTCCCAATAAAAATCTACATAATTAAGGATTAATAAGAGAAGAAAGCATAAAATAAAAGCCTAGGCCCCGAAAATTTCCACCTAATCTGGAATTTATAGATATTCTCTTGTCTACATTAACCACACAGAAATACAAGAAATCAGCTTGTTTTCTTGTCTACATCACCAGGTCTGGCTCATGCGAAAGCATATTGGATATGCTAGCAAATTACTATCATAGACTTTTGTGGCCTAATAAGTTCTGTGCTTCTACAATAATACTAATTCCCTTGATATGCTAAATGGGTTCCTGAAATTGGTCGCACCAGTCCTTAGTTGTAGTTCCCAATTGAATCATCAATGATACTAACATAAATTATTTTACCTGCGTCTAAGAGTTTCTTTTGCATATCAGCACCACAGACAAAAACAAAACTCAAGCACTGGTGTTTCTTTTATTCACCACAATTTTTAGCTAATTATGAATCTTGAGCTACTGGTATAAATAAATTAAATCTGAAGAAGATAAGAGTTCCATAGACTTTGTATATAAGGTTAGCTAGATAATCAAGTTCCAAGGGCAGAAGTGAGGGAAGAAAGACTTATACGAAGGCCCCAAGTTCCCCTCTTGGATCGAGCTAGGGAGTTTCTTGAAAGGGACATTATGAGCCTCAAGATATGGCTGGAGACTTCACAAAGAAGGGTGAGACTTGAATTTTACAGATTTTGATGGTAGACTTGACACTACAACCTTCTCTAAGTGGTTATCTGCAATTGAGGAGTATTTTGATTGGTATGAGATATCTGATGAGAGACGTGTTTAAGCTTTGCTAAAGATGAAGTTAGTAGGCTTAGCAAAAGTGTGGTGGACTGGTATTGAAGGTGATATCTAGGGCAGCCACCAATTGCACCTGGCAAGAAATGAAGGCAAAACTTCAAGAAAAGTACTTCCCTTCTGATTCCATGACAAGAATTGCAAACAACTTGTCAATTCAAAACAAGGCAGCATTTCAGTTGTAGTGTATATGCAGAAATTTGATGAACTGAAGACGCAGAGTCAAATTATTTAAGATTCTCGTCTCACATTGACAAGGTTGAAGGGCTGACTGGAGAAGAGAACTACTTCAACAACCACTATATGGCATAACATGCATTTCAAGTGGCACTAGACATGGAAGAATACTTGAAAGTGCCAATTACCAGGAAATTGCAGCCTTAACCAAGGGATTCAATAATGCCTAGGGTCAAAGATAATTGCAGAACTTTTCGAACAAATCCTACTACTTCTAATCAGCCTTATGATCCTAGAGGGAAGAGGCCATTGATAGAAGCACCTAAGAAGCCCAATGATCAAGACGCTTATTTCAAGTGTGGAGGTAAGGGCCATATGGGATATCAGTGTTCCACTAAAGCCAACTTGCATATTGGAGGGGAGCATGAAGAGCTGAATCAAGATGTTGAGGGAGAAGAAAATAGAGACGACTTGGTGTATAATGATGATGATTTAGCTGATTTGGATGTAGATACTTCTCTTACTATGGCAGTGAGATGTATACTAGCTACTCATAAACATGGAAAGGAAGATTGGAGAACAACTGCAATTTTTCAAATGTTAGGGAAAGAGTTACACAAGCTGGTCATTGATGTGGGAAGTTGTATGAATGTTGTTTCTGCCCCTACTGTGGGAAGAGCAAAACTTCCTGCAAAACCCCATCCACAACCATATCAAGTAGCATGGATTGATAACACCATTATCCTAGTAACCGAGTGTTTGGTTTCTAAATCTTATGATTAGTATAAGGATTCTATTTGGTGTTATAGTTCCTATGAATGTCACACACATACGCTTGGGTAACCAATGACTTTATGATCGTTCTCTGTCTCACTGTGGAGGAGAGAACACTTACCATTTCAATTGCAATGGTAAGGAAAATCACTCTTCATCATATGAGCACTGAAATCAAGAGGGCCAAGCAAGCTAAATGAAGGCACCAATTCAATTTATGTATGTGTGTGGATGGTCATGCAATCAATAAGATAACTATCAAATACTGCTTTACAATCCCAAGGCTTGATGACATGATGAGTGGAGCTACCATATTTTCTAAGCTAGATCTTAACAGCGGTTATTGTCATATATATGTAAGCCCTTGGGATGAGTGGAAAACACTATTTAAGACAAAGGATGGCCTATATGATTGGTTGGTCATGCCTTTTAGCTCATGCAATGCACCAAGCACCTTTATATGAATGATGACAAAGGTAATTCACCCTTTTCTTAGCAAATTTCTAGTTGTTTACTTTGATGGTATATTGGTTTATAACAAGTCTAAAGAGGATCACCTTTTCCACCTCCAAAAAGTCATGAAAGTTTTACAACAAGAAATTTTTATCAACATGAAGAAGGGCTCCTTCATGAGCTCCCGAGAGCTGTATTTTTAGGTTTCATTGTGTCAACAAGCAAATCTAGAGGAGGTTAAAGCTATTTTTGACTATCCTATCCCTACTTTACATTAGGCGAGGAGTTTTCATGGGCTAACAACATTTTATGAGGGTTTGTTCAAAATCTGAGCACTATAATGGCTCCAATAACTGTTTGCATGAAGAAAGGAAACTTTGTTTTGATAAAACAACTTCAAAAACCTTTGAAGAAGTCAAAACAAAAATGATAAGGTTCTAGTTTTAAAGTTGCTTGATTTCTCTGAAGTATTTAAGGTTTCTTGTGATGCTTCCTATGGAATTGGTGGTGTACTTTCTCAAGAAGGTCATTCAATAAACTTAGTGAAAAGCTATATAATGTCAAACAAAAATACTCCACCTACGACAAAATTTGATGCAATGGTGCAAATGTTACCCTATTGGTCATATTATCTCATTCACAAGGAGTTTGTTCTCAATTTTGACCATAAGGCTTTCGAATACATCAATAACCAAAGAAAGTTGAACCCAAGACATGAAAAATGGGTTGAATTTCTACAAGCCTATACCTTCTTAATCAAATAGAAGGCTAGAACTGAAAATAAAAATGTTGATGCTCTTAATTGAGTGTTATTTTTGGCTACCATTGTGGCAATGAAGGCTGTGGGCTTTGAGCATTTGAAGAATGAGTACTCTAGATGCAAGGATTTCAACACTATATATACTGAGACATGAGCAGGAATGCAAAGACTTCTCTCTCCAAGATGGACATTTTGTTAAGGTAGTGTTTGAGATAAAAAGAGAGAGAGATGGAGACAGTGGGATAGATGAGACATGTCTCACTATATGTACAAGTATATAAATTCACTCCAAAACTATTCTATAGGCAGCCAAATGCTGGCTTTAGTAGTGGTATGGAAGCGGCACACCGCGCTGTCCCGGGTTGTTCAGTGCGTGTCAGTTGAGGGTCTTTGACGATCTTGGTTTCTTCTTTTCCCTGTTCTCTCTCTTCTCGGGATTCGATTTAGGTCGCCAAAATTAAAAGGAGTCTTGTCATTTTGTTTTTGTATTAAATTTGGTCTTCAATATTTTTATTGTTATTTGTTTTCTTTTGAATTCTTTTTTTGATTGATTTGTTTTTCAATTTCAGCTCGCAGCATTTGGTTTTATTTATTTTTTATACCAAATTTAATCTTTATTTTTTTGATTGCTTTTTTTTTTTAATCTTTAATTGATTTTTTTTCAATTTCATCTCTTAACATTTGGTTTCTTTTTATTTTATCAAATTTGGTTATTTTTTAATTGATATTTGTTTTTTAGATTATTTTTTGATTTTTTTCCAGTTGATTGAGAATTTAGCTTTGTGATTTTTTTGGGTTAGACCTCTATGGAGTTAGTCACGACCTCATGATTGGGTCACGGGTTTCAATGATTAGCCCAAATTGATTTCGGTCCTTTTTAGCTCATTTTTTAAAGTTGGCATTTTTTTTTAAAATTTCATCATTCAACATTTAGTTGGTTGAGGATTGAGCTTCGTAATTTTTTTCAGTTTTCTTTATATGGGATTATACTAATCTCCTTTCCTAGGTCATGAGTTTTGCGGGTTAATTCGGGTTGATTCAAGTATTTTTTTCATTGCTTTTTTCCTAAAATCGATTTTTTATTCCAATTTTTCCATTCAACATTGGATTGTTTGAGAATTAAGTTTCATAATTTTATTCAATTTGTTTTTTATCGAGATATCCAGGTCTCACGACCACGTCATGAATTTGGTAGCCTGACTTGCATGGACTTGGATCTGTTTTTTTTGTCCTTTTTTTAATTTGATTTTTTTATCAATTTTTTCCTCTAACATTCATTCTGCTCGAAGGTTAATGTCTATTTTATAATCATCTTTTCTTTTAATTTTTGCTTCTTTATCAAATGTGATCATCGAGGGACTATTTAAAAGTATTGAGGATATATTTTTGTAATATTGTCAAGTGTTATTTTTTT
>Ga0325400_1003431_pt1 | contig 14314 bp, 7 predicted proteins | sample PopdelMetagenome_2_FD_205662 | JGI IMG/M metagenome (GOLD analysis project Ga0325400, IMG submission 205662) | Populus deltoides microbial communities from Bellville, Georgia, United States - Xylem-PdKOR-R1 | ecosystem: Host-associated > Plants > Phyllosphere > Stem > Wood/Secondary xylem... | reverse complement strand
ACAACAAATCCACCGTTAACTCTAATAACCTGGCCATTGATCCACTCCCCAGCATCACTAGCTATGAATCCTACAACCTTACTTATATCCTCGGGCTCTCCAAGTCGGTTCAAAGGGCAAGCATCCGCAATTCTCTTTAATGTTTCCTCAGTTTTACCTGCAAAAAACAATTCTGTCGCCACAGGACCTGGAGCAACACAATTAGCAGTTATTCCTGTACCCTTCAGCTCCTTGGCCACTATCCTTGTCATTGTCTCCACGGCTGCCTTGGAAGCAGTATAGGCTGCATAACCTGGTGTGGGTGCTCCAACAAGAGATGTTGATATCATGATGATTCTTCCACCACCCCCATGAGCCAACCGATTAGTTGCCTCTCGACAACACAGGAATGCCCCTTTAGTATTGACATTAAAGGTCATATCCCAATCCTCCACTGTTGTGTTAGCCAAGATGGGATACTTTGGATCGAGCACCCCAGCACAATGTGCAAGTATATGAATCTTTGAGCCAAATTCTTCTTCAGTTCTGCTGAATAGTTGCTTGACTTGATCTGGGTCTGAAACGTCAGCTTTGATGGCGATTGCTTGAGGATGTGAAGACGGTGCTGAGGCGTTGAGCTCAGAAGCTAGGAGATCAGCTTGATTGGAGTTTGAAGCATAGTTGATGACAACTCTTGCACCGAGGGAGTGAAGGTGGATGGAAATGGCTCGGCCAATGCCACCTGAAGCACCAGTTACTATTGCAACCCGGCCATCAAGGGGAAGGGAAGAGGACACCACCTCCTTGGTAATGTCACTGGCCATGATGAAGATTTGGTGTGTTCAGAACTCAAGAGAAAAGGAAAGCGGTTTCGGACTTCGGAGCTTAAATGCAAATGGATTGTTGCTTGATACTCGGGCTTAAATATATGTGTTTCAAATAAAATAATAGTTCTCTCAGCAAAGATGCATCTTTCCATAACTAAAGGTATCAGAACGCCAAACTGTCCTTTAGAGCCTATTTCAATACGTGGCTGAAGCGGAGGCAACTTGGTCTCTGCACCTGATAAGATATTAATGTCAGTCAGCAGCAGCCATGTTAGAACGAACTCTTGGTAGCATGTTCTACAGAAAGTCAACATAGTTGAATGGCAAACAAAAATGCTTAACTAGTTAGATCAATCATGCATCATCAGATGCATCAGCCTTACCTCAACATTTATTATAAAGCGCAAAACAAGGAAAGAGGTTACAAAAACAACGCCTTTTATAAACGAGTAAAAGGACGAAGCAGGGAGGGAGGTGTAAGAATTTTTATGATATTAAATATTGCTAATACAAAATGAGTTCAACAGGTACCAACTGAATTAGAACAATTTTCCTGCTCACCAAAGCACGAGGGCAAGTGCTTGAAATGCTTGTTTTTTCTCTTCTTTTCCTGACCAAGGTACTCTGATTTATTAACAAACAAAATGGTTTGATCTCTGTTCTTGTCTTGAAATCTTTGGAAGGAAAAAAAAGCCTAAGCAAGTTAGATATATAATAAGTACAGAAAGAACAAGCCTATCCCGAAAAAAAGGAAAAAACACAATTGATATAACAGAAGGTATAGAACATAAAAACCGGCTGATGGCATTTTCTCATATAAATATATTATCACAAAAGCAGATAGGTTTGTGAAGCGGGAGCAACTTGGTCTCTGCACCTGCACCTGCACCTGATAAGATATTAATGGCAGTCAGCAGCAGCCATGTTAGAACAAACTCTTGGTAGCATGTTCTACAGAAAGTCAACATAGTTGTTGGCAAACAAAAATGCTTAACCAGTTAGATCAATCATGCATCATCAGATACATCAGCCTTACCTCAACATTTATTATAAAGTGCAAAACAAGGAAAGAGGCTATAAAACTAGAATATAATTTACATATTCAACGAAACCTTTTATCAGAGAGTAAAAGGACGAAGCAGGGAGGGAGGTGTAAGAATTTTTATGATATTAAATATTGCTAATACGAAATGAGTTCAACAGGTACCAACTGAATTAGGACAATTTTCCTGCTTACCAAAGCACGAGGGCAATGTAGAAGTGCTTGAAATGCTTGTTTTTTCTCTTTTTTTCCTGATCAAGGTACTCTGATTTATTAACAAACAAAATGGTTTGATCTCTGTTCTTGTCTTGAAATCTTTGGAAAGAAAAAAAAGCCTAAGCAAGTTAGATATATAATAAGTATAGAAAGAACAAACCTATCCCCAAAAAAAGGAAAAAACACAATTGATATAACAGAAGGTATAGAACACAAAAACCGGCTGATGGCGTTTTCTCATATAAATATATTATCACAAAAGCAGATGTGAACAAAATTGGTGATTGTATGCTATGCTATTATGATATAGCTGGAAAAATAATTGACACTGGATTACCATGGTTTTATTTTTTTCCTTTTAAATCTCATTCTTCATTATTGACAACTCATTGTTTGAGAAAGAGCAAGCATGATAGGTTCTTGCTATAAGGTGACTAGTTGCAGATATGAGCACCGAGACGAGGGATTTACAATGAAAAGTTTGCTTCTTAAAACCATTTATCTCAGAGTGTTCCACGTACATACAACAAATTATGCAAGGAGATGGGAGATAAAAGAAGAATGGCATTCTCAAGGAAAGGAAAGATTCAGAAACCTTATGATATGAACTCCAAATTAGAAATGGTGAAGAATTATCCGAGTCCTTTAGGAAGGACTCACTATCAGCAATGCCACCAAGTTCTTCAGATCAATGTTAAATCTCAACGGCGCTAATATCCAGAGCTGATAAATATGGATAATCAGAGATGTAGAACTCGGGAGAAAATGGGTTTTCTCCCATTGAATTATCACAATTCACAAGTTTACAAAATTTTCTGTTAGTAAACAAGACAGAAACTTCAGTTAAAAGAAAAAAAAGTAGCCCATAAAAGGAACCTGTTAATTTTTCACCTTGCAAAAGAAAAATGATGGAATTACGTGGATAAAAATAATTTTTCCTTAGGAAAGCACACCCTGTTGCATTTGGAGCATGTGGGAATAAACAGCTCCAAGCCAAAAGAAAAGTACTTGTTATAGTTGACATGCACACTACTACACATTTTAAGTATCAACGCAGATCAATTCATAGAAATCGTAGTTAAATATTCAAATAAGACCACACACAGAAAAACATGAAGAAAATACTTATATCAGCCCAAACAGATCAAAATTAACCATACTTGATTCATATAAATCATACCTAAATATTCAAATTTGGCCATTTGTGTTATTTTGGGATCCAAATTGGCATGCCAGTAATGAATTGTAACATGGATTATTTGACTGTTCGTTTCACAAATAATGACTCTATAGACTAGCATAGCTATTGAAGGATTTCATTTTAGTTTCTACTCTCCCTATCCAATAACAAACAATAGAGAATTCACCTCTTCTGGTTGCCATCATGAGGATAGTAACCTAACATTTCAGTCAGATTCAAAGACTAGATATTATTTTGCAGGAAAGATTGGAAAGAAGCAACAACTTGATGACGAGGCTCTAATTCACTGCTTCTGGTTATCGTCATGAGGATAGAAGTGTAGAATTTCAATCAGAATAAAAAAATTAGCTATTACTTTGCACGAAAGATTGATAATAAGCAACAACAACTTGATGACAACGCAGCAAAACTACCAGCTTCCAATTCCCAGGTCATGACCATCTTGGGCATTGCTACTTTGGACCAAAGTCACCGAGTGAATCTTTCATTTCATATTACTAAAAACTAAAAAGAAATCCATCAACAGCAATGTTTGTGAAAACAGGATTTAAACTTCTACATCATGCTGCTGCATAGAAAAACATAATAGAGAGTTGATAAAACACAGGTTTGCCAAGTTTTTCCATCATGTTGAAATTCTACCTGTGTATTTGCATATATAGAACCTTATACTTAAAACAGGTGAAGATATAATTAAGTGGAAGTGAAATATGAAAAACCTTTGAGAGAAAAATTACTAAACTCAAATATCTAATTCTCTGTAAGTATGCCTCTAGAGAGAAAAAAATTGCACCTGTCCAATTCAATTAAATGCTCATGTCAGAAAATATACTTACAAGAAATTGAGAACTGTCATTTGTTTAGGAGCAATTATTTATATCATTGACAAAACTTCCAAATGAAACAAAATGTAATGTCAGAAGACATTCGTTTTTATTCCATTCTTATTTTTCTTAAATTGAATGATCAAGTCAAATGAAAGCTCCACGATAAATTGAAAATATGCTCTACATAAAACAAAATAGAAGACCTCTATATTTGGAGGCTATATTGTTTTCATAAATCTCCATTTTCATCTTTAAGTGAAGTTTCCAAAAAATAATTTTTCAGAATATTGATTGGTATGTAAATGAAGGATGAAGCCATTACCTCACACCCCACTTCAAGAACATGACAGGTGATGTTACCAGATGTTGTGAATTCCCATTAGTTCGTGCTGCTCACCAATAATCTTCACAGTGTTCTCAATTACCAATAATCTTTACATGAACAAATACCACCTTCAAAATGATGAAAGCGGTATGCATCTCGGACTATAATTGCTCGATTTGAAATCTTTGATACAAATTTAATCCATGAGTGGCAATCTTTACATACACGAAGGTTCTTCATTACATGTATTGGAACTGTGTCAGACAAACTAAGGAGTCCAAATGTAATAGCCAGTTTCTCACTGTGAATGTAAACAGTTGGATCCTTCTGCTCCTGCTCTACATCATTCAAAAGGCTATATCGATCTTGGACATAACCAATTTCAGCTGCTTTTTTATTTAGTTCAGCCAAGAACTCATATATTTTATCTGCTAGTGGATGGAGTCGATCACCAACATAGAATGCGTGAACCGAATTCTTAACCTCTATCCAGCTACGACCGGGCTCCTTCTTGACACCCCTGTTTCTCATCATTTGCCTGGTCTGATCCCTGCAATCCCATTTCCCAGATACAGCATACATATTTGACAAAAGAACATAAGTCGCTGAATCTTCAGGTTCCAATTCCAGAAGATGGTGAGCAGCAAACTCTCCAACTTCCACATTCTTATGAACTGTACAAGCACTCAAAAGTGTCCTCCAAATCATTGCATCTGGTTCAATTGGCATCTCCTCGATAAACTTTCTTGCACGACTCAAAAACCCTGCTCGGCTGATCAGATCCACAACACACGCATAGTGCGCAGGCTTAGGCACCAAGCCGTGCTCTTTGCTCATAGACTCAAAGTAGCCAAGACCCTTAGTAACCAACCCCACATGGCTACAGGCTGATAAAACTCCCACAAAAGTGACGTGGTTTGGCATCTCACCAACCTGTTTCATCTTCTCAAAAAGATTCACTGCTTCATTACCATATCCATGTTGAGAATAGCCCGTGATCATGGCATTCCAAGAAACATCATTTTTCTCTGGCATCTCACAAAACTCCTTCCTGGCATCTTCAATGCTACCACACTTTGCATAAAATGTGATTAAAGCATTGGAAACTTCAATATCTGAATCAAACCCTCTTTTTATAATCATCGCATGGATCTGCTTCCCTTGTTTTATGTTTGCAATATTAGCAGCAGCACTCACAGCAGAGCCAAATGTGAAAAAACTAGCTTCTAGTTTAGCTCTGTTCATTTGAGCAAAGACCTTCAGTGCGTCCTCACAGTATCCACTCTGTGCAAAACCTGAGATCAATCCATTCCATGATATACTATCTTTGGCATCTATTTTCTCAAATTCCAGGTAGGCTTCTTTGATCCTACCACATCTGGCATAAAGACTAACAAGTGCATTACCAATTGAAAGGTCTTCTGAATAACCAGAAATGTATGATTGAGCATGAATTTGTCGTCCTTGATTTAGAGCTTGAATACCTGCACATGCACTGATTGCACTAGAGAAACCTATGTTATCAGATTGGATCCCTCGGTTAAGCATTTCTTTGAAATGTTTAAGAGCTTCAGCAAACAAATTGTGCTGTGCATACCCTGAGATCAGAGCTGTCCATGACACAACATCATCCTCGGTGAGTGTTCTAAGAATTACACGGGCAGTGTCTAGTTTTCCATGCTTAGCATACATATCTATGAGCACACTACAAACATACATATTAAACTGAAAGCCAGTCTTTATGACTTGAGTATGAATCTGCTCTCCTAGATCAAGAGCACCCACTGAGGTGCAAGTTCTCAAAATACTAGGGTAGGTGAATTGATTAGGTATCAGGCCTTTAATCTGCATTTGTCTAAATATTCGAAATGACTCACTTAAATTATCTAACTTCCCAAAAGCCACAAGCATCACATTCCACAAAACCACATTTTCTGTCTGTGCTGTGAGAAACATTTCATGGGCTGTTTTTATATCAGAGCAGTTCACATAAAGATCAAGCAGAGCACCTTCAACAATCATGTCTGAAGATATTCCTGCTTTTATCACATATGAATGAAGCTGTTCTCCCTTACAAAGGGCCCCATTTGACGCACAGGCACTCAAGAGACTTGCAACAGTAACACAGTCTGGTTTCAAGTAATCCCGTTTCATTTTAGTGAACAATTCCAAAGCACCATCACTAAATCCCTGCTGAGCTAGGCCAGAGATCAGCGAGTTAAATGAAACTTCATCCTTAGACTGCATTTTGCTGAAAACTTTTTCAGCAGATACAAAGTTTGGCATTCGGGAATACAATGTGACAAGAGCATTGCAGACATAAGTTTCCAAAGAGGATCCATACTTGAAAACTAGGGCATGAAGTTGCTCCCCAACATCAAACAACTTTATTTTTGTGCAGCCACTTAGAACACTCGAAAACACATAGGGAGTGGGAAAAATCCCCGCTGTATGCATTTCACAAAAGAGGTGAATGGCCTCTTCTTCATATCCATTCTGTGAAAAACCAGAGATCATAGCCACCCAAGAAACACTATCCTTCGTGCATAAATTATCAAATACCTTTCTGGCAGATATTATAAGCCCATTTTTGGCATACAACCCAATCAAAGGATTAGAAATAATTGGACTACAAAGAAGACCATGACAAATAATCCTAGCATGAATCTGCTCTGCATAGCGAATACCAACTCTATGGCCAGAACAAGCCCTTAAAACACTGGCAAAAGAAATTTCAGTTGGACTTACATTTTCCTGAACCATGCACGAAAATAGATCCAGCACTCTGTTACTCATTTTCTTTTCCAAAAAACCAGAAATTATCTTATCCCAACTACGCACACTTCTATTAGGCATATCCTCGAAAACCTTGACTACACCATCCAAATCACCTAACGCAAAATAAACATCAACAAGCTTGTTACACAAAACACTTTCATTGCCAAATCCCAACTTCAAAATCTTCCCATGAAGTTTCTTGCATTCTACCAAAGACCCAGAATTCAAACAAAGGTCTAAAAGCCATATATATGTTTGACAATTCGTGCAAATCCCACGGTGTTCCATCAACTGCAGAAACTCAATCCCTTTCAAATTCTCTTCATTTACTTGGTTGGGAAATTCATCGAATGCATAGCAAGCTAGAGTTGGTCTACTTAAATCCCAGCTAAAACACTGCCAAAAAAAATATAAAAATCCAATTAAAAAAAGAGAGGGAGAGAACTTTTACATGTGAAGCCTATATCTTTAACACTAAATCGTCGCTATTTACTTAAATTTCGATGAAATAAGAAGTTATACACATGATTTTTTAACATATCTTGCGTGTAAAGTTGGCAATAGTAATAACAATGATAAAAGGTGGGTGTTACCTTGCGGGGGTTTTGGGAGGGTTTTAGAGAGGGAGTGGGGTTGAATTTGCGCGGGAAGTGAGAAAGGAAGGATTTTGAGAGTGAGCCACGAAGGGAAATCTGATTAAGAATCATGGGTTCTCGTTGGATTTGAGTGAGCATCAATCAATCCAATGGAATGCTAGCTTTCATGTCTTTCTGAGATGGGAGATTGAGAGAGGCAATACGTGTGGTGATTATGGGTAAGTGGACAAGAGGAGAGAAGGATGGATTTTTTGTACGCTTTTTTTTTTTTAATTATGGATGAGAGTACTTATTTGTTTCAAGTTTGAAAATAACAATAATTAAAATGAAAAAATGATCAGCAATTGGAAAAAAATTCTCTAATTTCAATTTCTTTACAACTTCTTTAACTTTTTTTTTTAATTTATAATTTTACCTAATCTTTTAAATAAGAAAAAATAGTAAATTTCTCACAATATATTCCCAATTTTAATTCTTATAAAAATAATTTTGTTTTTCAATTATATATACATTTAAACACTATATAAAACCTTAAATAAGGCATAATAAATTTTCTAAATCATCCTAAACCAAACTAATACCTTCTTAATACTTTATTTTGTCTATCAAAAGTTGAAAATATTTTAAAATAAATCAAAGAATAAAAAACCTTAAAAACATAATATAATCACAAAAAAATTAATTAAATATTAAATCAAACTCTTAGTTATTTTTATAAGAGATTTTTTATTATTGTTTCGACAAGCTTTGACTTCTTTGAATAAAAAGTTTCGTAAAGAAATTATCATATATTCTAGAAAATTCTACTAATATTAAAAATATTTTAAAAAGATTTATAAACTTTTTATCCTTTGTACTTAATTTAAATAAAATAGTTTAAAATAAAATAAAAACATGAATATTAGTAGGTTTATTTGAAAAAAGACTCATTTAAATAATATATATATATATATATATATATATATATATATTATGATACTAATAACAATAGTAGCAGGACAATTCATTAAAAAAAATTAATACTAAAATGTAAAAATAAATTTTTAACTTTCTATTGATTTATCAAGTTTTTTTAGTAGTTTTTAATTATATTTACTAAATATTATTAATTAAAAGAGCACTTAAAATTATATTATTTATTTGAAATTTCATTTTTCAGGTTAATTAAGCATAAAATTCAATACTGTCAGTCCATAATCTTGGCGTTTTTCAGAGCATTTAGAAACTCCAAAAAAAATATTTACAGGTTTTCTTAATAAATATTATAATTAAATTAGGATCCTTTATTTGTTTAATTATAAATATATGTTTAATTATAAATATAAATGAACATAATTGTTACTTGGCTTCCCAACGGTCAAAACTCGTATCTCGATTTTTAATATTACAAAAAAAACCCAAAATTCCTCCAACTAAAATAAATATATCAAACACGACACCGTTTCCTCTCTCTTTAAATCAAAAACACAAATCAGGATTCTGCAAAACCCTAGAATTTCTAAAAACTTAATCCCTAATCTCAATAAATGGCAATTGCACGAACTGGAGTCTACGTTGACGATTACCTGGAGTGTAGGTTCCTCTGCAGTCCCTGGGTTTCGCATCAAGTTTCATTTTTTTCTTGAAATACAATCTCGACAATGTTTAATAAATTTCGTATCTTTTTTTTTTTTAATTCCAACAGATGCAAATACATTGCCAGCTGAGCTTCAACGGCTTCTTAATACTGTTAGAGAGCTTGATGACCGATCCCAGTGTAAGAAAACTCCCATCCACATATACGTATACATGCATGTATTTTTGTACGCATACATTTCACTTGTGTGTATATGTATAATTTTTTAAATTTTCTGCATGTATATAAATGTCACTATCTAGAAGGTTGTAAAAGTTTTGAATTTTTTTTCAGGTTTATTGCTTAATTGTTGTACATTCACATGTATTCATGCATATAAACTGTGAAGTTTTTACTTTTAGGTTTGCTTCTGGTGAAAATATAATGCGGTATAGTTGTGAAATTTTAATCTTTTTTTTGTAGGGTTATTGCTTAATTATTGCACATTTTCATGCATGTAGGAAGGTATTTGTGTAAACAAGCTGTAAAATTTGTTTTTATGGTTTAATTACTTGGAAACAACAGAATTTCAATTGTTATATGAATATAAACATGTGCACGCTTTACATGCTTGTGCATGTGTGTATGTTACATTTTCTTGTATGACAGGAAGTTTTGATCCAGCCTTCATTTAGCCAACATGTGTGTGTGTATGAATGCGTATGGTTAATTTTTTGATATTTTGGTATTTTATGGGTGGAAGCAATGATAAACCAAACAAGGCAACAGACAAACTATTGTCTGGGATTGGCATCTCAAAGCTTAAGAAAAGGAAATGGTAGTATTTATAATTGCTACAACACTAATAACAATGAAGAGGATGAGGCAGTTGAGAAAATGAGGAAGGATATCGAGGCAAATCAGGATAGTGCATTGAGTTTGTGTACAGAGAAGGTTTTGTTGGCACGGCAAGCTTATGACCTTGTGAGTTTCTTTTATTCCAAGGCCTTTCTAATAAATTGTTTCTTGCAACATCTCAAATTGATGTTATATGGGGCATGCTGATTTATTAGGAGTTTGTTGGGGTATTATGTAGTCGCTACAATGAAAAAGGGTATTTGATTCGTATTTAGTAAAACATAGGGGGCATTTTCGCATTCAAGGTTGTGTTGTAGTTCTTAGGGATTATTTTGTTTTGAATTGCTGTGTGTCAGAAGACATGGAGAAAGATTTTTTAATTCCTATAAAGTAGTTATTTGACTGGATGATAAAATTCTGCCATAGTCTTCTCTGATTATGGCTATGGAGAATAGAATGTAATGTCTTCCACTCCAAAGAAGATTTCTTTCAGGGCATTGTGAGGTAAATATCTACTTTGTGATTATTGCTTTCAGCATTGTCAAGTCCTTGGTACTTGGTAAAGCCCCTAGCTAAACACACAGTCTTGCCCTCTTCTCATTTTCCAATGATGGAAAGCTTTAGTGAATAAGTTACTATGCTAAAGCATCGCATGTATCTTATTTTCCAAGATTCAAATGCTTGACTGGGTAGTGCAACACATTCAGGATGAGATTGTTTTCGCCAATAGGGACAACCAAGACGTGTAAGGCTTAAAAAAAAGGTCTGTCTGAAGTTCATTTACTCTTCTATTTCCTTTGGGCTGTTTAATCTGTTCTATGTGATAGCTAGGCGTTAGCCAATAAGTAATGTTGTGTTAGTCATACGTTGTTCACAGATAGCATCTTAACTCTGGCTTAACTGAAACTGGAAAAGGAAGCGGAGAGCATTGAGTGTTGGTAGATGGAATGCAATTTGTATGTAACTAATATAGTTTATCTTCCTAAATTACTATACAGAAGTTCATAAAACTCTATTAATAGAAAGAAGAGTATAGGCACAGCATGACATAAATGGTATTCCAATGCTGTCAACCTGAGCTCTGAGCACAGACAATATTGGAGCTTTCTCAGCATTGAATTACATTTTAGCATCTTTGGCATTTCTTCACCAGGATGATATGATCATGGTGAAGGAATTTTTGTAGTTATTTTTAATGGTGAAACCAGAGTTTGGTGCACTTCTAATGGCCAATTCTCATATCATGTATTCAACCAGGAATTTCTAGTGGGTTAAGGATAAAATACAGCACCACTTTGCTTTTATTAGGTTAAATGGAAAATATATCATGTTAAAGAACTGATCTATGATGCACTCAAAATTTCAAGTTAGATGGCCAAGTGAAATTGTATCCACTCATCTTTTCTCTTGTTTCCTTCATTTGTTGAGGGGTGATTGTGGACAAGGATGACTCCCAGATCCTAAATTGTCGCTAGTATTGGGATATCTGAGCTGACAACTTCTGTTCCTCAGCTTCCCAAGTTGTCAAGCAACTTGTAATTAGGGTTTTTTTTTGGTAATTTAGCTTGATGAGAGAGAGCAGTTCGTTACAGGCTAAAGAACTGTTTTAACACCAGTGAACTGCTTGACCAGGAAACAGACAGCTGGCTGGCCTCTATGTTAAGTAAATTTTTCCTAGTATAGCGAATATGGAAGCGACCATCTAGTGATGGTATTATCTGTCTTTTTCTTTTTTGTATTCTCTTTTTCTTAGGTGGGTTTGAGTAAAATATCCATCTTATGTGAAGGTTGATTTGACACACTAAAACTAATGCTTGAAGAAAGTGTAAAATTGGAAATAATTGAAATTTTTGTTAGGATTTAGGATTTTGGGCATGCTAGACTTCCTTCCTCTCGGCCCTTCCCTGATTTTTTAAGGTAATGTTCTAGTTTTGCTTGACGCGTACAGCTGAATGAGAGACTGTTTGATGAGACTATCTTGTATTGCAATTTCCTGTAATCATTTGTTCATAATTTTGTGGCAAGATTCAAAAACCATCTTAACTGAACTTTAGAATCAGTAGCCAATATTGCTCCTGCATATATTATTGTTCTTCTTTCTTGACTGCTCATTTGCACCATTGGAGGTTTCTCTTCACCTGAGGACATTACTGGGCAAGTAGAGATTTCCTCAATTATTAGGGATTTCATCAATGCAAGCAAAGCCATCTAGCAGTTGCGCCTTTCACGGCATGGAATATCCTACTGAACTCACTCGGGTTTTTTCTAGATGCTCAGTGTAGCTAGCTTGTGAGACCCCAATAATCTAGCTTTAAGTTTGGGCTGAGTTGAGGATAATAACATATGATCCTTCTCATTCTAAGTGTTACTTGAGGCATGTGATAGGTTCATTCTCTCTCCCCCGGTCATTCTGTTAGGAGAGGATATGATAGATTCTTTCTAATCTCAATGTCTTGTACTTTGATCCGTATGCAGATAGACAGCCATGTAAAACGACTTGATGAGGATCTGAACAACTTTGCAGAAGATTTGAAGCAAGGTACAATAATGGATTGTCACTATATTGTTGTCTCTTGCTACACTAAACCTAGCACAGGATCTGTTAGTGGCTTAATTCTTTTCCTTTTTGTCATGTATTCAGAGGGAAAACTATCACCAGATGAACCAGCAATCCTTCCTCCACTGCCTATAATAGTCCCTAAAATTGAGAAACGCAGGAATTTTTACGGAACACCTCAATCTCAATCGAAAAGGATTGATTTCAGGGATCGGGATTGGGACAGAGAGCGTGATAGGGATTTTGAGCTCATGCCTCCTCCAGGAAGCCATAGAAAGGATTTCCCTGTTCCTGTTGAAGTTGAGCAACCCATTGATCCCAACGAACCTACCTACTGTGTCTGCCATCAGGTTTGACTTTTTGTTTAATGTTATTTCAGTTTCAAATTCAACTCTTTCTTCTGCAGAGTTGCTTTACGGTTTCTTTAGATACACAATAAAAATTCTTGTACATCACTAAGCTTCTGTAATGTTTGTGGTCATTTAGGTGTCCTTTGGAGATATGATTGCTTGTGATAATGAGAATGTAAGTACTTTCACCTTTGCTCTGTGTATGTTGGTGCTTGTCTTCTTGATTGAAGTTCATTGCTATGGTTCCTTGTCTAGAGTTTCATATCTTGCACTCAACATGAGTTTAAGTCATAACAAGAAAGTTTTTGTGAACATTTTGATAATATTTCAAGACAATAGTTATGGAGTTCACATGATAGATTGATATGGCAAAAATAATGAGAATTTAGAACCCAGAAATCATAATATCTTTCATCTTTCATCATTTTTATTGCAGCAGAACAATTTTAATAGTTGTAACTGTTTCGTATGTGTGAGAATACTTTTGCTAAATACTCACCCATTTGTTTGTCTGTTTACAGTGCCAAGGAGGTGAATGGTTCCATTATTCATGTGTTGGGTTGACACCGGAGACAAGATTCAAGGGAAAGTGGTACTGTCCAACCTGCAGGAATCTACCCCAATTTCAATGGTAGAATGTATTCATAATTACAGTTTCTTTATTGTACCATCAATTTTTGTTTGCAACAAAACATTACAACTGCAATGTGGTCAAATAGAGCCAGGTTTTGTTCCAACATTGGATTCTCTGAAGTTCTTATGTTATCCTCTCCCTCTCCCTCTCCCTCCCCACCTTGCTCTCCCTTCTTTCCAGGAACAGCAAGGGAAACAGATGTTTACATATCCCCATTGATACCGCAGTAAAATTCATTATGCATATATTACTATGAATTCTTGCATTCTTAATCGAAGTTATTTCAACAAGGGAAAAGTGAAAGCAGCAGTCCCTTAATGGTTAGGGTGTCCTCCAATTTCAACACCTTATAAATCCTTTGATTGGGGGAAGAGTTGATCTTGGTACACAGCTAATCCAAGAATAGTTTAACCAGTAAAACCAGAATTAATAAACAAATGCCCGAAATCCCCTGTGCTTTAGCAGAAGGCAAGAGCAATGGCATCTTCTGGTGGGAAATTGAATTTTTTTCGAGGGGGGAATTTGGATAGGCAAATAATGGTGGTATGAAAATTTGAAGATAAAGTTTA
>Ga0325400_1003430_pt1 | contig 14316 bp, 7 predicted proteins | sample PopdelMetagenome_2_FD_205662 | JGI IMG/M metagenome (GOLD analysis project Ga0325400, IMG submission 205662) | Populus deltoides microbial communities from Bellville, Georgia, United States - Xylem-PdKOR-R1 | ecosystem: Host-associated > Plants > Phyllosphere > Stem > Wood/Secondary xylem... | reverse complement strand
CATAAACCCAAGTTCAATAAAGATTTTCCAAGTTTCAAACAAAATAGTAAAGGTTACCTGCTAAACTGTTTGGATTGTCTCCAGACCATTGAACAACCAAACAATTCTTATTAAAATTATATCTGCAAGAAAATTCATGGGTTCTCAAGCTGTTAGTATAAATTGACAGAAATGCAAGAACAAAGTAAAATACATTAATGAAGCGTCAGGGCAAAGGACTTCCTTCCTTTCTCTCCTTTTTTTCATATTCATTGCTAAATTGTGCACACAACTGCAAGCAGGCTTGGCCATAAAATCATTTTACTTTTACCTTTCAGATTCTTGCCATCTCTTTACAAAAGAATAGTTTTTAGTGACTTAACCATATATTATAACTAATAAGATCGACTCACATGAAAAACCTAACTGATTAAGTTGAAATGCATATTGCACCAGCAACAATGTTGTCCCTTGCATTCTCAAGCCATTTGTAACTTGCTAATTGCTATCAACAAGAAAATAAATCCACCTAAAGCACAATACATGTAAGAGATAAATAAAATTCATACAACTATGCCGCTAACCTCTCCACAAAATAGGAAGCAATATTGCCAGCAACAGCATGGGCAGGGGCCAGCTTTCCAAGTTTTTCCTCTAAACCTGGTGCGGTAACCTGCATTTAGAAATAATTCACTAATAATCAACTTCATTACTTTGACAAGAAAGAGGACTAAGGTAGCCACTACAAAGTATCAATTGAACACATTCAATATATACCTCTAAAACCTTTTTAGACCATACTCTCTGGTTGATATCCATCAAGTTCATGCCAGCACCATCAGTGTGATCAATACTAGCATAAGCCCCAACTAAAAGTGAAGCCATAAATGAGCTAACAAGGGAAATCCTCTCAGTGTTATTATAAGCCTCTGGTTGTGTCTGATATATTTTCCTAATCTGTGGTCCAGTGAACCTTTCATAAGCACGTGACCCAGTTATCTGAGACAACTCCAATGCACTGCCAACAGCTTTCTCTATCTCTCTACATTGTGCAGTCGTGCTACTGTCCATCCAAACCGGCGATTCCTTGATGGAAAAGGCATCACCTAATTGATCCACCAATGGCTTCTTGGAGTCCAGTGATGATAATATTCCAGAACCACCTTTCTTCCAATAAACACTACCATGTTGCTGTCCACTACCAGAAACAGCAGCAACTTTCCCAAAATCCAAACCTGATTTCACAAGCCTTTGAAGAACAAGTTCAAGAGCTTCTACCCACAACAAGGTGGGTGAAACAATCCTGCCATTGTCAGAAGGGTCTCTATAGACCCCATCTTTGGTTTTGTAGTGGGGCAAATCAGAATCAAAATGAATTTGCTCTGATTTGACAATATTGAGATTGGAATCTAAGACAGTTGCTTTCAATGACCTGTGAAACAAATCACAGTTAATTTAGAAAATTCCAATCCCATATATAATTCCCAAAAAAACATGAAAAAAGGTCACAAAAAAACATCTAATTGGATTGATTAATAAACAGATCATTACAATTTCAGTACATTAACACGCAAAACCCAAATTCTTCAAGAAAACATAGATCAAAAACCAAATTAAGCTATCTGGGCCAATTTAATTCAGTGTTACAGCATTAAAGAAACAAATTTCAGAAAGAAAAAGAGAGGACAAGCCTTACTGGGTGGAGCTGTCAAATCCAAGAAAAAGAGAGCCATGAGGAAGCGCCATCTGTGTTATCAGTACAAAGCACCAAACTTTGAGAACCGACTAGAAAAGGTACTGAGATTTGAGAAGAAAATTGATAGATATAGCAATAAATCAAATTTGATTTTAAAATATATTGGATGACGACAGAAGATACGTTTGGATAGGATTATGAGTCAGTGATTAAGTATCCAAGACAAGATTTTTATCCACAGAATCCGAACAGATTTTGAGATGATCTCTCCTCTCCTCTGGAACTTCTTTAGACAAGTCGTATTCTAGTAGTACCAAACTTCCTTAAAAACGAGTCTCTGCTCTCTGATATCTGATGAACCGGTCTCCTCGTACGCTACACATGGGAGCTGGGAGAACTCTGTCATTCTCTTGTCGTCTCATGCCATGTCAGCTACACGTAAAGCGGATAATGACTCATAACGCACATTATCCAAAACCTTTTCTAATTAATGCCAGTTTATTTTCAGAAAAGTAATTTTAAAAAAAATTATTATTTTAAAAAATAAATTTCAAGAAAATAAATTATTTTTTTTGTTTGGTAACGTCATTCAAAATAAATTTAAAAATATTTTCCAGTATTTGGTTATATTATAAAAAATAAGCTAGAAAATAACTTTTTAATGTTTTTTTAAGTTTATTAAAATAATAAGAAATTAATCTTACAAATTAAAAACTTGAATGAGAATGGAATTGAAAAAATATAATTTTATAAATTATCAAAATTTAATTTTATAAATTATCTCAAATAAAATAAATAATATTCAAAATAATAGAGATTAAATCTAACATATAAAAAAATTGAAAGATGATGAAATTAAAATAATAATAATTATAATTTCATAAATTATTTTAAATAAAATAAGTAACAATCAAAAGAACGAGGATCAAATTTGATAGATAAAAAGTTTCAATTTAAAAAATAATAAAAGAAAAATAAATAACAATCATAAAAATAAGGACCAAAGTTAATATAAAAATCAAATTAAATCAAATTTTAAGAGATGAATTTGAAAATAAAAAGATTCAAACAAAATATATAGCAATCAAAGTGTGAAGATCAAATTTGATATAATCAGTAAATAATATGATATTTTAAATTTTTCACAACTTTTAGAAAGTGTTTTCTGCCCAAAATAAAAGGAAAATACTTTCACGAAAATCAAGTCAAATTTTCCTTTGACAGGAAAGTATTTTTCGTTGACCAACTTTTCTAATGGCAAACAAACACAGGAAAGTTTAGAAAGTAATTTTTCAGAAACCACTTTTCAGGAAATAAACACACCCATTTTTTTAAAAAAGATAATATTTCCATTATAAGATTTGATTACGTACCGTACTGTTTTAATAATCATGATATTTTATTTTTTTAATTTATCATTTAATTATTATTACGAGATAAATTATCTCGAAATAACCAAAGAAGAGATGATAAAAATTAAGAAAAGTATATTTTGTATTTTCTAAGATTAAGTGGATTTTTTTTTAATTGCGTTTGCTGTTGAAAAAGGAAATTCAGTAGTTATTATTTATATAATTTGTTAATAGATATATTATTTTATTCAGTAGCTATTATTTGTATAATATGCTTGTGCTTACAAGAGTAATTATTTAGAAAAATACATCATATTGGCGATTAAATTTCTTATATTGCAAGGGTAAGATAATAAATTTGTTTGAGTTGTTCGTATACTTTCAATGATAAATCAAACATGACAGACGACATCCGAAATTCTCCATTTAGGATCTGGTTCCAAAGATTCAGGAGCCAGTTTTGCTCGGCTGGAGCTTATTGGGGTTCTGTTTGGCATCTACATTTGTTGTCGGTAAAGGTTGGTGGTGTTCGGTCTACTTGTTATGCCCTTTTTTAATCTCACTACTCGTCTGGTGTTCAGAACAGGGAGCCCTAAAAACCAGAGATGGTGCAATGCTGGTATGATTTGATGCATCAGTTATCTTTACACTACTAGATGGCTCCAAAGAGAGCTGTTCAGCACTCAGCAGGCTTTGGAGAAATGGGGCATGCTGTCTCGAAGTTCTAGTTCTTGCTCTCTCATAGTAAGAATATAGAATCAAATTGCCATGGACAAATATTTAACAGAAACTCTAAAACTATGTCCAGAATATACCCAACATCCTAGAACTGGTTATAAACATAATCCTCCTACCTGGTAGAGATTGCATCTATAGTTGCAGAAGCACATCCTTAGGGTCTATCTAACCAAGAAAATAAGTGTTTCCATTGTCCACCTAGCTTGGTTTAACCTAGAAAACAATTACACTTTTTCTTCAAAACTTCAGTGCAAGTTTCCAGGTAAACTCTGCAGCTTGAAATCTCAACGATGGACCGGCTGCCTCTTGACTAGTGCACAAAATATTGTGGGTCTGCTGGCTTGGGTCAGAAACAATATTTACATACTATGCCTTTCATCAAGTGGAATTAGCATCACGCCAATAATTCACAGAAACCAACTGGCATCTGACCAGCCCGGATGAAAGTACATGGCTGCCTTTTCCTGGTCATCCAATTCCAACACCTTCATACTTTTTCATCCTTGTTGCCAGGAAACACAGGCATGACTGCCAGCCAAAGATGGGCTAGCAAAGCTGAAGCGGAAAAGACTTCAGGTTCTCATGCTAATCAACGGAATAGTTCCTGGAAAGACCACATTATGAATTTTGCAAAAACATCAGACTCCAAAAACTCAATATGAGCAGCTCGCCCAATGATTGTGTTCAAACTCCTGCCATAGCTGGAGGTATCAAAGTTTACATCACAGCGCATGAATAGTCGATGCTCAGGTGTGGGGGCTCGTATCTGATCCAAACAATTATTCAGCATCTGCAGGAACACTCTACCCTTTTTTGAGTGGTCCGAGGAAGCAGCCTGGCACAGTTCAATTCTGGCAGAATGATATGGTACATAACCATCCTGAAAAAATTGTAATAAACTAGTGACTAAATGAGTAGAATGAGATAGCTTTCTTCACAACTACCATATGTTCAATTAATATCTCACACAAAATAGAATTTCAAGGTATATCTAAAGCAACAAATACTGTAGATACCATTTTAAATACAGAGGCAACTCAATGAACCTGGACTCAGATTCAAGAAAAAGCCTGTCAAAAAATGTTTAGGTCATGCAGAGTTGGCTATAGTATAAAGCCTTTCCATTCCTTCAATGCAATTGGTTTTGCTAATTACAAAAGGATGGAAATGCTACAAGAAATGTGATATTTTATTGAAGTGGAATAAACTCTCCCTTTCTGTTGTTTTAAGAGACTGTTACACCTAAGTATAATTTCAAATAAAATTATATGTGAGATCCATTTGGAATTGGAATGGAAATCTTTTTCCCATCCATTTCCAATTCTTGGCAAACCAAACAGGGACTGAGAATCCTTCACACGAAGCTTGTGTTGGTATTTCCTTTCAATACGAGTCAAATTGTGATTTCAAGTCATTAAAGCATCTTGAAATAAGCCCCCTTGGTGCGAAAGAAGGTCAATTTATGATGCCCCTTTTTCCAGTTGACCAGTAAATACATGTCTACTGCAAACAGGATTTTAGTATATCAACATTTATGTATCATGTACCTATCATCCCGCAATAATTATCAAGATTAAAGAAGTGATATAACCTGCAAATTGCTCAAATTTGAACAGGCTAGTTAAATAGATCATTTTACACTAGAAAAACTTGAAAACTTGTTAGCAAACAGAAGAGAAATGACTAAACTGTGGAGCTTCAAGAAGCAAATTTCCTTTTAGGCATAGCATGACATACCTGGGGTGAAGATAGCAGTACTATATGCCTGAAATTCTCCAATGTCTTCTGCTGAAAGAACAAATTATACAGTTTTAGAACTCAGTCAAAAAATATAAGTTAGCATCTGCTTTGATATCACACACACAAGCTACTTGAATGCGAGTTGTTATTTTTCAGATCTGGTCATCACTTCTTTTTCTTTTTCTTTTTCTTTTTCTTTATAAAGCATAATCTCTTTCTACAATCAAACAAAGGAACAAACTAGGATTCTTAGTACCTCGCAGAGTTTGTACAAGAAAGTATTTTGGAGATTTGGGTCATCTGTGAACGTAAGTTGATGAATGCACTGAGTTCCCTTAAGTTTTTTCAAAAGCCACATCCCAGAGTTAAACAGGGAGTTTGAACTGTAGAGATACCCCAAATGCGGACCAGATATAGAAACATATGTGTGAAGATATCTTAGGTATGGTTCCATTATGCTCTCTGTGGCAACACAAATACAGAACAAGTTTCAAATTACAGGTTAATAGAATAGTAAGGCATTGCATTGCATTGATTATATTACCTGCTAATGCTGTTCTTATGATAATATTTCCAATAGAATGTCCAACAAAGCTAAGCTTGATATCCCTTAACAGACCAGATCTTGAAACTTTATCCATTTTCTTTTTAAGGAAAGAGATAACTTCCTCTGCCAGCCTTTGTCCCATTTCTCTAAAGTCTCCAGATGTTTTGTCTTCATTTACCTCTGACATAAGGAACTCCATCTTGGGGTCTATTAAAAGCCATTGATTGCGAACGAGCCGTAAATCCAGATGGTGTCCCTGATGGGTTGTAGATATGACAAACAAAATTAAACCAATTTATGATTAAAACTACAAAACAGTTCACAAGAGGAATAGGTAGACTTCATTATACATTGTCCAGGACAGCAGAACAATCTATTGCAAAGAACTTGAATGAAATAAGAAAAAATTTATTACCTAAAATCTTACAAATATAGAATTCCCTTTCTCACTTTTGGGTTCATAGGATTACAAATATGTGAATGAAACAGGCTCAAACAAGCAAACTATTGGTGCATGAAACCATAAACCAATAAATTCATAGTAACAGATCCAAATCCTTATGAAAAAAAGATCATCTATTTCTAAAGTTCCATCTGCAAGAAGAATTTGATCCCATAGTTTCCAATTATCTGATGGGAAGAGGTGAATCAAATCGTTAGAATTGACCCAGACTGAATTTAAACCTATAAATGGTGGATGGCAAGCCATTACTTATCAGTCAGGGTCAAGCAATTAAATTAAAAGTAAGAAGCTCTAATATTTGGACATTTCAAATATTTGTTTAAGATGAAAACTCCAAGGGCTTTCTCAAAGACACTTTTTTTTATGGTACTGCAAAAAAAAAAAAAAAAGAGAGAAAAAGAGCTGACTGTGCCAAAAAAGGAAGATTCAACCTGAAAAAAAAAATAATATTCCATAACTACTGCATCCCTTTATCATCTTTATTATACCAATATCAGAACTCTCTTTTGGAGAATTTGGTGGATACCTGATAAACAACAAATTAAGGAAATTCATACTGCAGAAACAATTTGAACATGCATTAAACTAATTAATTAGTATTTAGGTGTGTGGAAATGATCAGAACAAAATTCAATCAGAAAGTGACAAAACACAGGTTTTCAATTATTACTTAAATGGTGTGAAATCAATTGAGCACAACTTTCCACATTGGATTGTAAAATAGCTAGCTAGACAGGTTGGGGGCTAAAGGACAAAGAATGAGCCTTGCCTGAAATCCATGCACAAAGATGACAGCCTTCAATTCACGACCATTTTTTGACAGTGCAGCACTAGGTTGCTTCTTACCAGCTTCAGATTCAGTACTAGGTCCACTGTACGAGCCATGTGCATCTACCAGGTCCAAATTTTTGAAGAACGAATTTTCACTAAGAGTACGCAGTGGTGCATTAGTTACGCGTTCCACAATAATAATAGGAATCCGTAGCAGATCCCCAAATATATACATGTCTTGAATTGACCGATTATTAATCTGCATGGAAACAAAAATAATCATGTAGAGCTCCAGACTACAAGATAAAGGAACCAAATGAGTTAAAGTGAGAGCAATACTCACCCTCATTTGGGCAATACTTCGCCGATGAAGGTCAGCACGTGTAGCTGCACTCTGGGCAGGCTGTATAGAACAGAAAATAAAAATTTCAACTTGGAGACCATGGAATAAAGAACATGATGGTGTTTATCACTGAAAGTCTAAAAAAGGACTAACAGTCTATAGATAAGAAATGAACTGAGTAGAAAAATAAAGCATTTACATTCAACAAACTCGAAACTCTTCTATGGCCATGATGGGAGGAATCATCACTTCCACTGCTCATGTAATGATGAGGCATCTCAACCTTAGAGTACACCATCCATATTGACCATTCAGCTCGTCGATCTTTAGTCCACACATCACGCAGAAACTCCAGTATTTTTGTTTTGTTTGCCCTGGAATGAAGAACAAAGGCCAGTAGATAAACATGTGCAGATAAAGTTATTGCATCTGAATCAACTCATCAATAAATGTGACCAACAATAAGCACAATCAAATCCATAACGAAGGATGGCCAAAGGTTATCATAAATTTAAGAAAATGTGCAAAGGGAGATCCTGCAGTTTGTCAGGTCACACTTTGGGTCCTAATTTAAGAAACCCCTAGTCTGCAAGTTGCAACCTGAGGTTCCATCTCAGTTACAAAAAACACCCAAGGAAGACAGTATTAATAAAACTGTTAGGAAAACTTACAAAAAGTACACAGAGACTGCATCTGCTTAAATTCCAGGCTTCGATTTTCAAAATTCTGAAGTTGGACCTTGAGATTCCATGATAGTTAAAGAAAACACCCTAAGGTGGATGTCTAAAATTTTAACCACATGAAAGAAAAACGCATTTTCCAACAATTGCCAAGATGCAAGTCATGCATTGTTGCCTTCTCTGATCACATTGAAAATTCTTTGGAGGAATCTTTGTTTGACTAGCTTGAGGGAAGAGTTCCAGAAAAGAGAAAAAGGAGATGTGAATAGGTAGGGGTGGGAAGAGAGGATAGATCCAAGATGGGACAACAGATGAGAGAAAAGAAAAGAAGAGAAAATGGAGCAGCAGCCACCCTTTTAAAATTATCTAGACTGTCCCAGCAGAAAGAGACCTTAAGAGTTAAAATTACCTGTGAGCTAGGTAACTTAAGTGATCATATAATGCTAACCATGTACAAGTTGGGAAGGGATCCTGTCAACCCTCATACCTTGTGACTAAACTATATAAAGTCAAATAAACAAACAATTCCAAACATAGTATCAAATAGTTGCAATAAACTAACAATACCAGTTTACCAAAATTTGTTGTCCTTTTCTTTCACCCCTGAGTCTGCCAGCTTTTTTAAACACAAGGGCTTGCAAAAAACAACCATGGAAAGTATTTTTGCCTTGATGTTGTCCAGCAATGGAAACCACATTCCACAGGTGGGTAAATTCAATATTGCTAAATAAGTAACTCTTATTCCACATTATATCTTTAAGTTGAGTCACCAAAATGAGAATTCATGATGATGAGAATAACAATGGTTACAAGCCTGTCCATCATAAGTTTCACAAATTCCATCATAGAAATTTTATGATCCACGTTAAACGCATACCAGAAAATCTGTCATTGGTCTTCAATTAAGCAAATTTTACAGCTTGTATCTAAGCACTTAAGAAAATGCAAGGGATGAAGTGCCTTTTCTGGTTAAATAACTATGGTCAGTTGTGATGTAACTAAATGAAAGGTCACATCTATAACTTACCAAATGAAATGTATTCTTCCTCGTAAAAGGAAAATATAGAAAACTCTAACTGAATGTGGCAACTTGGTGGAAAAGCAAACCTGTGGAACTGCAGAAAAATGCTCCATAAATATGATAATTGAGCGCCCAATGAATGAAAGATGTTCACAACAGCAGCCTTCGATGAAATGTGGGGCAAATTATCACTTTGAAAATCTATAGTGCTGTTTGCTTTCTTTCCAAGAAGAGACAAAAATATTAAGTAAATAAGAAAGGACTTAAACTGAATGTAAAATCAAAATGTGTTAACTATACAGATTATAGGAAGGACCTCAAGGCCATTCTGTGGCTTTCCATGTCCTGAAACTGCAACATCAGCAGTAACCAGATTTGCTTGCACAATAGAATCAAACATGCTCACATCATCCACGTTGGAAGCAAAATCAGATACATCAATAGTGTGCTCAATGCCTTTGCTAATTTTTTGTAGCTCTTCCAGCAATGTGTTGCGGGCAGCTAATAATGCTTTAACAAGTGTGATCTTTTTTATATCTAAAGAAGCCACTAGACCCAATGCCTGGTCAATCACAAAATGAAAATTTCAACCCATGGAAATATCACAAAATCCGAATAAAGCTAAAGTACAGGCTCCTCCACACCAGATAATAGCGGGTTTCAAATTTAAAAATGCTATTGCATCCTCAAATCTTTGGGCTTCAACCAAATAGGAGAACTTTTACCTTTTCTTAAGCTATACAAACCAGCAGTTTTAGAATATTTTTTCATCAATTATCTTTTGCAGGAAAAGGACTAGACCTAAAAGGAAAAACATGTGTTATATGCTTACAATTCACATAAAGGTTAATTCTCCTTCAAGCATCCATTGAGCATCCCCAGATTCTAGGGGTTGTCTATTATTTGGGTGAATCTCGATATTCTCTTCTCTTTGCCCTAAGGAATAGGCCTACAGAAAGATCTACAGTATTTCATAAAATGCAATTTCTGGATACCTCTGGAAAAAGTATCAAAACATACTTAAAATAAGGTTTGTTGAAGGTAGATAAGAGATAAGAAGTTATTCTGGCAAATTTTATTAATGAAGCAATCATACAGGCTCCTTCTAGTATTTTTAAAACAAAAAACTAAGGAATGATTTGAAAAGAAAATTGTCACAGTCAACCCACTCAACCATTGCTTGCCTGGACTGTACACTAGTGCTAATAGTAGGATAAAAACCAAGCTAGAGTAAACTGCAAGTTTTGCAGAAAAGGGTATGCAAATTGGCATATATGCACATGCATGTACGAACAAAAGAAGTGCATTCACTCCCATATAACGACATTCGCACAAGAGTGTCTGTGGCAAGTAAATACTTTCATCACAAATCAGAAGTACTTGAAGCATAAGCTAGAAATTTAAGCCGCAAAATGATGCATGAATGCACAAAGTTATGCATAGAGGCTAAAAGCATGTAAAAGATTATCCATTGTGTACGAGCATACTTGGGGGGACCCATCACTAATTTTGCCAGTAGCATCTTGACCGTAAGAACCACTGCAAGATACAACTCATCAAGTTATTTTAGATAACCCATGTCAAAAAAAAGTGATCATGACAAGGCTGGTTGACTTGATGCAGAATTGTGACAAACCTGAGTACCTTCAAGAAAGAACCAGCTTTCAATAGACTGATATGCACGCTAACATCAACAAGCACAGAATGAAATGCATCAAAGTGGACAGGGCAATATGAATGCAATCCTAGAAGAGCTTTAGGAGGAATTCTAAATTCATGGACTGCGACAGAAGAAGCATCCGGATAAGCCAGCAGCTCAACCCTGTACAGTGCACATATCTATCAGTACAACATCCAAATTTAATCAACAAACATTGAGCGGGCAAGAAAAAACAATGGATCATTTTAACTGCAATAATGAAAAAACAATTTCCCTTAACTCACATGGTATCTGTCATGGGAGCTTGCATAAGCTCAAATTTCAAAATTACAGCAGAGGTTGATGGACCCTGCAAATTGTAGACCATATCAGTTTGAAGACATTAAATATCTGCATCAGTAAGTTCTGAGCTGGGAGGTACAGCACAGAAAATTGTAATAAATATATGCATTAAAGATATTAGCAGTATTCCCATTAAATCCCAGGTTAAAGGAGTGGGGCTATTTTGAAGAATCGAAACGAAATAATGTTTTTATCCTCTTCTCAGTGACAGCTAGAGTTGAAAGTTTTTTGAAAGCAGTTCCACAATTTTGTTAGTTTTGAGAAGAAACAGTTAGAGCTAAAAGTTTTTTGAAAACAGTTCCTCAATCTTGTTAGTTTTGAGAAATGCAATATTCCACTTCTTTCTGATGTCATCATGAAAGCATAGGTACAATATCACAATGTAGGTGGCAGAGTTTTGACACGCACATAGAAGAAACTTTCAAAGGATCATTTTTCTTTCTCACCAGACCACTTCATATTACACACAGACCAGCTATATACATCAACCTTGATAAGAGAGATCCAAACACTAAGCAGACCATACATATTGATATTCTGTTATATCCTAGCAAATCCTGTTTTCTAGAGCAGTTTGTTTCTCTATTCAAGTTGGTTTCACTTCACTTGAGAACAGTTAGGCAACCTTCTGCTGCATTTCCCCCTTTAATTGCAACTATATGAGTTAAAAAGGCAGCTTATTGTATCTGGCAAGCTAGCATTGCACAAACACTCACGCACGCGCGCACAAAGAGAGAGAGAGAGAGAGAGAGAGAGAGAGCTGTATGGATTACCTCATCTTCACCAAGAGGTAGAGTGAAGGAGATCATGATAGATAAACGAATATCTTGTCTCGCATATTTAATCCGAAAAGGCTGTGTCAAGAAACTATTGTCTGTATCATCAATCCTCCATATCCCATATATGTTTTCACCACCCAGATCAGGAGCTGCGGCTCAAATAAATATCATTTCTTTCTTAGCTCGTCCCAAAAACATTAAGCATAGAAAAAATTCACATAATAGTAAATTATTCAATAGAAGCTAACTGCATCTCTAAGCATGAACAATAACAACATCAAAGCATATAAATATGAAAACAACTGATTTTCATGTAGACATCCAAAACAGCTCCTCCTCAAAGTTACTGAATTTGCCCAAATACTCATACTTTGCCTAAATACAATGTGAAGGAGAATTGAGGTTAATTAACAAACAATATTGCAAAATCTCACACCTTTTTGCTTCAAGCGAATATTCTACAAATATGAGAAAAAACCCAGAAACAAAAGCACAAAAAAAAACAGAGAAATCTTGAGTTTATTGAGGTTTACGATGAGCATAGGAACTGTGGTTAATTAACAAGAAATGTAGCAAAATTCTAGACCTTTCTTGTGACAAACAAGATTTCTTATAACTAGGAAGAAAACCCAGCAGAAACAAAGAAACTCAGGAAAACAACAGCAGTAAGAGTTGAATTTGCTTTTACCTTCATATTGAACAACCCTTGCAGGGGTTGCTAAGGAAGTATACTCACTATCTTCCCATCTCATGCTGATCTTTATTTGATACCATCTAAACACCCAAAAACAGAAAACCCACAAAAAGAAATGAAAAGGGAATCAAAGAGACATGCTTGAGAAGAAATGGTGAGAACATTATTACCCTTGCTGGAAGAGGTCTAGGTTGTGAAACCTGTGAATGTAAACAGCAATTTCTTGCACTGTTTCAAACATGGCAACGAAGACAGACAGACTGTTTTCTTCGGCCTAATGTCTAATTAAGATTAAAACAAACTGCAGAACATGCTCTTTTTTAGAGGATGATGACTTTATCATATGCCCTTTCTTTTCTTCCGTCTTGGTTCTTACTGTTTTTTTTTTAAAAAAAATTTCCTAGTACATCCAAAATGGGATAAAATGGTTTGGAATGGATCATATGCTACATTTTTCCTATGTTAAAGAAATTATTTTCTGTAATATAATGTTAAATTAAATTCCTATAGAGTGGTAAAATTTTGTGATTTGCTTTATTTATAGCTTCCTTTTTAGGAAATTATAAATGAATTATTGTTAATTTTATTGAATATCCTTCCCAAATAATCTTATGCATATTAAATGAGAGGAATCTCTAAATACAGAGTTTATATTTCTTAGGAAATCATGATCTAGGTCTAGGACAGAAATTTTCAATAAAATTAGTTTATTATACTAAATATTTAGCTAGCTCAAATGCTGACATAGGCTTGTTTCACAAGTATTATGTTAGTGATGGGTTATTTTAGGATGAGAAAATAAAAATAATTTTGATAGAAACATGTTTATTTAAAAATAAAAATAAAAGATAAAGATAAAGATAAAAAATAAATTTATTTTAAAATGGTTTTTGAGTGAATTTTTATATTTTTAAAAAATAAAATTATATAATAATAATAAAATATTCAGAGATATTTAGCATAGTTTCTTATTCTGTTTTTAGATATTTTTTAAGAGTATTCTTAACTTAAAAAAAATATTAAACTAATATTTTTTTAGTAATTTTTTATTCTTTTAATATTCTAATATCAAAAATAAAAATATGTAATAAAATTTATTCTATTATATTTTTAAATAAAAAATATAATTTACCATAATCCTCCAAAACCCATGTATGAGGGAGTTTGCATTTAAAAATTATTAGTATTTTTATTTTCTTAAGAGAAGTTTTAAATTTCGTGGCTTTGAATATGATGCACACCTTTGACTTATAAAACATAATAAAATTTATTTTAATATATTTTTAAATAAAAAATACTATTTACCATAATCATACCCTTAAAATATGCAAGTTTGAATTTAAAAATTATTAGTTAATTATTTATTTATTTTTACTTAATAGTAACAAGACAAGTTATAAATTTCGTGTCCTTGAATATGATGTACACTTTTGACTTGTAAAGCACAATGATGGCGACTTTTGAGCATTCATTAATCATTTAGATTTAACTTTATTAATGAACTTTTCAGC
>Ga0325400_1003429_pt1 | contig 14319 bp, 14 predicted proteins | sample PopdelMetagenome_2_FD_205662 | JGI IMG/M metagenome (GOLD analysis project Ga0325400, IMG submission 205662) | Populus deltoides microbial communities from Bellville, Georgia, United States - Xylem-PdKOR-R1 | ecosystem: Host-associated > Plants > Phyllosphere > Stem > Wood/Secondary xylem... | reverse complement strand
TTGCTTGCTCCCTGCTCCTCACTCCTGCCTAGCGCATCCGGGTACACCCGTAAGCGCCGTACGTGACGGTACTGGCTACGAATAGCAAGAGCGGATGCTGTAGAGCCTAGCCAAGCTGGCGGATGCTGCGGAGCCGTACAGCGTCTTCATGAACAACTGCGGTCCATATCTACCTGCTGAGCCAGAGGCGGCCATCCCTGCAACTCTCTTGCGGTAGCGTCCTACCCCTCCATCCGGTATGCCTTGACTGGCTAGGTCAGAGGCGCGGAGTTGGTGCAGGTGGAAGCACAGAGGGTCAAGATCGTCGATGGCGGCAAGCTAGTCATCCCGGCGTCGATGCGCCGGCAGTTGGGTATAGCTACCGGCGACACCGTGCTGGTCGACGTGGATGATGGCGAACTCCGGGTGCGGTCCGTGTCACGGGCTATCGAGCGCGCGCGTGCCATTCTCCGCAAGCACGTACCCGAAGGCGTCGGCTTGGCCGATGAGCTGATCGCCGATCGGCGCGGCGAGGCGGAGCGTGAGTAGCAAGGTCGTCCTTGACGCGTCCGCGCTGCTCTGCCTGCTCAACGACGAGCCGGGCGCCGGCCGGGTGGTCGACGTGCTGACGCGGTGCGTGATCGGCACCACCAATCTCGCTGAGGTCGTGTCGAAGCTGCGCGAGCGCGGCCTGTCGCTGGACGAGGTGCGCGAGGCGCTCGGCGGCCTGCACCTGGATGTACGTCCCCTGTCGCCGTCGCAGGCCTTAACTATCGGCGACCTCCGGCCGGTGACAAAGTCGCTCGGCCTGTCGTTGGGCGACCGCGCCTGTCTGGCGCTCGCCCTGGACCTGGGGGCCGAGCTGCTCACGACCGACGCCGATCTGGCAGGCGCGGACGTGGGCGTCAGCATTACCGACGTGCGTAGGGCAGCTGCTTGACGCGGGTAGCTGCAAGGCCGGGCAGGCCGTAGCGCTCGTGCCGCCCATACAGCGTGATGCCCCGGAACGAAGCCTCACCTCATGGGACCGTCGAACGCTGAAGCAATCGGCCGACCAGACCGTCCTGCCCATCCTGGCAGAATTGAAGGGCAAGCGGGTGTGGGTCGAGGCGCCGGATCAGGGCTCCTGGTTCGCCGGCCGGCTGAGGAGCGCGAGGCGCCTCCAGCTGTGCATCGAGATCGTGCTCGACGACGTGGTGATCGGAGGCAGGCTGCGCATGGTGGAGGCATTCACTGACGTCGTCACCGTTATCCGGCGCATCGATTCGGTCATCGTCCTGGAGGAAGCGCCTGTCTTGACGGGGATCGACGCCGCGAGCCTGCGGGGCGAGGGACGCCGCTGGTGGTCGTTCCTGAAGCGGGGGTGACGGCCGAGCGTCCGCCGCACCGCAGCACGCTACTGCTCGTCGGCCTGCCCCAGGTGGGCTCGTGCCGCCTGCTTGGCCTCGCTGACGCTCTTGCGCGCGCGCTTGACCACAGCCTTCACCGGCTCCGCCACAGCCGTGCCCGCCGCCTCGGCCGCCGCCTTCGCCTTGCGTCCCAGCCCGAGCGTGACCGCCATGGCGCGTCGCGCTTCCGAGTATGCCGGGGCGACCATCGGATAGTCCGCCTTCAAGCCGTAGCGCTGGCGGTACTGGTCCGGGGTAAGCCCGTTCGAGGACAGATGCCTTTTCAAGCTGCGATAGGGCTTGCCGTCGATCATGGAAACGATGTGGTCGGGCGAGGCCAGCGACTTGCGCACCGACACGGCGGGCGTGAAGCTCTCTTCCTGCTGCTCGGGCTCAATCGCCGGGGCGGGAGCAGCGAGTTCCGTCACCGTCTTGTGCATGCTGATCAGGAAGGCCGGCACGTCGTCCGCCTGGACGCGGTTGTGCGCGTTGCTCAGCCACGCCGTGGTCAGGTCGGTCGCGAGTCCGACGAGGTTGCTGTCGGCCATCGGTGGTCCCCTTCTATTGGCTCACTACACACAGACCAAACGTGATCAAGCAACCGGTGCGCAGTCGCACGCTTCATGATCCGAATGTGATCCTGCCGGGCGCAGTCATCGAACAAAGCGAACTGTCGTTCGCCGACAGGCGATCTGCTATCGGACAGTGCTGGAGGATCGCTCATGCATACCGCTGCCTTGCAATGGACCGATCTCGGCCTGTCCCCGGTCGCCTTCACCGTCGGCCCCTTCCCGATCCGCTGGTACGCGCTGAGCTACATCGCCATGATCATGCTCGGCTGGGGGTATCTGCGTCTGCTGGTACGGCAGCCAGGCTCGCCGATGAGCCGGGAGCAGGTCGACGATCTGGTCCCTGGCATCACCCTGGGCGTTATCGCGGGTGGGCGGCTGGGCTATTCGATCTTCTACCAGCCGCAGATGTGGCGCCATCCCCTGGATGTGCTGAAGGTGTGGGAAGGCGGCATGTCGTTCCACGGCGGCCTGATCGGCGTCGTGGTGGCGCTGGTGCTGTTCGCGCGCCACCACCAGCTGAACCTGCTGCGCGTGTGCGACTACGTCGCCTGCGCCACGCCCTTCGGGCTCATCCTGGTGCGCGCGGCTAACTTCATCAACGGCGAGCTCTGGGGCCGCCCCACCGGCCTGCCCTGGGGCATGACCTTCCCGGGCGCGGGCGACGACCTCCCGCGCCACCCGAGCCAGCTGTACGAAGCGGGGCTCGAAGGCGGCGTCATGCTGGTGGTGCTGTGGCTCCTGTTCTGGAGAACCGATGCCCGCGGCCGGCCGGGGCTGCTGCTGGGTGTCGGACTGCTCGTCTACGGCCTGGCGCGGTTCACGCTGGAACTGGTACGGCAGCCGGACCGCGGGCTGGAGCACCTGCCGTGGGGGCTCACCATGGGGCAGACGCTGAGCGTGCCCATCCTGGCAGGCGGCGCCTACTTCGTCTGGCGTTCCACTTTTCACAGCGCTTACCACCGCTCCCCTGCCTAGCGCGCACAGGTCGGATGGAACTCAGGACCAAGCATGTCCCCAGCGGCTGCCGGCGCCCGCTGAGGCGCCGGCGACGTACGCGGTCCCCATGCTGAATACGGACCGGGCGGTAGAGCGCTACGCGTCGTCGCCCGGTTATACTTCCGGGCTTGCAAAGTGCGCAGCACGGCAATGGGGCGAGGCCTAGCCCTACGGTCGACATTCACGTCGAACCCGCTTCGATGCGGGGTCGTACGACTCCCATGGCGTTGGGTACGCTCCGGGGTGCGAGACGGCGGACGGCGCTGGCGGAACGGCAGTTTTCGACCATCCCCGTGCAACCACGGCGGAGGGATTGTCCGCCGTGGTGGACGCGCGCCTCTCCGATCAACTCACCTATAGCAAGGGGCTGATCCAACGCGAGACGTTTTCCCTCAGTCGGGGGAAACCCGTGGTTCACGGCGTGAAGTGCGGCGGCTATAGCCGACGTTCCAAGAGGGGGTCTTCTATGCTCAAGTGTCTACTATTGGCGGGCGGCGCTATTCTCGGGTTGGCGACGAGCCCAGCTGCGGCGGCTCCCCTGCTGGTGAGTTATGCGCCGGTACCTGGTACGGATAGTGCGTTCAGCTTCGAGATCGACAGTAACCCATCTGTTACGGCAGCATCTGCAGGCGCTTTTACGGCGCCCGCCACCAACGGCACGGGTGCTGCGGCTACGATCGTGTCAGCACGTTTCTACTCGGCAGGCGGTGGCGGCTTCAATCTGTTTGGCAGTGGGGGCTTTCTGTTCGGCTACCTTGGTCCCCAGCTCTTCTCGGGGATGGGAACTGCTCCCACAATCACCACGGGCACGTTCGCTCTTACCAGCGCAGACATCGGTCGCGTGGGAAGCGGTGTTCTGACGATCAGTGCAGCGACGGCAGCAGTGCCCGAGCCGGCCACCTGGGGGCTTATGCTCGCCGGCTTCGGCATGGTTGGCGCTGGCCTTCGCTCGCGTCGCCGGTCGGTAACGTTCGCGAACATCTAGCACGTCCGTCGCTTGTCTACCGGGGGCGCTGTTCTGCGAAGAATAGCGGCTCTGCTCGCTTGTATGGTATCGATCAGGGAACGGCGGCTCGTTTCCAAATCTCCCAACCGCCGAAACGCGCCGATCCTGCGGGAGCATGGCGGACGTTACCTCCGCTGCAGTCAGTCCGCTATTGGGCGTGAACCGTCTGGCCGCCCTCGGGCAGCCAGACCCAGATGCGGCCATTGGACGCCAACTAAGTGGCTCCGACAAGCGGACGTCCGTTCAGGGTCGAGCTAACCTGACCCGTTCGTGAGATAGTCAGTAGCTGAGAACCCCTCGCAAATAGCTGGAACCAGCGCCTACTACACGTCTCGATGTTCGCCCGAGATAGGGGGTCACCCCGATGCGAGCACTTCCATGACGCGGCAATCGGCGACGGTCGATCGCCGGCAGCTGTCCAGGCGCTCCACCAGCTCCGTCCGCAGCGCCCGAAGGTCCGCGATCTTGCGGTCCACCTCAGCCACGTGGCTCGCGGCGAGCACGTCCACCTCGGCGCAGGACTCCCGAGGGTTGTCGGCCAGCCGCAGCAGGTCGCGAACCTGTTCCAGTGTGAAGCCGAGGTCGCGGGCACGCCGGATGAACGACAGGCGGCTCACCTGTGCTTCGTCGTAGAGCCGGTAGTTGCCGCCTGTCCGCTCGGCCCGGCCGATCATGCCTTCCGCCTCGTAGAAGCGCACCGTCTCGACCTTGAGGCCCGCCTCCTTGGCCGCCTGACCGATCCTCTTCATGCCGCGCTTGACCCTCATGTTGGATGAGGGTGCATATGGAGCGTCCGAACGCTCGAATCGAGGCTCAGGATGTCGGACGACTGCTGCTCCCGAAAGGGCGACACGATCGCCGAGCTCGGCCGAAGGGCCGATCAGCGGCGCGTGCTGGTCGTCGTCATGGCCATCAACTTCGCCATGTTCGTGCTCGAGTTCGGCGCCGGCGTCGTCGCGCGCTCCTCCGCGCTGATGGCGGACTCGGTTGACATGTTCGGCGACACGGTGGTCTACGCACTCAGCCTGTACGCGCTGAGCCGAGGTCCCCGCTGGAAGGCGGGCGCGGCGCTCGCCAAAGGCGGCATCATCCTGGTCTTCGGCGCGGCGGTGCTGGCCGAGATCGGCGACAAGATCGCCAACGGCGTGCCGCCCTCCTCGACGCTGATGATGACGTTCGGGGGCGTCGCGCTGGCCGCGAACCTGAGCTGCCTGGCGCTGCTCTGGCGGTTCCCGCGCGAGAACGTGAACATGTCGAGCACGTTCGAGTGCTCGCGCAACGACGTGGCGTCCAACGTCGGCGTCGTCGTCGCGGCTGGGCTCGTCGGGGCCACGGGATCCGCCTGGCCCGACATCGCGGTCGGCGGGGTCATCGCGATGATCTTCCTGCGCTCCGCCTGGAAGGTGCTGGCGGAGGCGGTCCCCGCCTGGCGCGACGCGCGGCCGGTCGCCCCCGAGGTCCTGTGGTGACAAGATTCGGGAGTTCGGCTAGGAGGGTCGTCGTGCGCCGCTTCTGGCTTTCCCTTCTCCTGCTGCTGGTCTCGTCCGTGACGACGGCCTCGCTGGTGCACGCGCGCGAGATCCCCGGGCCGGTGACCATCGAGTGCAGCGGAACCGTCCACCAGGACGGCGACGCCGATCAGACGTCGGGCGACCAGGACAAGGCAACTCCGCACCATCACGGCTCCTGCCACGCCTCCGGCGCGCACCTGCCGGCGTCCGGCGGGAACGGCTTCGCCCTGACCGGCGGGTCGATGCTCCCGACTTGCCCAGGTGACGCCCTGCTCGGGTCGACAATCGTCGATCCCGCGTTCAGACCACCAGCCGCCTGACCTGACCGCCGGCCGGCGCGACGCCGGTCCGAACGTGCTCGTCAGGATCAAGCAACATGACAAGAGTGCTCGCGGCCGCGTTGGCCGCGGCGTCCTGCGCCACCTCGGCGCAGGCGCAGCAGGGGCCGGCGACGGACTCCGCGCCCCCCTACACGCTCGAGCAGGCCGTCGCCGCCGCCGGCGGGTCCGCCCCGGCGTCCGAGGCCGCGACCGCGGCGATCGACGCGGCGCGGCAGAACAGGACGGTCGCGAACCTGCGTCCCAATCCAGTCTTCCAGGGGCAGATCGAGAACATCGTCGGCTCCGGGCCCTATCGCGGCGTCCGGGCCGCGGAGAGCACGGTGGGCGTCGCCGTCCCCATCGAGCTCGGCGGCAAGCGCGGTGCCCGCACCGCCGTAGCGGCAGCGCAGCTGACCCGAGCAGAGCTCCAGGCGGCCATCGTCGCGGCAGACGTGCGCGTCCAGGTGACGCAGCTCTACGTGGAGGCGCTAGCGGCCGAGCGCCGCGTCACCACCGCTCGCGACCAAATGCGCATCGCCGGCGAGGCGCTGCGTGCGGCCTCCGTGCGCGTGCAGTCGGGCCGCGCCTCGCCGTTGGAGGAGCAGCGCGCCAGCGTGGCGCGTGTCAACGCGGACGCCAACGTCGAGCGGGCGGAGCGGCTGAGCCGGACGGCGCGCGCCAACCTGGAGCGCCGCGTCGGCCGGCCGGTCGAGGGCCGGCTGGACGACGCCCTGCTGGACCGGCTGCCGCCTTCCGTCGCCGGACCCGCCGTCCCGGCCCGGGCGCTGGGTACGCTGGCGCTGGCCGCGGCGGACGCGGATCTGGCGGTGGCGGACGCCGGGGTCAGGCTGGCTCGCGCCAACCGCGTGCCCGACCTGAACGTCGGCCCCGCGCTGCGCCGGCTGGAGGCCACCAACGACACGGCGGCCGTGTTCACGCTCACCGTGCCAATCCCCGTCTTCAGCAACGGCCGAGCGGCGGTGGCGCAGGCGCGCGCGCAGCGCGCCCAGGCCGACGCGCTGCGCAGGGCCACCGCGCTGGACGTGGAGCAGGCGATCACCGAAGCCGAGGCCGAAGCCGCCAACGCGGCAACCACGGCGCGGGCCGCAGCCGGGCCGGCGCTGGCGGCGGCGCAGGAAGCCGCCCGCATCGCCCGGATCGGCTACCGCGAGGGCAAGTTCGGCCAGCTGGACCTGCTCGATGCCGAGCGGACGCTGGCCGACACGCGCGTCGCCGCGATCGACGCGCTGGCCGCATATCAGAACGCAAATGCCCGGCTGGGACGCCTCAACGCGCCCGTGCCCGCACCCGCGACGGGGGGAGCCATCCGATGAAGGCCAGGACCACCTGCGCGCTGGCGCTTCCGCTCACGGCCGCGCTGCTGCTGTCCGCCTGCGGCGGCAACGGAGCCGATGCCGCGAACGGCAACGGCGAGGCCGCGGCCGAGGGCGGCGGCAACGAGGTCGCCCACGCCGAGGAGGGCGCGATCACGCTTTCGACCGAGCAGATGGCCGCTGCCGGCGTCCAGCTGGGACGCCCCCTCATCGGCGGTGGCGACACCATCGACCTGCCCGCGACGATCGAGGGCGACCCCCAGGGCACGCAGGTCGTGTCGGCCGCCATCGCCGGCCGCGTGGTGGCGCTCAACTACAATCTCGGCCAGTCGGTCGGCCGCGGCCGGACGCTGGCGGTGATCGAGAGCCGCGAGGCCGCGCAGCTGAAGGGCGAGGTCGAGGCCTCGCGCGCCCGGCTGGCGCTGGCCAGCTCCAACCTCGCGCGCGAGCAGCGGCTGTTCTCGCAGCACGTCTCGCCCGAGCAGGACCTGATCGCGGCGCGCACCGCGGCGACGGAGGCGAGGATCGCCTACCGGCAGGCGCTTGGGCAGTTGTCAGCCGCGGGCGGGGGCGGCGGCGGGTTGAACAGGCTCGGCATCGTCGCGCCGATCTCCGGGCAGATCATCGCACGCCCGGTCACGCTGGGGCAGACGGTAGCCGCCGACGCCGAACTGTTCCGGGTGGCGGACCTCGGCCAGGTCTCGCTCGCGCTCAACCTGCGTGCCGAGGACGCCGGCCGGGTGCGGCCGGGCGGCACCGTCACGGTGACCGCGGCCGGTCGGCAGGCGACCGGGCGCGTGACGTTCGTGTCGCCGGCGCTTGATCCGAAGACGCGGCTGGTGCCGGTGATCGCGCGGCTGAACAACCGCGACGGCACGTGGCGCATTGGGGAGCCCGTCAGCGCGTCGGTGCAGCTGGCGGGCAGCGGCGGCGCCGCCTCGGTCCGCGTGCCGACCGCGGCGGTGCAGACCATCGAGGGCAGGCCAGCCGTCTTCGTACGCACGCCGAAGGGCTTCCAGGCCACGCCCATCACCCTCGGCGACGCCTCGGGCGACACCGTGGTCGTGCGCTCGGGCCTGAGGGGCACCGAGCAGATCGCCACCACCGGCAGCTTCACGCTCAAGGCCGAGCTCGGCAAGGGCGAGGCGGGGCACGAGGACTGATCCGATGATCGCCCGCATCGTCACTTGGTCCGTCCACAGCCGCTGGCTCGTCCTACTGTTCACCGCCACCGCCGCCGTGATCGGCGCCTTCTCGCTCAGCCGGCTGCCGATCGACGCGGTGCCGGACATCACCAACAACCAGGTCCAGATCAACGTCCGCGCGCCCGCGCTCTCGCCCGAGCTGGTCGAGAAGCAGGTCAGCTTCCCGATCGAGACCGCGCTCGCCGGCATTCCGGGCCTGGAGTACACGCGCTCGCTCAGCCGCAACGGCTTCGCGCAGGTCACGGCCGTGTTCTCGGACGCGACCGACATCTACTTCGCGCGGGCGCAGGTGGGCGAGCGGCTGGAGGGCGTGCGGGACGACCTGCCCGGCGGCGTCAGCCCGGAGATGGGCCCGATCGCGACCGGCTTGGGCGAGGTGTACATGTACACCGTCCGCTTGGCGCATCGTGCCGACGACCGGCACCGGCCCGGTGAGCCCGGCCAGCAGCCCGACGGCAGCTACGTCACGCCGGAGGGCGACCGGCTGACCACGGAGGAGGACAAGGCGACCTACCTGCGCACGGCGCAGGACTGGATCGTCACGCCGCTGCTGAAGAACACGCCGGGAGTGGCCGGCATCGACTCCATCGGCGGCTACGCCAAGCAGTTCCTCGTTGTTCCGGATGTCCAGCGGCTGGCGTCGCTGAACCTCACGCTTACGGACCTCGGCACCGCGCTCGAGCGCAACAACACCAGCGTCGGCGGCGGGTTCGTCAACCGCAACGGCGAGGGGCTGGCCGTCTGCTCCGACGCCCTGATCCGCAGCACGGCCGAGCTAGAGCGCACGGTGGTCGCGACGCGCGAGGGCGTGCCCGTCACGCTCGACCAGGTGGCGACCGTCCGGGCGGGCCAGGCGATCCGCATGGGATCGGCGTCTGAGAACGGCACGGAGGTGGTGATCGGCACCGCCATCATGCGCATCGGCGAGAACAGCCGCGAGGTGGCCACCGCGGTCGCCGACAGGCTGAAGTCGATCAACGCCTCGCTGCCGCCGGACGTGGTGATCCAGCCGGTGCTGAACCGCACGGAGCTGGTCAACTCCACCATCGCGACCGTCGCCCGCAACCTGTCGGAGGGCGCGGTGCTGGTCATCGTGGTCCTGTTCCTGCTGCTCGGCAACTTCCGCGCGGCGCTGATCGCGGCTCTGGTCATTCCGATCACGATGGCGCTGACCGGGCTCGGCATGCTCCGCGCCGGCGTGTCGGCCAACCTGATGAGCCTGGGCGCGCTCGACTTTGGGCTGATCGTCGACGGCGCCGTCATCATCGTGGAGAACGCGCTGCGCCACCTCGCCGAGATACGGCACGAGGAGGGGCGACCGCCCTCGTTGGCGGAGCGCCTGCGCGTCGTCGCCGCGTCCGCGCAGGAGATGATCCGCCCGTCCGTCTACGGCCAGGCCATCATCATCCTCGTCTACGTGCCGCTGCTCACGCTCACCGGCGTGGAGGGTAAGACGTTCGTGCCGATGGCGCTGACCGTCATCATCGCGCTGGCCTTCGCGTTCGTGCTGTCGCTCACCTTCGTGCCCGCGATGATCGCGGTCTGGCTGTCGAAGAGGGTGGAGGAGAAGGACGGTCGGGTCATCTCGTGGCTGAAGCAGCGCTACGAGCCCGGCCTGGATCGCGCCATGAGGCGGCCGACCTTCACGGTCGCCGCGGCGGTGGGCAGCCTGGTCGCCGCCGCGCTCGCCTACTCGACGCTGGGCTCGGTGTTCCTGCCGCAGCTCGACGAGGGCGACGTGCTGATCCAGGCGCTACGCATCCCGGCCACCTCCGTCCAGCAGAGCCAGGCCATGCAGGTGCCGATCGAGCGCATGATGTCGCGACAGCCCGAGGTGCGGTTCGTCTTCTCCAAGACGGGCACGGCCGAGCTGGCGTCCGACCCCATGCCGCCCAACGCCACCGACATGTTCGTCATCCTGAAGCCGCGGGACGAGTGGCCCGACCCGTCGCTCACCAAGGAAGCGTTCGTCGAGCGGGTGGAGGAGAAGCTCGCCGCCATCCCCGGCAACGCATACGAGATCACGCAGCCCATCCAGATGCGCTTCAACGAGCTGATCGCGGGCGTGCGCGGCGACGTGGCAGTGAAGGTTTTCGGCGACGACTTCGCCGCCATGAACCGGACTGCGGAGCAGGTCGCGGCCGTGCTGCGCCGGACGGAGGGCGCGGCCGACGTCAAGGTCGAGCAGACCGCGGGCTTGCCCATGCTCGACATCCGCGTGAACCGCGACGCGATGGCCAGGCTCGGTGTCACCGCGCAGGACCTCCAGGATACGGTCACCGCAACGGTGGGCGGCCGCGCCTCCGGCACCATCTTCGAGGGCGACCGCCGCTTCCCCGTGGTTGTCCGTCTGTCGGAGGCGCAGCGCGCGGACATCGGCCTGCTCCAGCAGATGCTGGTGCCGGTGGCGGGCGGCGGCTACGTGCCGCTCGCCAGCGTCGCCGACGTGGGCGTCGTGGACGGACCCAACCAGATCAGCCGCGAGAACGGCAAGCGCCGCGTCGTGGTGCAGGCCAACGTGCGCGGACGAGACGTGGGCTCGGTCGTCGCGGACGCGCAGGCCGCCATCGGGTCGCAGGTGCGGCTGCCCGCCGGCAGCTACCTGGAGTGGGGCGGGCAGTTCGAGAACCTCCAGTCCGCCAGCGAGCGGCTGAAGCTGGTGATCCCCGCCTGCTTCGTGCTGATCCTGCTCCTGCTCTACGGCGCGCTAAAGTCGGTCCGGGACGCGGCCATCGTATTCACGGGCGTGCCGTTCGCGCTGGTGGGCGGCGTGCTGCTGCTGTGGGCGCGCGGCATGGACTTCTCGATCTCGGCGGCGGTAGGCTTCATCGCGCTGTCGGGCATCGCGGTCCTGAACGGCCTCGTCATGGTCAGTGCCATCCAGGACCTCATGGCGGGCGGCATGGGCCGGGCCGAGGCGGCGCACGCCGGCGCGATGCAGCGGCTGCGGCCGGTGGTGATGACCGCGCTCGTGGCGTCGCTGGGCTTCGTGCCCATGGCGCTCGGCCACGGCGCCGGGGCCGAGGTGCAGAAGCCGCTCGCCACCGTGGTCATCGGCGGCCTGATCTCGGCGACGCTACTGACGCTGTTCGTCCTGCCGACGCTCTACGCGCGCTTCGGCCGGCAGGGGGCGGAGGAGCTTGGGGCCGACGATCCCATGACCCACCCACCACAGGAGGCGCTCCATGGCGCATGACCACGGCCCGGGCGGTCACAGTCACGATCACACCGCCGGCGCAAACGCGACGATGCTCGGCTGGGCTCTGGCGCTCACTGCCACCTACCTCGTCGCCGAGGTGGTGGGCGGCCTCGTCTTCAACAGCCTCGCGCTGCTGTCCGACGCCGCACACATGATGACGGACGTCATGGCGCTGGTCATCGCGCTCATGGCGATCCGGCTCGGCGCCAAGCCGGCTGACGAGAAGCGCACCTTCGGCTACCGGCGGTTCGAGATCCTGGCGGCGGCCTTCAACGCCGTGCTGCTGTTCGGCGTCGCCATCTACGTGCTGTTGGAGGCGATCCGCCGGTTCAGCGAGCCGCAGGAGGTGCAGTCCTGGGGCATGCTGGTCGTCGCCGCGATCGGACTGCTCATGAATCTCGTTTCCATGCGCCTGCTCACCGCCGGCAAGGACGAGAGCCTCAACGTGAAGGGCGCGTACCTGGAGGTCTGGGCGGACATGATCGGCTCGGTCGGCGTCATCCTGGGCGCGCTCGCCATCCGGCTCACCGGCTGGACCTGGGTGGACCCGGTGGTGGCGGTCGTGATCGGCCTGTGGGTGCTGCCCCGCACCTGGGTGCTGCTGCGCGACACGGCCAACGTGCTGCTGGAGGGTGTGCCGGCCGGACTGAACCTGCGCGAGGTGCGCAGCGCGGCGGCCGGGGTGCCCGGCGTGGCGGGGCTGCACGACCTGCACGTCTGGTCGATGAGCAACGACGACGTGAGCGCAACGCTCCACGTGACGCTCGCGGCCGGCGCCGACCCGGACACGGTGCGCCGGGGCGTGGCCGGGCTGCTCGCAGACCGGTTCGGGATCGAGCACAGCACGGTCCAGACGGAGGGGCCGGGCGACGCGTGCGAGGACGACGCACACCTGCACCCCTGAGCGGAGGCGACGACCATGTACTGGCTGGCGGTGAAGGCGATCGTGTCGGGCATCCTGATCGCCGCGGCGTCCGAGGTGGCGAAGCGCTTTCCCGGCTTCGGCGCGCTGATCGCCTCACTGCCGCTGGTGTCGGTGCTGGGCATGATGTGGCTGTGGCACGACCGGCCCGACGCGGCGAACATGGCGGCGCACGCGCAGGCGACCTTCTGGTTCGTGCTGCCCTCGCTTCCCATGTTCCTGCTCATACCCGCCATGCTGCGGCGGGGCGCCGGGTTCTGGCCGTCGCTTGCCGCCGGGTGCGCGCTTACAGTGGCGTTGTACCTGATGATGGTGGTCGCATCGCGGCGGTTCGGCCCCGGTTTATGATGCGGAGGGCGGCCAGGATGACAGCCGCATGCGTCCTCGCCTTACCGAAAGGAGGATCAGGCCCTTCAGACCCAGCAGCGGACATCCGCTGCTTCTCAGCGCATTCCAAACTCCGGACATTCGTTCATATCGGCGGTAAGGTTGCCGCCCATTGGCGTGTGCTTTCGCCACTCCCGCCTTTCGCAAGAAAGGGTCGAGACTGTGAGATGCGATGGGCGACCGAAGATGTCGTGAATCGCCCGGGCTGACGCAGACCTATGGAACACCTATAGCACGAACACGATATAGAATTGTTCTCGACGAACATAGTAATTATACTTTAGCCGCCTGATCCGCATTCCATCACGTGTTCTTTGGCCTAGATCTTGCCACACTCGGGGCGACCGCCCGTGTGGATTGCGGGAATTCTGGTTTAGAGGCACCCCTCCACATACATTAACGCCGGCTCGGCTCCGGCGTGGATAGCGGAAACGCGGCGCTTGGTGTCGATCTCGAACCGCAGGCCGTTGCGGGTACCCGGCGCGCGCCAGACGAGGTTCTTCGCCGGGGCGTCCTCGTACTTGTGCGGCGTCTCGGCGAGCGGTGCGTAGGCCATGCGCAGTTCCGCTTCGGTCGATCTGACGCCGATGCCGCGATCGGTTCGGACGTGCGACACGACGGGAAAGCCGCGCGCCTTCACGACCGTGACCACACCCCGCTCGGCGATCACTTCCAGGCCGGGCACGGCCGGATCGAACAGCGACCGGCACCGGCCCCCGGCGGTGGGTCCGGTCGCGGCGAAGCGATAGCCGGGCGCCCTTGCCGAACCGCCGATACGGATCGCGCCGTAGCCGTTGGCGGTGAGCGCTGGCTCGTTCCTCCGCAGCGGGGCGCGGGTGAGACGCAGCGTAGCGCCATCGTACCACGGCAGGGTCAGGGTGTCGCCCCGCCGTGTCGCCCGAGTGCCGGGCGGACCGAAGCTGCCCGAACGACACAGGATCGCGCCGCGCACGAGCCTCGGCTGCTCACAACTCATGTCGAGCGAGGTGGAGCGGTGCGGCGCCCGCCACGACAGGCGATCGCGGGTCACGTCGAGGAGCGCGCCCATCAGCGATGGATCGTCGCGGGTGACCGCCTGCACGGGTGACGGAGCGACGGTGACGCCGGTGATCCGCCAGGTCCCGAGCAGCGGGCCGAGATCATCGGCCGGTTGCGTGATCGCCGACACGGTCCAGACGGTCGCCAGCGCGAGCGGCGCGACCAAGCGCGCCGAGATGGTGGGCATCGGTACGACTTCCGGTCAGTTGAACAGGGTTCGGCGCAGCCACTGCGCGTAGCGCGGCTGCGCTTGCATCATATTCTCCGCGGTGCGCGGCGGCCGATCGACGGTGCCGTGGAGCAACAGGCTGGACGAGACCGCGAAATACTCGCGCTCGTTCTTCATGATGTACTCGCCCTGCCAGAGGCCGCGCTGCTGCGCGACGCGGTAGAAGCGCAGCACCTGCGGGTTGCGCACGCCGCCGGGGAGCTGACGCGCGTGGACCGCGTGCATCAGTTCGT
>Ga0325400_1003428_pt1 | contig 14319 bp, 8 predicted proteins | sample PopdelMetagenome_2_FD_205662 | JGI IMG/M metagenome (GOLD analysis project Ga0325400, IMG submission 205662) | Populus deltoides microbial communities from Bellville, Georgia, United States - Xylem-PdKOR-R1 | ecosystem: Host-associated > Plants > Phyllosphere > Stem > Wood/Secondary xylem... | reverse complement strand
AAAAGAGTAATTAATTATTATTTTTTTACAAGAAATAGTGTTTCAAAATCTCAATGTCAATTTCTTAATTTTTAGGCCAATGATTTTCAAGAAAAGCGAATACTTTTTGTGAACACTACTGAGTGGTCAAAGTTTGTAATCATCTTTTTGAGCTTTAGCACTCTTAAAATGATTCCTCAATTTTTTTTTAATTTATTGGAACAACTATTTCATCCTCTCTCTCACCTTTCTTTATAGTTTTCTACTTCCCATCCCAACAAAGTAATTAGAACGATTATGATGGCAATTTTTTTTTCCTTGTAGAAATATTTTGTTAACTAAGTGAAGGTTAATTTGGCATTTTCTTTTTAGAGACTTGCACTATCATAAAATTGACAAATACAAATAAAAATATTGATGGAAATTTTTTATCGGTAAATTGTGATGAACTTTACCAATAAAATAGTCTATAGCTGTATCTATCGGTAAATACTGATGAAAATATTTTCTCGGTATATATCAAAGAATTTATAGAGGGAACAAAAGAATTAAAAAAACAAAAAGATACATTGACGTGTTATTTATACAGACAAAATTGCTGACGAAATGAACCCGTTAGTGAAATCTATCCGTAAATCCATTGGTAATATTTAATTTACGATCTGGTGAGCAATCCTTCTCTTCCCCTCCCTCTTTTCTTCTTTTTCCTCCATCAGCTCTGCAACAAATAATAGAACGCCTTATTTTATCACAAATCAACCTTCCACTATAATCCCAACCACCTCAACACTCAGTCTGTCAGCATCAGATTTAATTTTTTTTTGAGGATTTTTCATATCAAGTAAGCAAAATTATCTATTTTTTTTTTGTTTGAACTCAATTTTAAAATGTTAATTTTTATTGCATATTTTTGTAATATATGTAGTTTGTTTGTGTGTTTTATAACCTGTTCCCATAGATATTTGTTGTATGAATGCATAATTTGTACATGTTAGGGTTTGTTTGAGATTTTGAAAAATTGAATTTGCATGTGATTTAATGAAATGGATTTTCAATTTGTGACTTAGGAGTTCTATAATGAAATAAATAATGACTTATTTAATGAGTCTGTTTTATATTTTGTCAATTTTATTGTTGAGTTGAAAATTTTGGTAAATGTATAGGAATTTGAATTTATGTATAAAATTGATAATGATTTAAAAGTACTATTAAAATAGATTGAATAAGTTTAATTTAAACCAATGTTAGCTAATTTATTTAGTTCATATAATTAATTAATACATGTTGTCATCAATATTCTATATAGGTTTGATATAAGTAATAGATGATGTTTATAGATGTATCGAGATTCATCTGAAAGGTTGCACATGATGGATTATTGTAATGGGGTTGATGATTTTATTAATTATGCATTATCTAATTTGAAAAATATTAATGGTGATGGTATAGATGTCCATTTAAGAGAAGTGAGATTAAAAAGTTTCTTGATCTATATGTTGTAATGATGTATCTTCTACAAAAAAGGATTCATAGAGAAATACCTGTGTTAGTTTGCACATAGAGAACCATATGCTCGTTACGAGACTATGGTAAAAAGAATGACTTTCCTCTACCTCGCATAGATATCTTGGGTGATAATACTATGAAAAGTGTCACGTATTTATTCATGGATGGGTTCTTAGGTAATAATCAGATCAGAATGACAGAAGAACATTAAGAGAAAACTATTTTTGTCATACCATGGGGAACTTTTTGTTATGAAGTGATGTAATTCAGATTAAAAAATGTTGGTGCCATGTATCAAAGGGCAATGATCACCTGAGCAGGTCACCCATTACAATGAGATCACCTTCAGAACTCCTTTAAATTTTTCCATGGGCAGGTCACCCATAACAATTTGACAATTTCAAAAACTTTTGAATTTTACTAGAAAAACCTTTCTATTTTTTCTCTGAGTGTGTTTTCTAGCCATCACTTTAAATATTTTTAGAAGGATTCATTATTTCTTGATATGGTGAATTTGTTACCTGTCTTTCTTTTTCTTCTTTACAAAACTTACTATTTAAAGTCTATTACGAGACTTTCTATTAAAAGCATTGTAAAGAGGGAGACAACTATCATAACCCATTTATGGGTTATTCCCAAAATTTATTTTTTTTCAAAATGAAAGCTGGCAACATGAAGAAAATAGGTCAATGAGGGTTTAAAAAAATACAAGCTCAATTTTGGAGAAAATTCGAGGCCTAATTGTAACCCATTATGCCTAATAAATAGAGAAACAAAGTGATTCAAGGTCAAATTAAATAACTATTGGAAGAATCGGTATAAAAATTAAGTCCAAGGACATAATTAAATTTTTAATAGGCCAATTTGATTTAATCATGGGCCAAATTGAAGTTTAATTATGTTTAAGAATTAATTTGGGTCTAATTGAAGGATTTAATTATGTGCAAGGACTTAATTATACTTTAAATGAGTCAAATTAATTATTAGGAGCTTAATTGGTGAAAAATTAAGTTTGGAAGCCCAATTTGGGCTTAATTAAGAAGATTGAAATTTTAAGAGACCAAATTTATTTTTTACCAAGTCAATTGATTGAAATCAGGGGTCAAATCGCAAGAACATTAAAGTTTTGGGGTCAAGCTGAAATTTTCACATTAAAGAATCATTTTGCAAAAGGCACCGAACTATAGGGGCTTAATTGATTGAAATTGAGGGTGAAATTGAAGAAATGAAAAGTTTAATGGTCAATTAAGGGTCAAATTGCATAAATCTGAAACCAAGGATCGAAGTGAAAACTTTGCGCCAATCCGGGGTTGAAATTTACGTTTTAAAGGGGAAAATTGCATAATATTTAAAGTTTGAAGCCAATCGGGGGTGTATATGAGATACATCAGAAATCAAAGGACCAAACTGCGCTTTACCAAAACGACGTCGTTTTGGTTACTGTTCATCTTCTTCTTTAATTTTCTCTGAAATGATCGCTCAAAGAGGCTAATTTGTGCATTTAATGCATATAACCTTCACCAAATTTGACATACCTTGCACGTAAATGATCACATGACATCCATCTACACTCTGGTATAGTCCGTTCAGGCTGATTAACACCACAATGGCTACAACGCCGACCTAAAGAGGCCAACTTAGGTAGCCTTGAACTGTTAATGGTGCCTACTTTGAACCAACGGTTGAGATCCTTTTTTAGTCGAATCAAGGACCAAAAATTTTCTTCAGTGAAGACAAGATTACACTATTTCATCCCCTATAAATAGAGGTGGATTTCATAGCCTGAACATGAAGAAAATCAGGTCAAAATTCTGGAAAAAAACCAGTCATTCCCAAATTTCCAGCCAACTCTTTTCTCTCTCTTCTCTCTCCAACGTATCTTCAGTCCTGAAGACCCCACAAAAACCTTTCTCCTCCACCAACAGTTGGGAATATCCTATACTGACTCACCCTCAGCTCCTCCAACAACTAGCACAAGTTGCTGCCCCGCCGCTGAACGTTTTTTCCCTTTTCTCTTCTAGCAACCAACGCCAGAGTTTCCTCCCTCTCGTTCGTAGCCAACCTACATCGTTTCCACCGCCGACCTTACATCGTCCTCCCATGCTAGCTAGCCATCGCCACCATGCCAAATGGTTCGCTCCACTTCCCCTTCCTTTTCTTTTCTTTCTTCCCCACACATTTCTAATGTTCTAGTGCAGTTTAGGTAGGGCCAATTCTAGCCCAGCCAAAATAGTTGAGCCGGGCTCGGCAAAAAAAAGAGATATGTTGGGCCGAGATCGGCCCAACCTAACTTTCCTGGGCTTGGCCCAGTTAGATAGGTCAACCCAGCCCACACACACACACACACACACACACACACACATAAAGATAAAACAAAATAAAAAAATAAAGAATCCTTTAAAAAACATTTGTGATTTTCTTGCATGTTTTTCTACCAATTTGGTTTAATATTGGGTTATATTTTTATATTATAAGATACAAAACCAATATTAAAATATTCAGCTTTCTCCAAAATATTTTAAAAAAAAATCCCAAAACTTTTAAATTAATTTCCCTTTTAAAAAAATATTTTGTTTCATAATGTTGTTACTCATTTTTGGGCCCTACGTGCTAATGGAGGTGGTGTATATCCCCTTTGAATCGAAGGCAGGAGTTTTAGTTCCAAATTGCTGGAAATTGACAAAAGCAAAGAAGAAAGAAATGTTTTTCGAACCCTGTTTCAGTTGGCATCTGCTCTCTTTATCCTTCCCCTTTGCTGCCGAAATTGTCAGGATTCTTAGGCTAATTAGGAGTCTTTAAAATGCTAAATCCATCCCTTTGTTATCTGGTCTCTAAGGTTGGATAAATCCTTTAGAAGTTGCACTAAAAAAAACTGGTTCTGCTGTTGTCGCAAATTTTTGTTTCAACTTAGGCTTTGATTCTGATATGGTTTCGTGCAATATCCGACCATCCCAGCTATATTCTGTCACTCATGACATGTTAAAGAATTGACCTACACTTTTATTAGGTCCTAGGGCTCGCTATTCTTATGGCAGACTCTCAGTCAAAGTAGGATGCTTGGCATCGTCAGTTTCCTGAATTAGATCAGGAGATCATTTTGACTAACCAGATTATGGCCCGATTCTGTTCTGTAACATGATTTTATCTCAACTCGAATCCTTCATGAAAGTTGTAGTCCTACATGTGTAGATAAATTTGGGTTTTAGAATCACTTAATTTCGATACCAGAAGCTCAAGATATTCACGTTTGAATATCCAATAAAAAAACAAAAATTCTGCCGCAAAAATTCTCTACCGCATGAAGGATTTTGACCCCCAAGTCTGCAGGACTGAATTGCAAAAAAGACTGAAATAAGGAAGGTAATTGCTGATATAAATTGTAAGAAACTTGGCCGGGTTTTGAAGAAATAGAAAAAAGCAGGGAAAGGACCAGCAAATGACAGAAATTCTGCCACAATAGGTCACGTTTCTGCTTATTTTCTAACAACAAACGACACCGTCTTTTCCTTTGTTGCATTAATTCTCTTCTTTAGCTAGACGGTGCCGTATGAAAACAACCCCATTTTGAATTAAAAAGCATGGTACTGTACCCCCGTTTGCAACCTTTTCCCTCCTCTACAGTTGTTTCTTGTCATTTTCTGTTTTTGGCATTTCTCCCGTCCTTGCACTGCACAAAACAGTCCCCCTTTTCATGCTAGGATGGCAGCTGCAAGAGGGAAAGGTTTTGTACCTCCAGTGCCAGCTAGGGGAAGAGGACACAGAGGGAGCCTCACACCATCAAAAGGCTGGGATTTCATCCCTAATACACACGGCTGGGATGAGGAGGCATGAGAGGGGCCTCCAAGTTTGGCTTGGCTATATACATAAGCTGTGAAGAGAAAGAAAAAAGAAAAAGAAAAAAGGGGGAGGGAGACAGAGAGTTTAAATACAGAGAGAAAAGAGGAGGCGAAGAAAAGAAAAGGAGAGAGTTAGCATAAGGCTGAGGTTAGAGAAGCCGAAAATCATTGAGAACGGGAGGAGATTATCTTGAGTCTATCCCACTTTGTCGAACCGGGCTTTGCAAAGACCTTAAGAGATTTTTGAAAAGCTCCCAACGGTAGAAAAAGAGGAAGGCTTGCTTCGGGTCATTATTGGTAAAAAGGCAGAAGCTTTTCCACCAGTTGCATCTCGTTTCTCTGCATTCAAACGTGTAGGATCAGCAGGTATGAGTCTTGATTTTCTTTTCTTCTTTAACATCTGTAAAGCTGTTTGTTTGGTTTTCGTTTCTTTTCAAAATCTGTTTTCTGTTTCTGTTTTGGGACGTTCGTTTTCCATCTTAGCAACAAAGTTGTATGCTTGCCCTCTAAACCTCCCATGCCTTTAGATTATTATTCACGTTAGAGCTGTGTTTGTTTTTCCTTCTGCTGGTTACTCATACGGCGACTCATTTAGAGAGAAAAATGAGAGAAATTCCTCTTCAGGAGGTGATGTTTCGGCTGGCTTTGGAGTGTGCTTTCCTTCCTGCTTTCTTTGAAAGAGAGATAGCTGGCCATTTGATTTGTTGTTTTTTCTTTGGTGTCTTTGATATACATGATATAAAGGCATGCTCTTTCGGCTTTCATTTTTGTATAAAACCAACCATGGCAGCGTCATAAATTAGAAAAAGGAGAGGCGAGCAACGTGGTCTGTATTAGGTTCAGTTTTCAAATGTTTAGCTTCCATGTGTATATGACTTAATCCCTCCTGTCGAAGATGATGGGTCATGCTGTACTTAGGCTTTGAGTTGATAAGCTATGTTTAGTTTTCTAGTTCTATTGCTGTGAGAAACCGTGGGTTGTAAAGGTTTTCATCATCACTGCCTTCCGTTGCTTTAATCGTCTCTTTGCAAATCGAACGTTGCATAGGAATAAGTGGCTTCTAGATGCAGAAGAAAGAATGAAAAACATGAGGGAGGGGCCGTTTAATCAAGGGACCTTGTTGTTTTTTAGTCCCAGTATTTAATATGTGTTCTTTCCCGCCGTGTGAAACGAGCATGGCATTTGTTTCAAGATAAAAAGGATGGTGGTGGGTCACTGTTTCTGTTATAGATGTTAGTTTTAGAACTTTGTTTTTTCGGTGCATGTGGACTTGTGTTTTTCTTTTGAGAATAATAGGCAGATTTGTATTCAAGATTTAAGTTTAAGTTTGTATTCTGGGGCTCGGTGGTTTGAGTTGAACCGTTGTAAGCTTCCTGTGAATGCTGGGGTACATACGTGTATGGTTTGTTTTCTTGTTACTGTGATACTCGGTTTAATGGCATAATTGTGTTTTTTTTTTTGATAAAAATGTAAAATTCTTTTTTTTTAGATGCATATAGCCAATACCCTAATATATTTTGATTTTTTTTAATTAAAAAAGCGAATATTCGAGGTTTCAAAAAAAATATATTTTGACATGGATTTATTTAACACAAAAATTATTTTCTTGCATCTTGGATTTTACAACATGTTTGTAAACTCCAAAAGGTGTTGGTCAATATTCTAAAAATATAAAAATTTTATTTTTGAGAATTCACCTTTATTCACTATTAATATTTGGATAAAAAAATCTCATATGGAGTAAATATCCAAAATATTACTAGGAATAATTTTTTATTATTCACTATTAATGTTTGGATAAAGAAATCACAAAGGGGTAAATATCCAAATTATTATTAGGAATAATTTGTTATTATTCATTATTAATGTTTGGATAAATAAATCCCAAAGGGGGTTAATATCCAAAATATTATTAGGAGTAATTTGTTATTATTCACTACGAATGTTCGGATAAAGAAACCCAGAAGAATTAATATTCAAAATATTATTGGGAATAATTCATCATTATTCACTGTTAATATTTGGATAAAAAAAAACCTCAAGTGGTTAATATAAAAAAATATCTTTCTAGGAATGAGAAGTCATTATCCCTTAATAATATAAGGGCAAAAAAACCTATGAAAGGTAAATGTCCAAAATATTGTTAAGAGGAATACCACTTGTTTATTTTTAACATAAGGGCAGATTTATGCCTAAAATTTGTTTAGAACAATTTAATTGCACATCCTTGAAAGGAACCTCAATTATAATTGGGGACATTTCAAATTTTGATTCCATATTTTATGAGTCATGAAAATATGAAATACTAAGGCAAAAATAGACTTTTAAAGCACCTTGAATTTCTTTAGATTTCTAACTTAGTCTTTCTTGTTTCTCTTCTTTGTGATTTACGAGTCGCGAATAATTGAAATACTAAGGGAAAAATGAGCTTTTAAGCACATTGAATCTCCTTAGATTTCTATCTTAGCTATCTCTAAATTCATAAATTCTAAATTTATTTCAAATCAAACATAGACTTCAAGAGATTTACACCGTTTCTCTTTGGCACTCTATAGACATATCTAAAGGTATGATCCATATTGGCCAAGGGTTCTTTCCCTTAAACTTTGAACCCAAGTTCGTACATCATAGCAGACTTATCCTAGGAAATTGATGGGATTAGAGAACATCAACGCCATAGCAATTATAGGTAAACCAAACACCAAGCAACTTACCTTAGGTAGGGCGTACTAGGGGTGCTAAAATCTTCCCTTTACGCAATCAGTCCCTTGCCTTTGAATCTCTGAAAGACCAGTTAGGTTTCCTAGTGATCATAATACTAGGTGGCAACTCGATCCCTTTTTCACAAAACAAAAAGCCCGAAATCAATTCCCCGCTCTGGGAAGGGTCGCTGCGACGTCGAGCTCTTGCGAGGCTACGACACATACGACCAAATCCTAAAATTTTTCCAACCATATCTTCATGGAAAAAAAAAATTGCATCTTTTTCTTGTTTTAAAATGCAAAATGGATATCGTAACCAGATCATGATTATCCATTAGGGTATAGCCAAAATATCAAAAACCCTTTTACAAGTCATTTTTTTTTAAAGTCTAGAGGAAGACTTTAATATCTGTTGTGTGTAAAACTACACAAAATGTAAAATAAATGCCATGCTAAAATTTAGACTATAAAACGGTTATGATTAAACCTGATGAGGTAGAGACTCTCTCACGAAAGGAGATCTGCCTTAAACCTTAGGAAAGACCAATGAATAGAAACTCATTCTAGAAAAACAATCAAACAACAATGTAGTTTACCTTAGGTAGGGTGTACTGTGAGGAATGCATCTTTTCCTTACACAATCAGTCCCTTACCCAGACTCTCATAGACAATAGGTTTTTAGTAACCATAATACTAGGTGACGACTCTTGAACCTTAATTATAATTTTATGATTAAATCCAAAATCCTTTCCTAACAACACACACACACACACCTCCTCAGGAGGCACGATAAAACCTCATTATTGCTTCGACATCGCAGCACCCCGTGACAGTGAGGAAGCTACTGCTCCAGCCGTATGGATCCATGAATTTCCCAACAATATGTTGTAAGATGGATGAATGTCTATCACCTATAATGTCACCAGGAACATTTATGGCTCCACGTACAATTCCACTTCCAAGGTCCCAATTATTTGGCACATTTCATGCAAAACCATCGTCGATTAGTACTTTCCCAACCAACACGTCTGTAAATCACACTGTAATGTACAATGGTTTGTTATGTTTAGAACCGTCAGGACCCAATTCATCATTAGTGAAGTACATATAATTCGAGGCTTGGATTCTTCCCACTAGATGATATATGGTTTCTTGGTTAATGTCTTAAGGCACATATACCTCATTCAACACCTTTGGCACGACCTTCATATATGGCTCGAAGCTTAGAATTAATGATAACAATGATATTCTAGCATGAGTTTTCTTAAGCTGCTCAACAACAATTATTCACTCTATTTCATGAGCTTCAAGAATTCATTGGTTTCTTCTTTAGTGACATGTTTATTTATTTCTTTCATCAGATCGACCATTTCTTTACCCTTGGCCTTTTGTTTTTCAAGTTTTTTTAGGGTGAAACATCTTCCACTATGAGTTATGCCCTAACTTCCAATTGAAAGACAGGTGTTGGATGTGCGCTCTGGAAGGAGTACCTATAGTTATAAGGTATGGCACTATAATTTCCCTTATGTGCCACCATAGGTTTTGACAAGATTAATTTGGGCTACTTATATGCAGTAAATTGCATTCGACATATTGTTTTGTTTTTGTAAAATATATCCATTATGAGGTGTGACTTGTACCAGCTAGGATAAGGTGGTTGTAGAGGTTTGAGTGGTACTAGAGCTACATGTCCGATGTTCAATAGCTTTTGGTACATCTTGTTTAAAGGTAGTGGTAATGGGAATAATTGTTCTTAGACTCTTTGGTAATTTTTCTTTGGAAAATTTTCAGCTTGGTTTTTGGCTTAGTTATTTTGAGGCTCAAATTTTCTAGTAGGAAATGAAGAGTTAAAGTTGATGTTGACAATTTAGGATAAAGGGGATGGAGTGTTGTAGTTTTGGAATTGGTTTTTCTTACTTAACAACTTTTGACCTTATTGATCTCATTCTGCTTCCCTTCAAAGCCTTTCTTCTCAGCGGGCATAAAAATTCTACCACTCCTTATCCTTTGCTCTACATGCTCGACTACTGCCACATCATTACTGAATTGTTATGCTGAACTACCCATTACATGCTCATAGTATGACACATTGAATGTATTTTCGAATAAGGTAACCATCTCTTTATCTAAAAGTGGAGGATGCACTTGTACAACCAAATCTCTGTATCTTTGAGCATACTCTCTTATGTTTTTTTAATCACTTTTTTCTAGATATGAATAACTAGTTTGATCAAGAGCAATATCCATGTTGTACTTATATTGCTTAATGAAAGTATCCACCATATCTTTTTATCTTTGAATCTTTATGTTGTCTAGTCTCATATACCAGCTTAACGCTGCCCCAGTCAAACGATCCTGAAAGAAATACATTAGTAGTTTTTTATCGTGTACAACTTCTACCATTTTGTTACAATAGGATTTGAGTTGGTGATAAGGTATTGGGTTCCAGTGTATTGGATAAACTTAGGAATACAAAGTTTCAGTGTATTTGATGAACTTAGGAACACAAAACTTCTTTGGTATAACTACGTTTGGGATTAGACATATTTCTACGGCCTGTATTGGATCATACAAATCTACTCCTTTAATAGCCTTTATTTTGGCCTCTAATGCTGTCATCTTATCTTGATTGATATCATTAGATGATTTTGTCTTGTGAGATTCATTGGAGAATGTATCTACAACTGTAAGGGCTGATGTCGGTGTTGTCGACTATATACAAATGCTAAATTATATTGGGGATCGTGACTTTATTCACCTACCATTTCTTCGAGTTGAGTTGTTGTTTGAGTTTGAACAAAGGTGGCAGGTTGATTGGAAGAGCCTTCACCAGAGGCATTTTTAAGTGCTTGCTCGAGTACGCTAGTGATGTAAACCACGCTAACCTTTAGAGAATTCAATTCTTCTTGGAAATAAGCATTATGGTGATCGCGTTCTTCATCTTTTATATTTCTCAATCGAAGTCAAATGTTATAGATTTTACAGATTGGAGCTTTTTACAGACCTATATTTCAATTTGGGTATGTATTTGTGTCATTAAAAATGAATGCATGTTTACTTATGAATGCAAATGTATGTACATGTACATTAAGTATGAATTAACTTATTTAAAGAGCTAAACTATGACTTCCTTGTTAAGTATGGGAAGAATCCATAGTCTGATATATTTGTAGAGGTTTTCCTCGAGTCTTTAAACCGATTGAATCTCATGCACATTAGAAAGTACCATAAAAAATGGGTTTGAGCTCTTTTCATTCATCAAAGGCAAGTAGTACATACAAAGAGTTTTCTTATGTCTTTACTCAAATGTCACTCCTCTATTGGATACATTCTTGATAAAAGCTAAAACTTCATTCAAATACTCTTCGCACTTATAAATGTTGTTGCCAATCATGAAGGCTTTCATTCGCAACTCATTTTCCTTCTAAGTCACCATATCAATTAGCCTGTCAGTTTGTTCAATCTTTTAGTGGAATAAAGTGTAACAACCCCGATTTCCCACATCCTTTTTCGCGATACATTGGAAATTTTTAGGTATTTTTTTTTTAATATATACCGGTTCCACCAAATTTCTATCAAAATTTCGGCAGAGTCTCCTATATACTAGGAGGTCCCAAGTTATCGACAAAACCGTATTACACTTCCAATTTTAATTCACATCCTGATCCAATCATCCTGGATCTCAACCCAACTCAACATCATCAACACAACACATGTTATTCAATAACGTCATATAATGTAATTCAAGTTAAAGATTCGATTTCCAACTCTAAACATGCATGGTTAAATAGGTACTTAAAGTTACAAACATTAGATTAAATTCATACATTCAAATTTATAAATTAATATTACATTTCAAGTTTTAGGAGATAAGACTCTTAATTTACAAATAAATACATGGTCAAAAGCAAAAGGTAATTAAATCAATATCATTCCGGACGCGACCCTGATGGACCTGAAAATAGAAATTAACGTGTACACATAAATATAAAAAAGTAGTAACAAACAATAACAATGATAGACAATAACCTTCATAGAATTTCTTTTGAGACATAAAAATTAGGTATAAACCTCTTTTACAAGCATTTTCAATCTATTACCAATATCCATCTAATATCCTTTCCCATTTGCTGAGAATAATTTAATCTTGGAAATCTCAACACAACTCAACGATTTTCGAACACCATCTCCTTATAAATCAATTCTCAATTATACCCAGACATTTATCTTTTAGTATCATTAGCTTATCTCATTCCTTTGGAATAACCATTCAATATTTTCCCTTTTATTTTCTAGAAAGTAATTGTCGACACTAATAAATCTCATTAGTATCATGAGTCTTTTAATATTGGACTAGACCAATCACTTACATTCATGTACCGATATTAACACAACCGATTAGTATCATTAACTATTCATATCTAGAGTATTAAATCTTATTCATATCTGATTTACCATCAAAGTTGTCGATGTCAAGAACTCTTGACATTATTAGCCTCCTTACCTGGAGTAGCTAATCACACCAGAAATGGTTGCCGATACCAATGTGACCCATTGATATCATTAACTATTCTTGAACCGGAATAGTTAATAAACTTATCTTTTTCACTGAACCAGGAGTAACCATGCCGATTCCCTTTCTTTCTTTTTTTTCTTCTTCTTCTTTTTTTTCTTTTTTCCTTTTTTTTTTTTAACATCATATGCATTATAATAACTGTTGCTAAGTATCATTCACACACAACTTAGTTATCGACACTACGACCATAATAACATAATTAATTCGATACATAACAACACATGCAAGTCACCCTTATTCGTTTAAACATTATCCTAACTAATAGAGGTATAGCGTTGCACATAAGGTACTCTTACTCATTTCAATATCATCGAAGCAATAAACAATAAATTCTGAAATTTATTAATAAGTTTACACAACTTAAAAAGACAAGGTGCGATACACCTGCTTCCTTCACATAAATTATTTAAACACATACACATCATCAGTATACATATATAAATCGAGCATCAATAATTTAATCATAATATACCATTAATTTATCACCCTAAAGTCGGTATACCTCATTTTTATTATTACACATATAACTTAACAGTCAGTACAATAACGCCACTAACTCTATTCAAGCCAGCTAGTCCACTATATTTTCCTCGACATAAGCATTCACAATTACACAAGCACAAGTATATTTATAGAAAATACCATTTATTTAACTCTAACAAGTATTGTAAAAACAAAAGTTTGAGGTGTAAGACACCTATCTACTGCTTGAACCCGCGCAAAAGTCCCATGCTATTGAACATATTCTGCAATCTCTCCTGTATCATTAAAGATACATATCAAATGTGGCTCCATCATAATTGAAAATTCCATTCTTAAATTCATTTAAATTTAAAATCGTATGACACATGCATTAGAATATTTATTTATTTATTTTCTTTCCTTTCATGACTTGTCTTTCCAGGTTGAATATCTTTAAACATGACTTAACAATTTTATTTTATTTTATTTTTGTTTACTCAACCCATCATGTACAGACTTAGTAACTTCACATTCTTATATTTATTCATACCATTGAAGTTAATTAATTTTCCTTATCAAACCAATTCTTGGTCGAATGACCTTATTTTTTATTTATTTATTTTCATGATGAGTTTTTCAATTCTTTTTCATAAGTTCACTTTACTTCATCTTAAGTAAATTTAACATATTTTTCATCATAATTTCATGCACATCTTAATTTAACCTTTTTCTCCTCTTTTATTATCTATTTGGACAACCTTAAAAATCACAAAAGTGAAATTTTCCTCACATTAATCTATTATTTCAAACATAACACAATTCATTTGGCATTCAACAAACCACAATCCCATAAAAATCCCCATAACATTAGGTCGAATAAACTCAAGTTCAAGATTTTTATTTTTGGTTGAATTCCATATTATGATGAGAATTTGGATCCTTTTAAAATTCTTCCAATTGACACTCTACCTAATTTTCTTTATATATATAAATACATCCACACCTAATTTACTTAGAAAATGAATCAAAGTCTTATCTCCTTATTTCTTCTTCATTTGGCCGAATACCTTTATTCATGGCGAGGGATAATTCCCTTTTTAATTATTCCAGATAAACATTTGTCCATTCATTTTATATCTATTATAACCTCGTTCAACCCAAATTCCATAGCAATTAAAACAATTACGATCATCCTCTCATTTATATGTCTAGGCCGAATCTTTGCATTAAATGGAGGATACAATTTTCTTCAAGTTTT
>Ga0325400_1003426_pt1 | contig 14325 bp, 8 predicted proteins | sample PopdelMetagenome_2_FD_205662 | JGI IMG/M metagenome (GOLD analysis project Ga0325400, IMG submission 205662) | Populus deltoides microbial communities from Bellville, Georgia, United States - Xylem-PdKOR-R1 | ecosystem: Host-associated > Plants > Phyllosphere > Stem > Wood/Secondary xylem... | reverse complement strand
CACGTACCCACGGCGACCTGGAACATGCCCATGCAGAAGCTGGACCATTCCGTGCTGGATATCACCCTCGCCAATTACCACGACGGGCCCAATGAACTGTCCTTTATCGGGGCCGCCGTAGTGGGTCAGCTGATTGGGTTTTACCAGTCGCTGTACCTGGGTCTGATGCCGGATAACCCATCGGTATCGGGGGCGATCAACCGCGTGGTTCAGGGGGTAACCATCTATCCGGAGGTCCTCGAAGACTAACTACTGGGTGAAAGCCCCAACGCAGACCTTAGCGCTTCAAAACCCTAAAAAATGTCCTTAACCGCTGATATGGAACAAACAGACCTGTTGGTTGTTGGTGAGCTGAACGTTGACCTGCTGCTTGATCAGGTAGCCGGTTTTCCGGTGGTCGGCCAGGAAATTCTGGCGGATAAAATGCTGCTGACCCTGGGCAGTTCGTCGGCCATCTTTGCTTCAAACAGCTCGGCGCTGGGCAGCAGCGTGGCCTTCTGCGGCAAGCTCGGCAATGACCTGTTCGGGAAATTTATCCTCCGGGAACTGCAGGCCAAAAAAGTCGATACCCGCTTTGTTGTCGAATCGCCCGAGCACCAGACCGGCCTGACGATGATCCTCAACTACGATCAGGACCGCGCAAATGTGACGTATGGGGGCGCAATGGATCATTTCTCCATCCACGACATCCCCCTCCATGCGCTTCACCGGTTCCGGCACCTGCATGTGTCGTCCTATTTTTTACAGCGCGCGCTGCGGGCAGATATTACCCACCTGTTCGTAGCCGCCAAGGCCGCGGGCTTGTCCACATCCCTTGACCTGCAGTGGGATCCGGCCAATCAATGGGACTTTCCTGCCGAAGAATGCCTGCCCTACGTCGATTTTTTCCTCCCCAACGAAAAAGAACTGCTCTGCCTGACCGGCCAGCGCGACGTTGAGGACGCCATCGACCGGTTAGCCGGTTGCGCCAACGCCATCGTGGTCAAAAAAGGGATTCATGGAGCAACCGCCTACGCGGACAACGGGGTGGTGCATGCGGCCGCTTACATCACGGAGCGTTTCGTGGACGCCATCGGGGCGGGGGACAGCTTTAACGCCGGATTCATCAACGGTTTTCTCCAGGGACACGAACTGCGGGAATGCCTTAGGCTAGGAAACCTGGCGGGAGCAATCAACACCACGGCGGCCGGGGGCACCACCGCTTTTGCCAACGGCCAATCGGTAAAACAAACTGCGAAACAAATCTTTAACCTTGACCTGTAATGGTGGTGACCCTAAAAGAAAAAATGCGGCAATTAACCTCGGAGAAAAAGGGGTTGCTGGCGACTAATTTTTACAACCTGGAAACCCTGCACGGGGTACTGACCGCTGCCCGGGAAACGAGTCTGCCCGTCATTCTGCAACTAACCAGCAGCTCCATCGATTACATGGGACTTCATACGGCCGTGGAACTGGCTCGTTCGGGATTGAAAGAGTTTGGGGTGGAAGGCTGGATTCACCTGGACCACGGCTCGTCCGTTGAACTGGCGCAGGCCTGCCTGGATGCCGGATTTGACTCGGTGATGATCGATGGCAGCGAGCTCCCTTTTGCGGAAAACGTCCGGATTACCCGGGAAGTCGTGAAACGAGCGCAGGCCTACAACGCCAACGTGGAAGCGGAACTGGGTTACGTGGCCAAGCTGGGCCAATCCCACGAGGCTCAGGCCTACACGGGGGCCGAAGAGGCTAAAACGTTTGTGGAGGAAACCGGGGTCGACGCGCTGGCGATCGCCATTGGTACCGCGCATGGTTTTTACAAAAAAGAGCCCCAGCTTCAGTTTAATCTGTTGAGGGACATTCACGCCACGGTCGACACCATCCTGGTTCTGCACGGCGGCTCCGGGGTGCCCGAAGAACAGCTCCGGAAGGCAATCACCCTCGGGATCTGCAAGGTTAATCTGGCCACCGAAATCAAAAATATTTTCGTTAAAACCCTGCAATCCACGCTGCAGGGGGAAGAAATCGACCTCCGTAAAATCTTCCCCGTGGCGACTCACAAGGTGACTCAACTGGTCAAAGAGAAATTGCTGATTGTGCAGAATAGTTGATAAAACCGTTACGATCGGGATGAGCGATTTTACCATTACGCTGTTTGCCGAAAATCAAATCGGTATGCTGAACCGGATTACGGTCATCATCGCCCGGCGCCGGATCAACATTGAATCCATTCAGGTGGCGGCTTCCGGTCTCCCGGGCATTCACCGCTTTACAATCGTGGTGAACGACAGCGAAGAAGCGGTGCATAAGCTGTCATCCCAGCTGGAAAAACAGATAGCAGTTTTCAAAAGCTTTTTAAGCCCCACAACCGCGAATCGCTGGCTGGAGCATCATCTCTCACTACTGGACAGTCAGCCCAGCAGGGTACCCTGGCAGGGCCTCTATGATGTGGACGAGGAATGATCGGGAGGTTTTTATAACCACTCTGACGGGTCTTCTGGCTCTTGGGGAGGCCAAGCGGCCAGGTCGGCAAAGGCTAACGGGGTGCTAACGGTTGGGCGCATTGATCGCGTAAGTTTGTCTAAGTCAGTTGTTTTGAGTAACATAGCCGAAGTAACGGGCCGTTCTCCGTTAAACTATCGTAATAGGCTATGCCCCTATGGCTACTCGATTTACTCCTTTATTAACCCAGTTATTACTGGTTATCTATGCAGTCGCCAACGCCCAGCAACCCCGGCAGGCAATCCCTTTCGACAGGCTGAACCAGCGGCTTGACAGCATCCGCAAAGCGTATAAAATACCGGGCTTTCAGGTACTGGTGTTTACGAAAGATTCGCTGCTCTACCAGCGAAACGCGGGCGTGCGTAGCCTTCAAACCAACGCTCCCATCACCGACCAGACTTTGTTTCCCGTAGCGTCGGTCACCAAAAGCCTGGTTGCCGCTTCGGCTATGATGCTGGTTGAGCGCGGCCAACTGGCTCTCACCGACGAACTGAAAAAACTGGCGCCCGAAATTCAGTTCAGCAACCCCTGGGAAGCCACCGACCCCGTTCGGGTAGCGCACCTGCTGGAACACACCGCGGGTTTTGATGACTGGTCGGCCAAAGCCTACGCTTTTAACGATCCCGCTATATCCCTCGAAAAAGGGCTAACGATTGCGCCGGAGTCCCGCCGTTCCCGCTGGCGGCCGGGTACCTTTATGGCCTACAGCAACGCCGGCCCGCCCGTAGTGGCCCGGATTATTGAGAAGAAAACCGGGCAGGAATTCGAGTTATTCGTGCGTCAGCGGATCTTCGGGCCGCTGGGCATGAACCGGGCAACGTTTCACCGCGACGGAGCTGCCCTGACGGACCTGGCAACTGGTCATACAGGTGATGGCCAGCAGACCGCTCCGTACTGGTATTTGTTGCTGCGGCCCACAGGGGGCCTCAACGTGTCGGCGCTGGAACTAATGCCGTTTGTGCAGATGCTGATGGGCCGGGGTTCCTACCGGGGGCAGCAACTTCTTCAACCGGCTTCCGTCGACCGGATGGAAACCCCAACTTCCACCCTGGCGGCTCATGCGGGGTCCAAACAGGGGTACGGGCTGAACAACTTCACCACTTCCTACCAGAATTATCTGCTGCATGGCCACGACGGCGCTAACATCGGCGTTCGGGCGCATTATCTGTACCACTCAGCGCTGAATCGGGGTATTATCGTGCTCACCAACAGCGACAGCCCGGCCTTCGGCAAGCTCAAAGACGCCGTCCTGACGGCGGTTATGCAAGACGTTCCTCCGCAACTACCCCCCACATATCCGCTATCAAACGAGCAAAAAGCGAACTGGGTTGGCTACTACCGTCCGAGCAACTTTCGGCTGGCCATTACGGGCTGGTTTCTGGGCATAACGGACCTGCTGCATATCGATGAGGAGAACGGAAGCCTGATCCTGCACGACGGACTGGGTAGCGAACCCACGCGCCTTTGGCCCATTAGCCCGGATCGGGCCCTGCGAATGGATAAACGGGGCTACACCCCCGAGGTAACGCTGGTGCGCAACGACGCGAACGAACGAGTACTGGTCCGGTCGTTTGGCGCGGGCATTACCGCTAACACCGCTACCCAAACGTCGGCTTTAAAGGCCTGGCTGCCTTTCCTGTTGGGAATTCTATCGCTGTTGCTGCTGGGTCTCTGCGTTTTGCTGGGCATTGGCTGGCTCATTCGCTCGGCCTGGCTGAAACGAAAAAGCCGTCGGCTGAGTGCCCTGCCCGTTCGGGTGGCCCTGCTTGTTTATGCGCTTTCCTACCTGGTGATGGTGCTGAGTTTGGATGCGGGTGGCGACGAGCTAGGGGGCGTTTCGTCGCTCTCGATCACCATCTTTGTGGCCTCTCTTCTGGGTCCGCTTGCCGCCATTGGGGCGTTGTTTGGGCTGATTCGTAGCTATAAACAGATTCCGGGGCGGGCAGACCGGATTTTTCTGGGTGTGGCGGTGAGCTCGGCCCTACTGGTGGTGGGCTATATGTTCGTTTGGGGGCTGGTAGGCATGCAGACGTGGTTGTGACTCGGGTTAATCGTCCTTTCTCCGCGCTGGTAGACCCCTTTGCCCAACCGGATACTTTAGAGGTATTTCAGTCAATAGCTTCGGGTGACTGGCCCTTGGTTCAGACCAAAAAAGCCGAGTCACCCGAAGCTGCTGACCGGTGGTTACTCAACTAAAACTTTTCGGTATTGGCTCCGCTCGTCTTCCTGCACCCAGAGCAGGTACAAACCACTGGGTAAGCGCTCCGGCGGGTACAAATTCACCCCGCCCGACTCAACGGCCTGCAGGCTGAGCGGCACTTCGATGCCCAGCGTATTGTAAAGCCGGAACTGCGTTTGGAGGGGCCACTGCCCCCGCACCTGTAGCACCCGCCCATCGAACGGATTGGGGTAAACCATCAGTTCATCCGAAGAGCCGGGGCCCGAATGAGCTACCCGGCTGGCTCCGGGAGCTGGTCGGACCGTTACCGACGTTAAGGCAGTCTGGTAACAGCCCCAGCTATCCGTCACTTTCAACGTAAAGGTCAGGGTCTGATTGACGGTAGAAGTACTGCTTATCGTCCGGATAAGGGGGAAATCCGCCGAGGTGCCGCTGGCGGCCAGGGCGGGGGTAAAGGTCAACGCGCCCAGGCTAGTCCGGCTCCAGGCGGTTTGCAGCGTGCCGGTGCCGCCACTGCCGGTAGCCGTGATGCCCTGGATACTCTGGCCGCTGGTAATAGTCTGGCTGGCGGTGACCCCGGTTACTGCCGGTGCGAAAGTTGGGCTCACCGAGAGCAGAGCTTCCTGCGAGGTCAGCTCCGCCGAGCAGGCCGTTGAACTGATTACTACCCGGAACCGGCGCCCGTTGACTAATTGAGCACTGTTGACATACAGCGTCCCGGTGGTGCCCCCGCTGAAACCGGCGCCCGTGGCCGCTGCCCAGCCCGAACCATCCCGATACTCCCAGCGAACCGCAATTATACCGGAGCCGTTGTTATTGGCGCCCATCGTAAACCGAGCGGTTCCCGTTGGACACATATTCACGCTTGTCGGCTGCTGGGTAAAAACCAGGGGTCCTTTCACCGCCAAGTTAACTGTATAGGAATAAACCGGCCCCGAACAGGTGCCGGAATACACCCGTACCCTGAACAAACGGCCGTTGGTAACCAAACCATTCGAAACAGTTAGCTGAGCCGTCGTCGATCCGCTGGCGTCACTTCCGTTGGTGACAGAACTCCAGGTGCCGGTCGTCGCGGATTCCTTGGTTTCCCATTGGTAAAGCAACCCTCCGCCACTGGCAACTACGGAGAACACCGTGCTGCTGTTGAAGCACCCCTGCTGGTTGGTTGGCTGCGTGGTAATAGCTGGGCCACTGACCACCGTCAGGCTAACCGGATTTGAAGTCGCGGAACTGGTTGTCACCCCGTCCGTAACGGTGACCCATGTACGCAGGGTCAGGCCGTTGACCAACGCCGGACTACCTACGGTGAGGCTGGCGGTTGTTGCCCCGCTGATGCCTGAACCATTGCTGAGGTTCGTCCAGTTGCCATTGGTCTGACTCTGCCATTGGTAAGTTAGACTGCCTTTCGGAGCTGAAGCGGAGGTGACCAGCGTCACGCTGCCTGTTGCACAGACGGGACCGGCTGCAATGGGCTGAACGCCAATAGTGGGCGCGGTGACGGGCTGGTTCAGAGGCTGTTCGGCGGGCGTCGCCGTTGCCTTAACGCCGGTACTCCAGACATCCACCAGTCGCGTGTACAGGCGAAATGTATAAAGGGTGCCGGGTGTCAGATTGGTTACCGTAACGGTGTTTCCCACACTCCGGTAAACCACCTTACCTCCCCCCAGCGGACTACCCTTTCCGCTAAAGTTGGCGTCGGCCGTGTAGGCTGTGCCCGCCGGGTGGTCGCTGATGTCCTCCCCCGCCCGGGCAACAACCATAATTTCATCAAACGGCGTGGATGGGTTCTGCCAGTCGATTCGGATGGCATTGGGCTGCGAAGTAGTCGTTACATTACTCACCGTTGCCAGAATGGATTTGCAGTCTGCGTACAGACGCGTAGAGTCTACCGCCGTCAAACCACCGTTATCGGTCACCTTGAGCGTTATCTGATAATGATAGGTTTCGGAGCTGGTACAGCCCACGGGTGAAATTTCTACCGTCGGACTCGCTTCATAAATAAGCGGCTCGTCGTGGTGGTGGGTGTTATGGTACAACGAAACCTGCCATTCATACTTCAGGTTTGCCTTATCGTTATCCGTCACGTTGGCCATCAGCTGGTAGTAACTGGCTTTGTCCATAGGGTATAACGTACCATCAACGGGGCTTATAATCCTGACGCTGGGTGCCGTGTTGTTGGTCGAAATAAGCAGTTGTTTGGTATCGCTGAGCTGCCCCTTATCCGTCACCATCAGCGAAACCGTAAAGCCCCGGCTGGTCGTTGCGGTGAAGACGTGTTCGGGGTTGGCTTCGGTCGAGGTCGTGCCGTCGCCGAAGTCCCAGCGATAGGTCAGCGGTTGCCCTTCCGGATCGGTTGAGCCCGCGCTGGAAAACCGGACCCGCAGGGGGGATGGCCCGCTGGCCAGGTCAGACGACAGGCGGGCCGTCGGCGGCTGATTGCCCCCGTAGCCAATGCGCATCAGTTGTTTGGTGTAGATGTTCAGGTAAACCAAGGAGCCATCCCGGGGATTCATCTTCAGGTCTACAATACCATTTCCAAAGTCATTCGGGGCAAATTCGCGAACCTCTCCAACCGGGTTGCTGCTGTTGCCGGTCAGGACGATGTTTTTAATCCAGTTGGCCCCGAAATCGGCCAGGAAATAGGTATTTTGGTAGCTGGCCGGAAACTGAGATCCGGTGTAAAAAGCCCCGCCCATTGAGGCTGTGCCCGCAAACGATGCGCCCGCCGGTGCGCCTGCCGTTCCAAGCGTACGGCGGACCGGAGTGCTGCCGTTAAAAGCAGGAACCCCCGCGTTGGCTACGGTGTGCATCCAGTCCAGAACCGGGCGGGCGTGGGTAAAGCGCCGATTAGCCGGGTTGGCATCAGTGCTGGTTGAGGTTGGTTGTCGGCACAGACTGACAAACGTGGGCTGGCCCGCTTCGTCGAGGTTGCGGGTAGTCGCGTTGTAATACTTGGGAGCCGTCTCCAGCCCTTCGTAGAGCGGCCAGCCGCAGTTCAGCCCTGCCTGGTTGATTACGTGGAGTTCTTCGGTGGTGGCCCAGCCCACGTCGCCGAGCACAATCGTACCGGGGTTGCCGTCGTTGCTGTTCGTGCTGCCCGTGTTGGGCTGAAGGGTCATTTGAAATGGATTCCGCAGCCCCAGCGTCCACACCCGCGAGCGGGCCGAACGGGGGTTGGCTGACTCAAAGAATGGGTTACTGGTGAGGCCGTTGCCGGTAGTAGGATCAATGCGCAATACCTTGCCGCATAGGGAGTTAACCATCTGGGCGCGGAACGAGCCCACGTTTTCCTGAGCGCGCATCATGCCTTCGGCCAAAGCCGTCTGGTAGTAGGTTTCCGGGGCGCTGCCAATGTCCGTACTGGCGTAACTGGCATGGTCACCGGTCGAGATAAGCAGTGAACCGTCGCGGCCAAACAGGAGAGTGCCACCGGCATGAGACTCATGCGTCAGGGGGACACCCGTGGTTTTGGTTTCGCCGATGAGCACCTTCCGGCTGGCGGGGTCCGCGGTGTAGATTCCCCCCGCGTTGCTGATGCGGTACCGCGTCACCCGGCTAATGGTCGCATTATTGTATTCGTTGGCCGTTGGGCTGTACTGAGGAGTGCCGTAGTACAGCAGGTGATGGCGATCAACGACGTAAAATAGGTAGATAAAGCCGTTATCCCGAAAGTTAGGGTCCAGGCAGACACTAAGCAGACCCAGATCCCGCCAGTCGCCTACTTCCTCGGCGATGTCTAGAACCGGCGCTGTTTGCTTTGCGTAAGCCGTACCGTTCCAACTGGAAACAACAATGCGGCCGCTTTTTTCCCAGATAAAGAGCTGAAGACCGTCGGACGAAAAAACGGTGCCAACGGGTTGAACGAAACCATCCAACAGCTTACTGACGGAGAAACCGGCCGGGAGCGGCTGGGCCTTTAAAATAGAGGAGAATGACACAAAAATAAGCACCACTGCCAACCGCCAGCGTTGATTGTAGAGATGTTTCAACATGATTAATCATTTACTTGGTATTGTGGATCAGATGAACAGACAGGAGTGAAACCACCCTGCCGCTGCCCATAAAGTTAGTAATATACCAAGTTATGATAATCGGTAACAAGTGAGTTTAGATAAGCTGTCTAATGAATATAGTTATATATTACAGGATTTAAATAACTTAATTTATTGGAATAATTATAATTTATAGTTGAAATTAGCCTGTTTAAAGGAGCAGCGCATTATAATCCATCCAAGGTAAACGCTGTTTAGGTCTGGCCGATTGGCTATTTTTTACTGATCATTTTTTGCCTGATTTATCATTGGGTCAGTGTAAATCAGGCAGCGGGTATAAACATCGGTTCTTTTGACCCATTAATTAAGACCTGACAGGCTACTGGATTTGCACGGCGTGACCTGTAAGGTTGAGGGAAGCTAATCATTGGTAACAATTAGGCGTCTACTGGCTTTCCGGTTACCATCCACGAGGAGGGTGCACTGGTAAACGCCGGCGGGCATCGTTTCGCTGTTTAACTGGTAACGCCCCTCTCCGTTGCCTGACACATCAATGCTGTGTACCAGTTGGCCCTGCAGGTTATAGATTTGAATCAGACACTGCCGTGCCTGCTCCGGCAAACGAAAGGTAAACGTCGTTTTTTTGGCGAACGGGTTCGGGTAGTTGGTCAGGACGGGATCGGCAGGCTCTTCGACCTGGATAGACTCAGTGGTCAGACGAGCCGCGGACTTAAACACCAGTTTCCACTGCTGACTGCTCCCGCCATCGGCCGTCCGGCTGACCGCTTTGGTGCCCTCCGCCGTTGCGGCACCTACTATATCCAGGCGTTTGCCAGGGGCGCACTGGGGTTCGAGTTCATAGATAGTGTTGCCCCGGGCAATCAGCTTCCAGCGCTGCGCTTTCGAAGCGTTACCGGTCCAGATCTGAACTTTAGCGTTTTCTGCCGTACTTCCGCCGTTCACATCGAGTCGTTTAGAAAGATCAGATTGCGGGCTTAGTTCGTAAAGGCCATTTCCTGCGCTGGTTAGCTTCCAGGCCTGTGACGAACGACCGCTGCCCGCGCTGAGCTGAGCCGCGGTGCCGTCTGTTGTACCCGGTCCGCTGAGGCTCAGCCGCTTGCCAACCGCCAATTGGTTTTCCAGTTCGTAAATCCCCTCGGAAAGTACTTCCGGGCCAACCGGAACGCTAAAAAGAACCGTGGCCGGAATCTCTCTTTTCGCCATACCAGGTCCTTCGTAACTAACGGCCAAAACCTGATCGGAAATTCGTTCAAAGTAGGCTACTTCAATGGCGTGTTTGCCCGCTTTTAAATAAGCAACCCCCGATCGTTCAATCGCTGCGTGAACGCCGTCGTTGTCTACCACCGTCCGCCCACCGATCGACAGCCGGCTACCGTCGTCCGACCGGGTATAGAAGACGTATTTGCCATCCGCTGGCAAATCAATGAAGCCTTTAAATCGAAGGGCAAAGTTGTTATCCCGCTCCCTTGGGTTCAGGTCAAACGTCGGTGTGATGCCCGTTTTATTGGCTGTAAGTGTTATAAAATCAGGTAAATTGGCGTAAGTACCTTCCACGTAGGTATAACTTACTCCGCTGGTCAGCGCCGGTGCCGCATCAGCCGCGCGGATGTGGGTAGCGGTCAGGGTCGCGTTAGTGCCCGGGGTGCGCAGGGTATGGGCTGCGGCTCCACCATCCGACCAGGAATAAAAGGAGTAAGCCGATCCATTCTCGGATTGGTCAACGGCTTCCAGGCTGCGGGTAATGCCGCTGACACCCGTAAAGGTAAAAGGCGTCGTGACCAGGGCACCGTCAAATTTCAGCGCCAATCCGGCCGGTTGAGTAACCAGAGTGATAACTGACCGAACGGGGTTTACATCCACCGAGCGGGTACTGGTAGCGCCCTTGGAATCCGTCACGGTAAGGGAAATCCGGTACAGTACATTGGGCGATGTCTCTCCGGATTGGGGAATAGTGAAGCTCCCGGAGGCTATTCCGCTGGTGGCAGACAGGACCGGGTGGAAGTGCGTAGGGGTATCATAATGGTAGAAGTCGACCTGCCAGGTGAGAGCGTTGGGCGGCAGGGTGCCGTCTTCGGGATCGGTGCCCGTGCCCGAAAACTGAATGACATCCCCGGCGGTGTATGTTTTACCGCCCGTCGGCGTGGTAATGGTTGCGGTTGGTTTTTGATTGCTGATAACGGTTAAAGTGGCTTCTTGGCTGGTAACCCGCCCGGCTGCATTGGCAATAACTACGTTAAACACCGCTCCGTTGTCGGCCGAAGTTACCGGCGACAGTACGTAGCTGGCCGAGGTTGCCTCCGGAATTGGCGTTCCATTGCGCTGCCACTGGTAGGTTGGCGTGGGCGTGCCCGAAGCTGATACGGAGAACGTAACTGATTCGCCGGCGGATGTTGTCTGGCTGAGGGGTTGTACAGCCACGACCGGCAATCCGTTTCCCGTGTAGGTTATTTTCCAAAGTACTCCACCATTGCTGGCCGTGTTGTCATTGGTCGAACCACCGCCGATACCGCCCCGGGCGATAAGGTACAGACTGCCGTCAGGACCTGTTTTAAGCGCCAAAGGCCGATTCAGACCAGTTGCAAACGTCTCGACCGCTTTCGTGACGGGATCCAGTGTTTTAATCCAGCCCCCGCAGTAATCAGCGAAAAAATACCGGCCTGTGTACCGACCGGGAAACCGGGTGGTCGACGGATTGTAAAATTCACCCGCTGTGATGGAGCAGCCCGAGCCGTGATCGTACGCGTAAACCGGGTCCTGGTAGTTTGCCGGTGGGGTCTGACCCGTTTTGGGTCCCTCAATGCCCGGCCAGCCGTAATTTTTACCGGCACTCAAGGGGTTAATTTCCTCAAAGGCACTTTGCCCAACGTCGTTTACAAAGACAGTTCCTGACCCTGACTGTCCGGCGATCATAAAGGGGTTTCGTAAACCTATAGCCCAGATTGCCCGGTTGTTACCCGTTGCCGATTCATAATAGGGGTTGTCGGCGGGGATGCTCCCGTCCGGGTTGAGTCGCAGGATTTTCCCCTTTAACGTGGTTAATGACTGAGCGTTGTCCCCGTTGGCGTTATCACCGACGGAGATCAATAGTTTACCGTCCTTAAACGCCAGAGACCCACCGTTGTGATTGCCCGCCGACGATAAGGGATCAATGTCCAGCAGCACCCGTTCACTGCCTTTAAGAACGGCATCCCCCTGCGCCGTAAAGCGGCTCACCCGGTTGTTGCTGGGTGCGTTGCCGGGCGTTTTGTAGGTATAGTAAACGTACAGAAAGTTATTACTGCCGAAATTAGGATCGAGGACAATTCCCTGCAACCCCCGTTCATTGTAGTTGTCGACATTGGGCAGGTTCGCGAACGGCGCCGGCAGCAGAATACCATTCTTAACTACTCGGATTTTGCCGCTTTTCTCGGTCAGGAAAATCCGTCCATCGGGGGCAATGTCCATTGCCACCGGATCGAGACCCGTGGCCAGTTGAACCCCGGCAAAGTCGGCGGGGAAGGTTTGGGCTACCGTCTGCCGTGCGTTAAGACACAGAAGCGCCGTAAGCAGGAGAACCGGGCGGAGCCAGCCTAAACTAGATGCAGGGTGGAATTGGCGCCGGAAACTTGATTTTGTCTGGGTAGAGATTTTCATCATTGTAATTCCCTTGAAATGATTGCGAGGTGTAAAGGTTGATGCTAAGTACAATTAGTGTAAGCTGAGGCACATACCGGCAACCCCGATTACATTCGGGTGGGCGTCAGGCGTTTATAAAAAGCAGTAAGCCAGTCGTATGGGCAGTCTGTTAACCCCTGATTATAGTACTATGTTATAGCTAATTATAATTATATTAATTTTAATTAACACGGTTTATCGTAAACTTCGGCTTAAAAGCCATCTGAGTAAATTTTATCGGCGTCTGGCGGTGAATGAAAGCGGTAGTTTGGACTTCCTGCTTGCTACCGAAAGGCTCAACGGGTAACCAGACGAACCAACCGTTGAATGGATTCTGTTTACTGGGAAAACGTGAATGCTATGCTGGATTTAGTGATCGATGCCCGCACCGCTGCTATTGGCAACGGTTTCTCCGTAAAACGAATACTGCCTTATCGACTTCGGCGGATGATCGGTCCCTTTATCTTTATGGACCATGCCGGTCCGGTGAGTCCGTCCGGCACCCAGTTTGCCCAAATGGATGTACTGCCGCACCCTCACATTGGTTTATCCACGGTAAGCTATCTTTTCGACGGTCAGGTAACGCACCGGGACAGTTTGGGTGTCGAGCAGGTCATCCGGCCCGGCGAAGTCAACTGGATGACGGCCGGGCGGGGAATCGCTCATTCGGAGCGTTTTGAGGACCCGGCACTGCTGGCCGGGGGCACGTTCGAGATGCTTCAGACCTGGGTAGCACTGCCAGAAGCCGTTGAGGAATCAGCACCGACGTTTACGAATTATCAACCCGACGAACTCCCCCTGTTTACCGAAAGGGGCGTTTGGATGCGGCTAATTGCGGGCGGGGCTTACGGCTTATCCAACGGAGTTACGACTCATTCGCCCCTTTTCTACGTGCACACGGTTTTACAGCCGGGCACCCGGTTTGGTCTTCCCCAGCACTATGCGGAGCGGGGTGCTTACATTGCGAAGGGCAGTCTGGAGGTGAACGGTCATAGCTACGGCGCGGGACAGCTTCTGGTTTTTGGCCCGACCAACGATCCGGTGCTGGTCGCCAGGGAGACGTGCACGCTGATGCTGCTCGGTGGCGAACCACTAGGGGAGCGGTTTATCTGGTGGAACTTTGTCTCGTCGCGTAAAGAACGCATTGAGCAGGCAAAAGCCGACTGGCAGGCTGGTCGCATTCCGCTTCCGCCAACCGACAACGCAACGTTTGTCCCCTTGCCCAACGATCTTTCCAAACCCGCCGGCGCCGGCTCACCGCCACCCCAGGCGCTGTCCTGATTGGTGGTTTGACGGCTTGGGCTTAATGCCTGCTCTATTTGGGTCAGTTTTTGGGCCTAAACAGCCAAATGGGCAAAACCCAGTATAGGCTCAATGGGTTAAGCAGACATGATTTCTATTCATTCATTGTCGGCACGGATTGACGAACTGGTTAGGGCGGGGGGGAGCCCTGCGGATAAGCTTAGCGGGATGGTCGAGAGCGTTGGAAAGGCCCTGAACGCCGACCGATGTTTTCTCTACGTCCGGCAACCCGATCAGGGTAGGGGACGGACCGCTTTTTGCTGGCGGAAGAATAAAGACATACCCGACAAAAATACTATACAACCGAACTGGCAGGCCGATACCGATGAGTTACCGGCCGAGGATCCGCTGATCCGGGCGGGACTGGCGATGAAACCGTCGGTCTACGTCGACGATGTGGAGACGGCTGGCTCTGAGGTGCTGAATCGCCAGTTTGAGCGGGAAACGTTTGGGCACCGGGCGCTGATTCATGCCCACATTCAGCAGGACAACAAACTGTGGGGAATCCTGCAACCCTGTATGTTTGGTGGACCCCGGCACTGGACTGACGAAGAAAAAACGCAGATTGAGGCCATCCTCCCCCGTTTGCAGCCGGTGATCGAGGCTTACGTAACTTCCGCCTGAGAATGGCTTTCAGGAATAAATAGCCTGATCAAGTTGGATTGGCCGCTATCCTCCGTTAATTTGTTCATTGGCCCT
>Ga0325400_1003425_pt1 | contig 14326 bp, 5 predicted proteins | sample PopdelMetagenome_2_FD_205662 | JGI IMG/M metagenome (GOLD analysis project Ga0325400, IMG submission 205662) | Populus deltoides microbial communities from Bellville, Georgia, United States - Xylem-PdKOR-R1 | ecosystem: Host-associated > Plants > Phyllosphere > Stem > Wood/Secondary xylem... | reverse complement strand
CTTCTATGTTGTAATAATACCTGTAAAGTTTATGTGCCTATGGATGTCCTTGCTTTATTCAATCTTTTACCTCCCCACCTTTTTTTTTTCCTTTTTTAACGTGGGAATGTACATCTCTGAACTGTATCAGGTTTCTCATTTCTCAATGGTTATGCTGTGACAGTTTCACATTTTAACCATCGATTGAAGCTGTCTGACGTTGTTGTACATCTTTGTGTTGTGAACTTGAGTTTCCATTTACTTGTTTGTTACCTTTCAATTTCCAATTTAGGAAATTTACATCACTGAAATGTATCTGGATCCTCAACTGTATGCTCTGTTGTTTCATATTTAAACAATGATCAAATTTGTCTTTGCTGCTATACATCTTTGCACGGGAGTGCTATTTATCTCTTTGCAATTTCATCTCTGTATAATCTCTTGAGAAATCTTAGACCATGTTCTTATTCTTGACATCAAGTCCTAATCTTCCATATAAACAACTTGCTACTTACTCATCTTTGGTCAAGTTCCTATAATATATGCTAGCCCTGATTATGCTCTAATTTTGGACTGTTCTCTGACACTTTTATAACGTGCAGGTGCTAATAAATATGGTGTAGTTGTTGTGGTGATAGTTGTTGGATATGGCTATGTTTGGTGGAAGGTAATGGTTTCCTTTCTCGATTGATCTTTTGGTGTAATGTGTGTATAGGCACCATTTTGTCAAACATTACAATATATCATAAGGATCTAATTCATGGTCCTGGTATTACATCGTTTAATGGAGTATTATTAATACTGAAAAAATATTTCTTCCCTTGAGGTTTGAAGTGCTAAGTAACCAAATTCAGCAATTGGTTAATACTTGAGTTTATTATCACTCTACCTCTTGTTGATATGTCTTGAGCTCCATCCTGTTCTTTGGTTTGACTGGTGCTCTTTTCTTATAATTGTTGTATATTTTCAGGGTTGGAAACTTCCTGATATGATGTTTGCAACCAGGCGTAGTTTATCTGATGCATGCACTTCTATAGGCCAACAACTAGAGAATGTTTATGGGTCAATCCGGGTAAGATTTTGAACTTTTGCATTGGTTTTTCAATGAAATAAAACAGGAGTTGAAATGTTTAATTTTGCTTATGGATTTTGAAATTAGAGCTTTCTTATCCCAATACATGTTTTTTTGATCTGTAGAGTACCAGGAGGCATTTATCTTCAAAGATTGATGGTGTGGACACAAATTTGAATGCCATTGCAGAACTGACAGCCAGTACTCAAGAAAGGGTGGGTCTAACCTAGATATTAGCTAATTTGTGTCAGTACTCAAGAAAGGGTGGGTCTAACCTAGATATTAGCTAATTTGTTAGTGCAGTAGTAATACTGATATAGAATGTATGTTGACACATGTAGGTTACTGAATTGCGAGAAGATTCAAGTAAGATCGGCAACGATGTTCGATATGTCCGTGATGCTGTTGAAACATTGGTGATCAATCTTGATACTAATAATTCCTTTTGCTCATCCAATTTTTAAAAGTTCATTCTGGATGTGAAATCAGAAACTTATTTGATTTTTTTTTAAAATTTTCTTAGGAACTAAAAATTAGCAGAATTGAAGGGAAACAGGTAATTATTATATCAACATCATATGCAGTGCTATCAGAAATGATCTGTTTATTCCAACTGTGGTAACTGTTATTGATTATGATATTATATTATCATATGCAGTGCTATCAGAAATGATTCGTTTATTCTTCCTGTGGTAACTGTTATCTAATTTGATATCTATTTAGGATTTGACAACCCTAGGAGTAAAGAGGCTGTGTGACTATGCCTCCAGTTTGGAAAACAACTTACTTGAAGAGAATGTCCAGGCATGTCGACATCTTTTTGTTTCCTTTTTCCTTTTTCAATACTTTGTTATTTGACTTTACTGTTAACCATGCTCCACAAATTCTGCAGACTTCAGCTTCCAGTTCACGGCTAGCATTCTCATCAAAGGTAGCTGTAGTTATTGGAGACACCATACCTATGTTTTTAAAAGCTAGATAATGTCTGTTTCGTTTCTCTTGCTTTAGGTTAGTGGGGAGATAGAATTTGATTATTTTTACTGGACATGTCCAGGCCAAATGATGCTTTCTGTTATCCTAATCATTGGCCATATGCTTAAAATAGCATTGCTAAAGTGCTAGCTATGTTCCAAATATGGTTTCTAGTGCCTACCGTTATCACTAGTTTTTGTCTTGTTATTAACCAGGCTGGGGCATTACCTGCTCCATCAAGTGAACCATCAACTCCATCAAGTGAACCATCAACTCCTTCTGTCTTGAATGGATCTCAAGAGGTTTGTTTACTCTTGAAAACTTTGTTTCTTCTGCTTGTGGCCAAAATAAATTCTGTGAGCTTCAATGAGAGTTTTTTTTTAATGATTTTTCATATGTTATGACTTACCCTGATTCCCAGTCCAAGAATAATCTAATATAGCCATCTTATAAGTTTTAAAAAATTGCTTTATGACTTTTATTCCATGCTATGAGCTTGCTTGATGTTCCCCCTTTTCAGTTTGTGTTTTGTCTGAAACTCTTCCCAGCACTTCTAAGAATATAATTACCTCAATTTCCTTTCCTTGATTTTTCCTTTCTCAGGTTCAAAGGCTCCCTCGCAATGCTGCATCAGCCTCCAGCCAGAAGGTTAAGATTGAATTTCATTTTGCACTTTACATCCTTATTTATATATTTTCTTGACATCTAAATTTTTTAATGAAACGTTTCCAGGGAAGTACTGGGATTTCAGGAGTGGCTGAGGTTGCTAGCAGCCTTGGGATTTCAAATGGTATCAATACATCAGAAGAAACAAGTAATGGAACACGTTGGTTTAAACCGGCATTTCTTATGAGAAGCCGCAGCGCAATAAACAGTGTAGTGCAACAAACAAGCTCAAGTAAACAGCAGTCATGATGATATTTTCCAATGAAAATCATTTTACTCCTGTGCTGTAATTAGTTTACTCTGGGAGATGCTTCGAGGTTGGCTGTTACTGGTGGTAGGAGTCGCCCTATGAATACAAATACCTGAATGGTGCTGAGTTTTGTAGAGATGCTTATGTTTAAAGGTTAATATCATTCTAGATATGAACAATATAGGTTAGAAATATGAGTAGTGGATCTTAGAGGGGAAAGGGGGAAAACAAGGTACTTCTTAATACCTATGAGAATTTCTGCTTAAAAGGATGATGCCAAATAATAATGGAAGAACTCTCCTCATCACGTCTTCGGTTTGATGGGAGATTTGTTTTTCGATGTTACAAATGTATCACTGGCACGCATAGTTCTTGGCTTAAAACTGTTGGCGTTGCTTTCCTCAGGATAAGCAACATCTCATTTCATGTTAAGGATCGAAGACCAGCCTAGATGCTAATTTCCAAAATGGTGCTGGCATATTGAGAGACGGGGACAGTAAAAGCATTTAAGAAGCAGGTGTAGTGGAACTGGAGCCATTTTCTGAAGCTGAACATGTCATGGTCATTGTTTTGACATGTTCTAGCGTGGACGGGTTGTTAGGGGTGTTTCTTAAATATACATGGGTCGGTTTTTTTATAAATATACGGGTCGGGATTCTATGACAGAGTGAGCACTGATTTAACTAAACTCGTGTCTCACCATCGATGTCAGGGGTGTTTATTTTTTACTATAAATGGGTCGGTTTTTTTTAATAATTATGATATTTTATAAATCATAAATTCAATTTATTCAAAAGAAATTTGGATTTAAGCGGGTTGGAATATCTAATAGTTAAGTTTATATTCCTAAATTTTTATGAATATGTATTTAGAAGCTCTAGATTTCATGTGGCCACAGTTAAATTCTAGTTACCTCTTAGGGTTTTTAGTAAAAAAAACAAATTATTTTTTATTAAAATTTTTAATAGTAAACGCATTAATAAAAAACTTGAAGCCAAAATATTTCTAAATAAAATAAAAAAAATAAAAATTCAATATAAAAGCTATCAAATATTTGACTAATATTAAAAATAAGTAAATTTTTATTAATAAATTAAATATATTTACATAAATAAAATTAATACAACGTATAATCACTATATAATATATACACTAATATATTTTATGTTGCTATTAATCAGGTAGTCAACTCTTGTTTCAATTAAATATAATACGCGTTCCTTTCATTTTCAGGTTGTTTCCCTTCTTGTTACCCAACTCCGTGGTCTTCTATCAAAAGCATTTGTTCTAACAAACAGACGATTATATATTCCTCTATGTTGATGTTGCAAAAGCTTCCTTTTATTTTGTGTTTGGATATCTGCGATAATCTTAGTTACATAAACAATAGAGCTAAGATTTAGACATAATCATGAAAGAAAGGTTCAATATCCAAACCATATTGTGTCCAAGGCCAGGTTGATGCTGCAACATGTCCTTCCATAGCTGCACAGTGCACAGTACATGATATGCACTTGCTTTTAGAGATGGGGTTTGCTCTCGTTAACATCAAGTTCTTACAATGAATGTTTTTTGTTTGCAGAAAATGAACATCTACCAGAGCAGAGAACAAGAGAAAGATCGCCTAACTCCCATGTGTATTGAATCATGAACATTTCAAGTCCTATGCACAAGCTCTCTGGGTCCTGACTATTCTCAGGTGCTGTATTGCTTAATTACCTTGTATATATAAGCTCATTCCTGTTACCTTTAGATCACTTGGTCAAGTTAATCATGAAGGATTTGGATGGCATCCTTTGCAGTCAACTAAGCAGTGTAGTTGTAGGAGTGTGATATTCTCTATGCCCTTTGGCTTCTTGTATTTATCAAAAAAAAAAAAAAAAAAAACTTGGGGGTTTAGGGTTTTTCCTCGTGTTGGTGCCTGCAAATTGTATCTGTTAATAGGCAAGGAGGTAAATTGCCACAACAATATTTGTTTCTTTAATCCAGTCTGGGGTCTTACCCTGTTCAGTGAAAGTCGTACACTTAACATGATTCTATGCTATGATGCTGCATGACTGGAAACAACAAGTAACGAAAAGCAAATAAAATACTAAAGGAATGGAATATTCCTCGCAAAAGCACTGCTATTATGGTATGAAATGTAAAGCAACTTTTGGGCCACTTGCTTGAAATAGGTGGTGGCTGTCATGAAAACATATGAATTATGAACTTTTTTAGTGTGTGTGTGTGTGTATTATTTAAGTCTCTTCACGTCGAGGGACCCTCACCTTAATAAAATAAAAGTCCGATGAGAGTGGCTGCAGCAATCTTTTAATATTTCATATGTTAATGTTTTTCTCCCGAAAACCAGAATATAAAGGATCATAATATATGGTTTCTCAGGTCGTAGACTTTAGTAAATTCATTTCATGTAGTGCAGTTTTGGGCATGTCTACCCCATACGTGTACCTTTTATCCATTAATTTATACATGTCTCGTAGTAGGCGTTTTGGGGGGAATGGGTAATTATACAGGGGGACCATATATATGTGATAAAAGAACTGAAAATGTGAGGGTTGCTGAGCCCAAAGTTAAATTAGAGGGATTAAAATGACTATATGTCAAGAGTTTCGGGACTTGTGTAAACATAATTAAGCCCATACGTGTACCTTTATCCTCTAATATTCTTATTGTAAACTTCATAGAAAACTAACCTCGTACGTACGTTGGCATATCGCAGTGAGCTGAATATTATAGGGCTTAATTTGCTATGATGGAGTAATGCATGCCATGTTTCCATTTCTGTCGATCACGTTATTAGCTAGCATCACTGATCAGGTGGAACTCCAGCATTCCATAACATACGCGATATATAAGCTATTATGATCATAAGATCAGTCTGAAGTCGAAAGTTAATTAGAAACCACCTGACCTAGGGCTACTCACTGATCATGGAACTTTAATTAGGAATTCCAATATTCCTTAACATATGCAATAAGTTATGATGTATAAGAGTCTAAACTCGAAAGTTAGAAACCACCTGGAAGCCACGGCAAAGGGCCTCGCTTTTTATCCGTCTTTTAAATGGAAAGAGTCACTGATCATGGAACTTCAGGCACAGCCCGCGTCCCCTGCAATGAAACTGATCATGGCAGGATGACAGATTTTTATTCTTTCTTATTCATTTTTTTTCTCAATTTTATCTTGTACCAATTAATTGAGTTTTATAATTATTTTTTTTATTTTTGTTTATGAGATTATTATGATCTTATGACCATAATTACAAGTTTTGTTGGTTAACTAAGATGATTCGTGTTTTTTAATTGAACATTTTTTTTTTAGTTTCATGATTGGAAATTAAAATTTATAATTTTTTTATTTGCTGTATATAGAGTTATCCCAGTCTCCTAACTAGGGTTTGACAAGTTAACCTTGATTGACTCGAGTTTTTTTTTTTGTCCTTTTTTTCTTCAATGTAATCCTTTAACAATATTAAGTTGATTGGGAATTAAGCATCATATATTTTTCTATAGGGTTATCACAGTCCTATGACTCGAGTCACGGGTTAGGCTGGTTAACTCGAGGTTTTTTTCTGTCCTTTTTAATTGAATTCTTTTAAATTTCATCATTTAATATTGGGCTGATTGAGAATTAGACTTTATAATTTTTTTTATTTTTGTTATATGCAGGTCATGAGTTTGATCAGTTGACTCGAGTGGTTTTATGTATTCTTTTTTAAATTATTATTTTTATTTCATCCTTCAATATTGGGTTGATTAGGAATTGAACTTCATAAGTTATTTTAATTTGTTTTTTTATGGGGTTATCTTGGTTTAATGATTTAGGTTTGACAAGTTAAACTGGGTTGAATTGACTTATTTTTTTAATTTAATTTTATTTTCAATGGCATCCTTCAACGTTAGGTTGATATAGAAAATTGAGTTTAATAATTTTTTATTTTTTGTATAGGGTTATCAAGGTCTCATGACCTGAGTAACAGATTTAGCAGGTTATTATGAACTGATCTCAGTCGATCTAATATCATCTTTATTTTTTAAGTCAAACTACATTTTTATCTGTCTTTAGACCTACCAAATCGACCAGGTCTCATCAGGTCAATCTCCATATAGTTGAATTTTTTCTGCTAAAAAACACATTAATAATATCTAAATTTTTTTTACATCCAAAAAAATTTAATCTGACCCGCAGTGTAGTGCATGAAATGATCGAGTGTACAATACTAATTAAGCTAACTTAAAAAAATTACACACACACACACACCAGGAAATCTTAACACTCTCCCTCAAGTTGGTACATAAATATCACACATGCCCTACTTATTTAATACCTTTAAGAACACTCAAATTGAAACGATTTTGATGAGAATATCAACAAATTGATCCATATATTTTATCTTAGACAACTCATATATTTTTTTTTATCTAACTTCTTCTTAATAAGAATGTGTTTTTTTTTTTGTACGATCATGTTGAACTAGATTATTGACAATGTCACATTCCACTTTATTATCACAATATAGTTGAACCTTAATAGAAACTTAAATCCTACAATAGAATTCTTAATCACAATGCTTCGCAAAGTCTAATAAACATACCTATGAATTCAGTTTTTGCATTTGAGCTAGCAACAACATCTAGTTTCTTACTTCTCAATATAATGAGATTATCAACTATAAAGATATAGTAATAAGAAGTTGATTACCTATCATCTACAACTCTAGCCCAGTCAACATTAATATAAGCATCTAAGCTTTAACAATTTACATTTTTAGTGAATTTTTTTTTATTTCCAACTGTAGCATTAGATATATCAAAATACACACAATTACATTCATATGTTGCTTTCTCTGATTATGTATAAACTAACTAAAAATAATTAATAAATGATCCAAATCCAGTCTTGTGTGTGTTAAGAACATCAATCTCCCTATAAGCATTTGGTATCTTACTTTATCAGTTGGTATGTTATTGGACTCAACATGTAACTTTATACTTTCTTTTACTAGTGTTTAATTGTTTGATATGCTGACATACTTAGTCTTTTGTAAGAGATCTAAGATATATGTTTTTTTAGATAGAAAGATTACTTTATGAGCAAGACACTTTGACTTAAAAAAATAGTTTAAAGAATCTAGGTTTTTCATTTTAAATTCTCTACCATGGAATTTTGTGAGGTATTCCTTTCTTTAAAATCATTTATTGTAACCATCATATCATTTATTTATACAATAAGTGTTGTAATCTTACCCGGCTATTTTCTCAAGAACAATGTGTAATTGAAATTACTATGATGATAACCAAAGGCTATTATAGATTTTGTGAACCTTCCAAATCATGTTTTTGAAGATTGTTTTAATTTATACAATGATTTCTTCAACCTATACCTTCTGATTATGCTTTTTAAAGTATCATGCACTTTGATGGGTGATCTATTTAGACTTATTTAGATAATTTTCTATGAAGAAAGGTGTTCTTCATATCGAGTTATTGTAATGTTCAACCCATGTTTATAACTAAAGATAATAAGACTCTGACTATGTTAATTTTAGTTATAGGTGAAAATATTTTTGTGGAATCAATCTCATAGGTTAGAGTGTATCCTTTCACCACCAATATGGCTTTAAAATGTTCGATTATACTGTTAGTCTTGTACTTAACCATGTAAATCTATCAACATCCAACTGGTTTCTTTCTTAGCAAAGGGTCCAAGAGTTAAGACGCTCTACTTTTTTACAAGGATTTCATCTATTTGTTCATAATTACTTTCCATATTAGGCCAATTAATTCTTTCTACATATTATTAAGAATAGATACATAATAACTCATATGATATTTAAATTTACTAGAAATTTTAAGTTTATATATGTGTTTAGAAATACCTTTAAAGTAACGATGTGGTAATTTTATGATTGACTCAAACACCAAGTCAGTAATATCCTTAATAATTGATTGGTTTGATATATTGGTTGCAAGGGATTCCAACTCAAATGAAATATTTTTTTTTATATAGTAACATCTTTAGCTTCCAGGTGTTCATCACCATTTTGGTTTGAAATTATACCATTTAAATTCATTTCACCTTTTTGATTATCTAATCTAGCTTATAAGTCTTCACTTCTAGAATCCAAATTCATGTATTGAAAATCACGAGTTTGAATTTCCTTTTGATACTTCACTTAAATTTTAGGCTTAAAGGAAAAACACATTGTGTCTTTATAAAAAAAAACATGCATTGTAATAAACATTTATTAAGTTAGAGAATGATAATATTGGTACCCCTTTTTTTTTATTGGCATACCTAAGAAAAACATATAGCAACATTTAAGGAGTCAATTTGTTATACCAGTGTTAATGGAGGTGTATAAATGCAATATAACAAAATATATAGGGTAGTAAGTTTGAGACTATTAAGGCATAGACTGATTAGTGAGAGCCTAAAATACAATCCAAAAGTTAATAGAATTGAAGGATACCTGATTGAGTAAATATGTTACGGAGTTAAGTGCTTCTCTCTAATAAGATAATGGTATACAAGATTTGATTAATGAAGCATAAACAACCTTAAACAAACATTTTTACACTTATCGACCCTATTTTATGAGGTGTATTAGAACAAATAGTTTGATAAATAGTTTCATGTACTTCCAATCACTACCAGGGTTCATAACTATTATATTCTCTTCTATTATCACTACAACGAACCAGGACATATACCTTGTACTAAGATTTAATCATTTTATAATTTTCTTGAAATAATAAGTTTATCTTAACTTTAGACTTCATCAAGCACACTCGGTCATCCTAGTATGGTTATTAATAAAAGTAACAAACCAACATGACCTATCTAAAGTATTGACTTTAGATAGACCCATACATCTAAAAGTATATTCATAAGTGAATATGATCTTTTAGTCAAATTTATTATAAATGAAGTATAATGATTTTTTGTTACATCACAAACATTATACTGAAAACTAGAAAAAAAATTCAAAAAAACTCAATAAAGCATGTCCTAGATGTCAATGTCATAACCAAATCTTAACCATTATCTTCCTATCAAAGCAATCCTTCATTAAATCTTGACATAAAGTATTAGAACCTTTTGACCTTAAGTCCAAGCAATACAACTACAACTTCTCTCATTTGATACCATAATCAATCATTTTTTTGGTTTAAACATCCTTAAACATAAAATAGTTAAACAAGAAAATTACCACACAAAATAAATCTGAGATTATTTTAGAAACTAACAACAGATTGTAATCTAATGATAGAACAATTAGAACCTAATATAAGCTTAGAATATCAATAAGGGTCAAAGAACTTTATCCAATAACTGGGATCAAAGTACCATTTTCAATGGAAATAAATCTAGGTGGGGATGAATTAAAAACAAGTACAAAAATATTGGAGACCTTATCACCATTATATGCAATTACTAACAATGTTAGAGGTTTTTCAGCAACATCATCTTCCATTTCAAACTTGTATGACACACTACCTCTCATCGAACAAAAAAATAAAGCATCCTTGCAAGTTTAGAACTTGCTCTTCACCTAAAATCCCTTTATGAACTTCTCAAAGTCCCCATCTAATCCAATAAGAAATGTGTGCCCTTAGACGTTTGGTGGAATTTTGATATGCTACAATGTCATTATGATCTTTCATGACCGCTTTGTCACAATGATCTAACTTTCAAAAAACCTCGGATGGCTCTCCATAATACTTAGAGAGGGACTTTCCATGTTGTGTGGTAACGAAAGCCTCTTGGTTTAGGACAAAAACTTGCAACTCATCATCATTTCCATCATAGAATGTTGCTGATAAAGCATTTCAGATTTTACGGGCAATTGGTAAGAATATACAACGGTTCATAATTTTTGGGGTCATAGATATCAATAGCTATCTCTTTACTTTTGGATTCTTGCATACTACTTTTGATACTCATCATATGATTACGCAAGTGATTTGATTTTTTGCCTCAAATATAGAAGAATTTTCTCCTTTTGACAATATGCATTTCCATCAATTAGGAACAAACATCATAATTTGATTTATTAAGAATGATTCTGGCACTAAAAACACCGTTAGTTTAAACAATAATAGGAACCAAGATTGATTTTTTAAATCAATTTAACATCTTTTCACTTTTTTTTCCTGTCAATTTAGTTCAATTCAACTCTACTTGTTTGATTCTTCTTTTTCTCCCTTTTTTTTACAGTACTGTTTCCCCCGCTACTGCACAACCGCTACTCTTTCTAAATTTATCAAGGGATCCATTCAATTCAATTTCTTATTTGCACAAGAGTGCTTGGAAATCTGATATGGGAAGGCAAACAACAAGTCAATTAGTTATCAATTATTTTTTTGATACCACTTGTCACTTGCTTCTGAGCACGGAAGATCTTGTTACTGCTACATTACTGCCTTGTCAAAAAGGCTTGAGGAGATACAAATTGTTGCTGCTACGTTACACCAATAAGGATTAAAAAAGAAAGAAAAAACTTGAGGGTTCAAAGATTTCAGAAATCAATGTTTTGATACCATGCTTTGAATAAAAACAAAATAATCTTCTTATTTTATTTTTGAGAAATAAAAAAAATTCAATACACACACAATATTAATTCAACAAATTTAAAACTAATCATATAAAAATTAAAAATCTAACAATCAATAAATTAACAAAAACCTAAAAGGATGAGGGTTTCACTATAAACAAAGACACAAAACACCATGGATTGAAAAAATATTTTGATGTTTTTGCCCATCTCAACAAAAACTAAAGGCCTTGTTGTTGGGGGCAATACATCTTTTTCACATGATTTATTGGTCATTGTTGGATTGATTAAAGGTAGATCGATTTTTTTTAAAGCATTGTGAAATTACTAGATTATCATTACAAACAATTTTTTTTAAAAAATTGGTGTTCAAGGGCTTTTTATAATTTTTGTTCAAGTACAATAAAATGATTAAATTACTCTTAAAAATAATTTTTTTTAATTAGCTTAATTTTTTTTTGTATTTTCATCAGGATGTTTTTTTGTTATAGTCAATTTGATTGAGTGGCAATTTCATAAATGAATAAGTATAAATATTATTTTAAAAAAAGTTGTTGACGCGTGTATTACACACGTCAGCACGTAGGTTATTGCCACGCCGTTCAACGACGTGTTAAGGGTGATATGATGGTTTCCAGGGCGGTGTACGAATCATCTCGAGGGTCCCTCCATCCATGGATAGTTCATATGATCAACAAACATTTGGTTTGGCACCGGCGATCTTTTTTTTTCCCATTCTTTTCTCTCTCATCCTTGATTTTTCATGCTTAGCTCTAAATTTTCAAAGCAACCCTCGAATTTATTTTTCCTTCAGATTTGGTTCTTGTTATTCTGATTATTATTTATTTTATTTGAAATAATTTATAAAATTGTTTTTTTTCAATTTCATCCTCTTTCAATTTTTTATTTATCATATTTGGTTCTCATTCTTTTTATTGCTATTTTTTTTATTTGAGATAAAACTGATTTTTTTTTTACAATTTCATTTTTCTTTAGTTTTTTTCCTTTCAAATTCGATCCATATTCTTTTGATTGTTATTTTTTTACCTTGAAAAAATTTCTAAATTGATTTTTTTCTGGTTTCATCCTTCAAAATTATATTGGTTAAGAATTGAGTTTCTTAATTGAGCCAAGGTATAGGATTTTACATGTTGCGAGTTTGAAAGATTAACCCAAGTTTGGGAGTTTTACTTGGGTTAGCACGTTTTTTTTTTTAAATATAAAACTCATTTTTTTTCAATTTCAACATTCAGAATTTATTTAATTAGAGATTAAACTCTGTTATTTTTTTATATGCTTTTTATAGGATTTTTCACTGATTTTAAATGATCATGATTATCTCACCCCGTTAATATTGAGTTGTTTAATAATTATGCTTCATAATTTTATTCATTTTACTTTCGACTGGAGTAACCCGATGGGTTAAGGTCAAGTTTTTTCAACCTTTTTTGGATTATGTTTTTTTCTTCAATGTCATCTTTTAACATTTTATTTATTAAAAATTAAGCTTCTATATATGTTTTATTTTTTTATAGGTTTCTGTGTTCTTTTTTGATTTTTGTTATGTTATCATATAAGATTCTTCAACATTTAATTTTTTTAATTAATTTTTTATTTTAATTTCATTAATTAATTTTAATTTTTTTTATTCATGTTATTAAATTACCTAAATTTATTAAACTTATTCAAATCCAATTACCCAAGTTTTAATTTCTTAAAACTATTTTAAAAACACTTGCATCTAGCCACCTATCCAGTTAACACTAAATCAAATCAGAAATTCTCCAGAACACGACTTCCCTTCTCTCTCAGGTTTTTTTTTTTTTTTTTTCCCTGTCTGTGGGCTGATAGGCCCCAAGCTGAGAAAGGTAAGCATACTGGAAAAGTACCTAATGTTCTTGTTATGGTATCTTGTGGTAATTTTCAATATTCCCATCGACTAGTCTGTCCAACACTTACCTGCTTACTCTTAAGTAACGGACAGGTCTCTAACATCGATTTGGCAGGGAAGAAGGCAGCACCAAACGTGCTATCAAAAAATCAAGTTGCGAAGTCTTGCATCTTCTCCACGGGAGGGACAACACTTGTGTCCAGATTTGGGTTGACTTCCAAACTTGTACAGTTACAGTTTCTAAATCGAAATCCAACGGATGAGAAACGACTGCAACAAACAATTGAAGTTTTTTTTTCTTTACCACAATTACAAAAAAAAAAAAAACATATTCAAAAAATATTTAGAAAATTAGTATACTTGAGAGAGACTTTTTCTAAATTATAAAATGATTCGCAAAATAAATTAAATTAAAAAGAGAAGTAAAAAAAAAACTTAGAAATACTCCAAAAAAATCTGATCACAATACCTCTAATAATATAGTTAAGAATATCTAATTTTTTTTTAAAAAATATTTAATTCTAAAGGATGTAGCTCAATTAATCAGGTCTTAAGTTTGTTATCTAAAAATTACCAATTCGAGTCCTATAAATCTCAGGGTTACTAGAAACTTATATAATCATTTATCTAATCGTTAATTTTATAGATCATTGAATTGGTTAGTTGAAATGCATACAAACTAATCCAAAAAATTATTTTAATTAAAAAAATATTTTCTAGATAATTTTTTTTTTAAATAAAATCATAATTGACTCAGCTCTTCGTTAAAGTGGTGTTACTGTCATCAAGTCAAGCTTCGTTGTGTCCTCAAATTTTTTTTTTCTCTTAATTTAATTTTGTACACAGTATTTTATAATTTAAATGGAGTTACACGTCATATATACGACTTGTTTCATCATGGAATGTGAAACACAAGAAACTACTCCCACCTTTCCT
>Ga0325400_1003424_pt1 | contig 14327 bp, 8 predicted proteins | sample PopdelMetagenome_2_FD_205662 | JGI IMG/M metagenome (GOLD analysis project Ga0325400, IMG submission 205662) | Populus deltoides microbial communities from Bellville, Georgia, United States - Xylem-PdKOR-R1 | ecosystem: Host-associated > Plants > Phyllosphere > Stem > Wood/Secondary xylem... | reverse complement strand
GATTAATTTACAAATAAAAGGGGCATCGCTGGCCTGTTTACTAAACGAACCACACCCCTTGCCTGTATTAGACTAAAGAACCAAATTTCGGTAGGGCAAATTCCAGCGGAGACCGAAGCTCGTTGACGAGGTATTGTAGGTCAGTTCCGGTAACTGACTATTACTGTTTCGCACCAGCTGGCGCAAGTCAACAAAGAAGTTGTGTCTTAGCATAAACGAGAGTCGTAGGTCGGCGTAGGTAACGATCGTTTTTCGTCCCTGGCCAATGTAGTGACCTACGTCGTTCGGCCGGGCTACCCGGTCGTCGTAGCTTTTCAACAAATTGCCACCGTAGTTTCGGCTGGGCGGATCGGCCCCGTAATCCATGACGCTAAACGTACCCGTCACATTCCAGCGGGGGAGGGGCTGGTAGCGGAAAATGCCCACACCTTCCACAAAATTAGCGCCCAGCGGATGCGCCAGTGGCTGATTATAATGGACGTAGTTGGTTTGACCCGATTGGTGAGAGTACATATACGGACGGGCCAGATTCAGTTCGCCCTGCAGGTCAAGATTGGGAATGCCGAACGCATCAATGTATTTAAGGCCGGCCTGAAACGCAAACTTGTTGGTCCACGAACCATTCCCCGCCCGTAGCGTGCTGATGGTAAATTCATCCAGCATGAACTGGCTGTAGACCAGAAAGTGCCGCGCGAAATTCGCTTTGAAGTCCAATCCGACCAGCGCATTGTCGGCACTCCCCCGGTACGATTCGACAAACCGGTAAAAAATAATCGGGTTCAGGTAATTCAGTTCCAACTGATCCCGGCTAAACACTTCGGCTTCGAAAAAGCCCAGATTAATATGGTTCCCCAGATTAACGCTGAGGTGGTGCATGGCTGCGTACTTACGCAGAAACGGCACGTTCGGACTAACCGGCACCTGCGTGTTCTGAAATTCTGTAAACAGGTTTGTGTATTGGAAACGACCGAGCTGGGTGCTTATCTTCAGGAAGAGGTACGGGGCGCTGTTATCCGAAAATAACATGGACCGGAAACCATTCCCGAAGAAGTTTCGGTCGTGGCCAAACTGAACGTCGATAATTTTCAACGCCTTAAAGGTGATATAACCCCGGGCGGAAAGAAAATCGGTGGTGCCGTACCCATTGCCATAAGGAAGTTTACTGTAATTCACCAGCTTGGTAAAGCCCTCACCCGGCGCCAGCGTTACCTTTGAATTCGTGTTATAATCCCGGGCATAATCCTGAATATAACGGGAGAACAAAACCTGATTGTCGGATAGATAAGTATAAAAGCCAAGGCGTTTGCCGATGCTGCCCCGTACTTCGAGGCCGCGCGTGTTGACAAAAGGATTGAACCGGGCACCGAGGGTGTCGCTGTTTCTTTCGGCTCCGTAGCCAAAGTTAACGACCGGGCTGATGTGAATGTCGAAATTCTCGGTCTGGGTGCTGTAGAAGTCGCCTTTCTTATGGTACAGCGGACCCAGCGGCTTCCTGCTATCGCCCGGTTGCTTCTGGCCACCACTCAGTTCGGCGGCCCGGCTGCTCAGGAAAGAAGACGAATCAGCGTAAGAAGGCACCCACTCCCAGCTGTCGTCGCGCAGGTATTGAAGGTTAAACCGGTCCGCGGGCGATAGTTTAATCCAGACGTTATTCAGAATGGTATCCGTTAACTGAACAACCGACTGGCGATTGTAGGGCTTGACGGTACTGTGGAAGCCATCCGCCCAGCTTCCCTGCTTAATTTCCAGACGATCAATGAGGTGATACGTGTCCGCGTTGAGAGGAATGGTTGGACTTTGCGCTTGAGCCAATTGGGGCGTCAGACAAGCAACAAAGGCCAGAAACATAAAGTAAGATTTCCTCATAAGCGCACATGAAGGGCTGCTGCCAGAATCATACGTACAAAATAACAACATAGGGGCAAGACCCACAAATTAGGGGAAGGGTTTGGATTATCACACACATTCCCGTTAATTACACTGAAAAAGTCCTCATGTTTGTTTTCGCCGACCAACCTTCCATTGCCAATCATTTTATTGCCGAACTTCGTGATGTTGCCATTCAGAAAGACCGGATGCGTTTCCGCCGGAACCTCGAACGCCTGGGTGAATTGATGGCCTACGAAATCTCAAAGGTAATGTCGTATCAGGTAACGCAGGTGCAAACACCACTGGGGGTGTCCACAACCCAGATCAATAAGCAACCGCCCGTCCTGGCGACTATCCTGCGCGCCAGCCTGCCTTTCCACCAGGGTTTCCTTAATTACTTTGATCAGGCCGAAAATGCTTTTGTGGGCGCTTACCGGGGTTATCTGCCGCTCGGCGAAGATTTTGAAATTGCCATGGATTACATTTCCTGCCCGGACCTGAGCGGTAAAATAGTCATTCTTATGGATCCGATGCTGGCAACCGGGCGCTCGCTGGAAAAAGTATACCATGCCCTGCTGCGTTACGGAATCCCGGCCCAGATGCACATTGCAGCGGTACTGGCCAGTCCGGAGGGGATCCGGTATGTGCAGGAGCAAATGCCGCAATGCCATCTCTGGCTGGGGGCCATTGACGAACGACTGGATGCTCACTACTATATCGTTCCGGGGCTGGGGGATGCCGGGGATCTGGCATTTGGCGAAAAATTATAACAACGGCGGCTTAATACAATACGCTTAAGACGCCCCGCACCTCCGGAAGTAACGTCTGCCCCGTTTTGATCAGGTAGTAGTACAGACCGGATTGCACTTTCTGATGCAAATAAAGACCGTCCCAGGGTTGGCTATAGCCTTTGGAATAAAAAACCACTTCGCCCCACCGGTTGTAGATCACTACCTCACACTGAGGAAACTTTTCAATGTTCTGGATCGCCCACACATCATTGACCCCGTCGCTATTGGGCGTGAAAGCATCGGCCGCAAACAAAGGCGTCAGGACATCAACCAGAACGCTGCGCTGGGTTTGGCAGCCGTTCGACGAGGTGACCGTAAGCTGGTAAGTCGTCGACTGCTGGGGACTGGCCTGGGTAACCAGCGTACCGGGATCGGACAAATCCTGCGGAGGTGTCCACTGGACATTGGTAAAGGGACCGCCAGCGGTCGTTGGCTGGAGGGTCACGCTGCTACCCGCCACTACACTGACGCGACTGGACAGATTGACCTGGGGCGATTGTTCGACCAGCACCTGACGCGTCGCCGTTGACGGGCAGGACGACTTCGACGAGATTGTATAAGTAATCGTTTGTAAACCAGGGCCTGCTTTCGCCGGGTCGAATTGATTGCCATTGACTCCTGGTCCACTGAACTGACCGCCTGATGGGCTCGCTAGCAGGGGAATGAGTTGCGTCTGGCCAATGCACACGGGCCGAATGCTGTCAAAAACCACCGCCTGACCGGCGATAGCTACCAGGGCGAGCGGGAGCGACTGGGCCTGACACTGATTGACATCCAGTATTTTAACCTGATAACTACCGCCCTGCTGCACCGTCAGACTGGACGAGGACGCATTCGGCAGTAGCTGATTGTTCAGATACCAGGTGTATTGATAACCGGCTCCGGTAGAGGGGGTTAGCTGTACACTGCCGTTCTGGCAAATAGCCGATGCAGAACTCGTTAAGGTTACATTGGGTGCCGGATTAACGGCAACAAGCAGGCTATCACTGCTGCGGCAGGTGAGGTTGGACACCGCAGCCTTAACGGAATACGTACCGCCTTTTTTGACGACCAGCGATAAACCCGTTGCGCTCGGCACAGGACTTCCATTGAATCCCCACTGGTACGTTACGGACGGTTGTTGCTGCACCGACAGGGTGAGCGAGTCGCCATCGCACAGCCTGGGCGGTTTGCTGGCCGTTATTTTGGTGTCCGACGGCGTTACTTCCTTAACCCGCGTGGCCTTGGATGTTGTGTCGTTGCCGCAGACTTTGGCGAAACTTTTAATGACGGTGTAGTCGCCGGGTTCGGTGGTTGTCAGCGTCGCTAGCGTCGCGCCGGGGATGTTATTGCCATTCCGTTGCCACTGGTACGACCATTGGGCATTCGCGTCAACGGACAGGGTAACGCTGTTTCCCTGACAAAAAAGAATCTCGTCCATCGCCTGACTGTTGTAGGTAATGACAGCCGGCGCAGGAGTATTTTTTGAGCAGTCGACCACCGGCAACTGAAACTCGCGCCGAATCGCACCAATCCGAACACCATTCCGGTATTCCTCGCAGAGAACCGCAAAGACGAACAGACCAATCCGGTTGGCTTTTACGCTGAGCTGGCCCGTTTGGGCATTGATCTGCAAAGCTGGATTACCGGGAATGGCATTACTGGCGCTGTAACCACTGGCCCAGGCTATGGGCGGATACGTGTTGTGCGATGTACCATCCGGGAGCGGGTTAAACGCCGATGAATAGCCGGCCAGCGGGTCAACCAGCGAATAACGAAGCTGATCACCATCGGCGTCCGTGGCGTTAAAGTTTAGCGTGAAGGATTTGCCAAGGCAGATATACTCGCCATTGGGAAAGCTAAATTCGGGCGATGAGTTCAGAAAGGCCGTGCCGTTCTGCGAGACGGGCGGAAACTCCATATAAAAGAGCATCCCCGTGCCCTGCGCATTTTGAATATTATCGATAGCGCCATTGCGGCAACAGCGGTCCCAAAGCACATAATAGCCACCAGGATCGTTAAATACCGTAGCACTTAAGGCGGTTTCGCGGCTGTACCGGATAGCCAGAACCTTTAAGCTGCTGGCCGTGGCGCAGGCCTGATTGCGGTAAAGAACCTGCTGGGAAGACGCCTGCGAGACGGTTACTTTAGTTACTCGCTGATTGTTGCTTTTCCGAAAAATGTATAAATCAATCTCGGTCTCGTAATCGCTGGCTGCCACGTTCGATTGATCCAGGTACAGCGTCAGCGTGAGCATGTAATAACCCGGACGGGTCGAAGCCCGCAGATTCATGTCGCCACCGTAAATGTGCTTGGCCGTACTGGTCGATACGCTGAGCAGCACCACCAGTAAACCTCCAATGGCAACCCGGCCCCATCCCCTCACCGAAACGTACCCGGACGTTCCGTTCATCAACGCCTTCATGAAGTAATAAAGTATAGTTTAAATCATGTAGAATAGCTGGAAACAGTTCGGAAGATGGATAGGACGATTGATGTAATGGCTCTTCCAAAAATGGTTACACGAATATAAAGAAAGATCCTGCTGTTAATCAACAAGATCTTCCGGTGACTTTCTGAGCGGTCCGAAGGGGGTCGGCCGGCTACTGCATTTTGCTCAGTACATTTCTCCAGCGGCCATACGCTTCCCGGTAAGCTTCCTGGGTGCGCATATCCGGCTCAATCGTTTTAACAACCTGTAGCCCCGTAAACGCTTCCTGCCGATTTTTGTAGACTCCCAGTCCTAAACCGGCTCCCCGGGCGGCACCCTGCGCGCCATCGGTGTTGTATAATTCGATCGGCGTTCCCGTTAAATTAGCTACCGTGTCACGAAACAGCGGACTGAGAAACATGTTAGCCTCACCCGCGCGGATGGTTTTCAGACCAACGCCCACCTGCGCCATGATTTCGATGCCGTAATACAGCGCAAAGACAATGCCCTCCTGCGCAGCCCGAATCCAATGCGGCAGACCATGCCGGGTTAGTTGCAATCCGTGGAACGAAGCGCCCAGGTCTTTATTTTCCAGTTCGCGTTCGGCGCCATTTCCAAAGGGAAGGCACAGCAAACCATCGGCTCCGATTGGCGCGTGGGACGCTACTTCGTTCATCTGGGCGTAACCCATGCTGCCGTTCAGCAGGTGATTGCGCAGCCAGCTATTCAGAATACCAGTGCCATTGACGCAGAGGAGAACGCCGTAACGGGGCGTTTCGGCCGTGTGGTTAACGTGCAGAAAGGTATTTACGCGCGACAGCGGATCGTATTTAACCTGATCACTAACGCCATAGACCACGCCTGAAGTCCCCGCCGTGGCTGCAATCTCGCCCGGTTCGAGTACATTCAACGACAAGGCGTTGTTGGGCTGGTCACCGGCCCGGTAGGTCACCGGTGTTCCCGCGGCCAAGCCCAGTTCAGTGGCGGCCTGGGTGGTCAACTCGCCCTGCACCGAGAACGTCGGCTGAACGGTTGGGATCAGAGCTGGATCAAAGCCGAAGTAGTTCAGCAGAAAATCGGCCGGGCCTTCTTCCTGAAAATCCCAGAAGATACCTTCCGATAAGCCGGAGGGCGTCGTGACCGTTTCACCGGTCATGCGGGCAGCCAGGTAATCACCCGGCAGCATAAATTTATCGACCTGCGCGTAAATATGGGGTTCATTCGCTTTCACCCAGGCCAGTTTACTGGCGGTAAAATTACCCGGCGAGTTGAGTAAGTGCGTTAGGGTTTTGTCCCGGCCAATCGCCTGCATCGCCCGCTGGCCGGTTTCTACCGCCCGGCTGTCGCACCAGATTATGGAAGGGCGCAGGACATTCATGGCCTTGTCTACCACCACTAACCCGTGCATCTGGTACGAAATTCCAATGGCTTTGACGTCCTGAGGCTGAACACCGGCTTTTGCCAGGGCAGCTTTGGACGCCAGACAGGCGTTTTTCCACCAGGCGTCCGGTTGTTGCTCCGCAAAACCAGGCTGAGGGGCTTCGATGGCCATTTCCGTTTCCGGATAGAAACAGGTGGCTACAACCTGGCCTGTTTCGGCCTCCAGTAAGCAAGCTTTAATGGAAGAACTGCCAAGATCAAATCCGAGAAGATACATGCGAATGGATTAGTTCAGGAATAAATTGGGTTTGCGAAGTAAATCAGATTATGGGAACGTGGCAAGAGTTATTATGCAATCCATTGGCTGGCCTGGTCAGTAGAGTTGAATTATTCTCCTGGCCGGCTGAAACCGAGGAGTGTCAACAAACCGAACGAACGGCCAGTTATCTTAACCAGTCACGTTTTCTTACAGCCTCCATGAGCGAAAATGTTTTAATTACCGGTGGTACCGGCGTTGTGGGTCAACGCCTGACTCAGTTACTTCTCCAACAGGGTTACCGCGTATCGTTCCTGAGCCGTTCCAGCCAGTCCGTTCCTGATGTAAAAGTTTACGAATGGGATGTAAAAAAAGGGCAGCTTGATCCGCAGGCTTTGGTGGGCGCCGATCATATCATTCATCTGGCCGGGGCTGGCGTTGCCGAAAAGCATTGGACTGAGCAGCGCAAAAAAGAAATCTTGGACAGTCGTACTCTATCCACGGAGTTATTAGCCAGGCACTTGCGCCGGGCTCCTCAAGGTATCAAATCATTTATCGCTGCATCCGCCATTGGCTACTATGGCGACGATACGGGCGACCAGCGTCTGACAGAAACGAGTCCTTTGGGCAATGGCTTTCTGGCGCAGGTGGTACAGGCCTGGGAAGCGGCTGAAGATAAAGTAGCTGATTTAGGCATCCGGACCGTTAAAATGCGCATTGGCGTCGTGCTAACGATGGCTGGAGGAGCGTTGCCCGAGCTGGCGCGCCCCATTCGGTTTGGGTTGGGGGCTCCGCTTGGTTCCGGCCGCCAGTACATCGCCTGGATTCACATTGATGATTTGTGCCGGCTGTTCATTCAGGCGCTGAAAGAGGAAAGCTGGCAGGGCATTTATAACGCGGTGGCGCCAGCGCCAGTGACAAATGAAACTTTTACCCGTCTAACAGGTGAAGTGCTTAAAAAGCCTCTCATTTTACCCAGAATACCGGCTTTTGCCATTCGTTTGGTCTTCGGTGAGTTGGCTAGTACGGTATTGGGTGGCAATTATGTACTCAACAAACGAATAGCGGAAGAAACCTCGTTTCAATATTTATTTCCTGCTCTACCGCCCGCCCTGGACAATCTGCTAGGTAGTTAATCCAAGTGGGTGATACTGGAATGAGTCGGGTGGTTACGTAAGATGTATGGCCTGCATTTTGTTTGTACATGGAATATAAATAACCTGACAAAGTCCTGTGGAGGAAGATAACGAATGATTGAACATTATTTACGCGCCTACACGACTCGTTTTGTATCCTGCTATCTGGTTTTAACGGCTGATATGGGCACTGCTGCGTTCTCTTTCATGCTAGCGTGGTTTGTACTGGGCCAGGGTAGTCCGCACTTTTCGGGCGCGTTTGTGTATGGCCTGATTCTGGCGTTAATCAGCCGATTCCTGACCTTTCTGCTGTTACGTTCGTATCAGGGTATCATTCGTCATACCAGCCCGGAGGATCTGACACGGTTATTATATAGCGTGTCCGCTGGTACACTTATAATTTTGATTACAAGCCAGTTGATCAGGCTTACGGGCCAATGGGATTGGCAACTGCCGTGGGCTTTGTGGTGTATCGATTATTGCTTTTGCCTGGTTGGCTTGTCGCTTATCCGGTTGGCGGCAAAAACGCTCTACTGGAAACTCATTGACGCGATTCCGGCCGCAACGACTCAACCCGTACTGATCTATGGAGCCGGGCAGTTAGGTTTGCTGGCCCGCCAGGCAGTAGCTTTTGACAATCAGTACCGGATTCTGGCGTTTGTCGATGATGACCTCTATAAAACCCACAAATTTGTGCAGGGGCTGCCCGTTCTCTCCCGGCAGCAGACTTATCAACAATTTATCCACAAAAAAGCTACGCTACCCCAGCTTATCCTGGCTATTGAAGAGCAGGATAGGGGGCAACAAGCGGCTATCACGGATTTTTTTCTGAATAATCAGGTTACCGTTAAGATTGTTCCACCGCTGAATCAATGGTTGGGTGAATCCAGTAACAAGGTGCCCATCCGGGATATTCAGCTCGAAGATCTTCTGGAGCGCCCACCCATTCAATTAGCCAACCCAGCTTTGACCGAACAGCTGAGCGATCAGGTAATCCTGGTCACGGGCGCGGCCGGTTCTATCGGGAGTGAACTGGTCAGTCAGCTGATTACGCATTGTCCTCACACTCTGATTATGGTTGATCAGGCCGAATCGGCTCTTTTTGAGCTGGAATTTAAGCTCCGTCAGCAACAGGGTCCTCAGCTGGGGCGCACACACCTGGTAGTTCGCGTTGGTGATGTTACCAATCAGCTTCGGATGAGCCAGCTTTTTACCGAGTATACGCCGAACTACGTGTTTCATGCCGCGGCTTACAAGCATGTGCCGTTAATGGAAGACCACCCCCACGAAGCCGTTCGGGTCAATGTGATGGGTACGCAGATCGTGGCTGATCTGGCTTTAAGGCATGGGGTTAAAACGTTCGTGATGATTTCTACCGATAAGGCCATTAATCCCACCAACGTCATGGGCGCGACCAAGCGACTGGCAGAGATGTACGTGCAAAGTCTGAACCAACCCGATCCTGCTCGGCGCCAAACTTGTTTCATTGCCACTCGCTTTGGCAATGTGCTGGGCTCCCAGGGTTCCGTCGTACGGGTTTTTCAGCAACAGATCAAAGCGGGAGGGCCCTTAACCGTAACTCATCCGGATATAATGCGTTATTTCATGACCATTCCCGAAGCTTGTCAGCTAGTGCTGGAAGCGGGCATTATGGGGCAGGGGGGCGAAGTGTTTGTTTTTGACATGGGGTCTCCTGTCCGGATTGCCGAACTGGCGCGTAAGCTCATTATACTATCAGGCCGGGTACCCGACGAAGATATTGCCATTACTTACACCGGTCTGCGTCCGGGCGAAAAGCTTTACGAAGAGTTGTTGCACAACAGCGAGGTATTATTGCCGACGCATCATGCCAAAATAATGATTGCTCAGGTCATTTGCCCGGAGGCTGATCAGATGCAGGCTGCGTTGTTAGAATTCGACCAGTTGCTGAAAGAAGGGAAAGCCCATCGGTTAGTGGCTTTGCTAAAGTGGTTGATTCCTGAGTATATCAGCAATAATTCAGTGTTCAACACGCTGGACTCACCATCAGCCCTTATTCCGGTTTTTCACCGGCTCCACTCGGCTTAGAGTAAGGCTTTTTATACCTTTATAAAAAACCTGATTTCTATGTTGAATCCTTATTATTGGCTGGTAGCCGGAACTCTGTTGGCTACGCACAGCCAGGCTCAATCGGTTGGTCAATTACCGGAGTCAAAAATTTCACTGACCGAAACCGAAGCGCAACTCCGTTATCTGGCTTCGGATAAGTTGTTGGGTCGACGGACCGGTGAACCCGGTAATCTCGAAGCAGCCCGTTATATCGCCGAGCAATTTCAGAAGCTGGGCTTGAAACCGGCACCCGGTCAATCCGATTATTTTCAGAAAGTACCGTTGCAGATTTCCAAGCCAGCTCTGCAGGGGAACCTCCAGATTGGTGCTAATGCGTTAAAGCTAGGCAATGAATTTATCGTGCTGGAAGGTGATAAAGCCGACATATCGGCCGAAAGCGTGTATGTTGGCTATGGGCTGACGGATGGCGCTGACGGATATAATAATCAAAATGTGCGAGGCAAAATTGTCATTACACAGGCGGGTTCGGAAGAAGCCCGTTCGGCCCGGCAACTAATTGCGGCTTCGAAAGCAAAGAAGAAGCTGGCGACCGAAAAAGGAGCCCTGGCAATTATTGAACTGTGTTCCGGAGCGTCATTTCCCTGGAACATGGCCAGTCGCGTTTTTAACAGTGAGCAATTGACGCTGGCGGAAGGTGCTCAGGCGGGTGGTTTACCCATTTTATGGGTTGACAATACCAAAAATCAGCTGGCTAGCCTGAAGGAGAAAAGCCAGAAAGTGACCGTCCAAAGCTCGGGCCGGCATTCTATAGCCATTGACGCCGTTAATGTGGCAGGTCTGGTGGAAGGCAGTGATCCTAAACTAAAAAATGAATACATTCTCCTAACCGCCCACTTTGATCATGTCGGGACCGGCAAGAACGGTGGTCAGCCAACAACGCCTAATGACACTATTTTTAACGGAGCCCGGGATAACGCCTTTGGAACGGTTGCGTTGCTGGCTGCGGCCAAGTCATTACAAGCGCAGCGGCCCAAACGGTCTGTACTGATTGTCGCTCTCAATGGCGAAGAAGTAGGTTTGCTAGGAAGCCGCTATTACGCCGAACACCCCCTGGTGCCCCTGAAGCAGACGGTTTTTGATCTGAACAGTGACGGAGCAGGCTATAACGATACCACCATTGTCTCAGTAATCGGTCTGGAGCGGACCGGGGCCAGATCCGAGATTGAAACGGCCTGCAAAGCATTCGGTTTGAGCGTATTTGCGGAGCCTGCGCCGGAGCAGGGACTATTTGACCGATCGGATAACGTGAGCCTGGCCGCTAAAGGCGTTCCGGCGCCAACGTTTTCGGCAGGTTTTAAAACGTTTGACGAGCAATTGTTCAAGTACTACCATCAGGCAGCGGACAACCCGGAAACCATTGACTTTAACTATCTACTTAAATTCTGTCGGGCCTATGCGTACACCGCCCGGCTGATTGCCGATAAGCCCACCCGGCCCCAATGGATGGCCGGTGATAAGTACGAAGCAGCGGCCAAAGCCCTGTATGGTCAATAAAAAAGCAGCCCGGCTAATACCGGGCTGCTTTTTTATGCATAACGTATCGCGACTAGCGACCTGATGTGTTGGCTGCCGCAGGCCACTGATAAGTAAACTTACTATTGATGGGTGCGCCGAAGTAGTTTACATTTAAGTAATCCAGACGTTTTTTGTGGACTTCCAGGCGCTGTTTGAAGTCATCGACGTTCTTACGCGTTTTAGGCGTCCAGCCTACTTCCGAAATAGCAATAGCCCGGGGGAATACCATGTATTCTACGTATTCCGGCGTGATCATGTACTCGGTCCAGACGTTGCCCTGCACGCCAATGATATGCTTGGCTTCTTCGGCGCTCAGGCTGTCGGGGGTGGGTTCGTATGAGTATGTTTCCTCAACAGGTGTAAAGCCACCGATAGCTACCGGCTGCGTTTTTTCGTCAGCCTGATAGTGATCCAGATATACGTAGTTGCCGGGTGTCATGATGGCGTCGTGTCCCTGACGAGCCGAAGCAATACCGCCCTCGGTGCCACGCCAGCTCATTACCGTAGCATTAGGTGACAAACCACCTTCCAGAATTTCGTCCCACCCGATCATTTTACGACCTTTTGCCGTAATGAATTTGTCAATCCGACGGATGAAATAGCTTTGCAGTTCGTGTTCGTCTTTCAGGCCTTCTTTCTTGATCAGATCCTGGCAGAAACGGCTTTGGTGCCACTGAACTTTGGGACACTCGTCACCGCCGATGTGGATATACTGACTGGGGAACAGGTCCATCACTTCCGTCAGAACGTCTTCCAGGAATTTGAACGTCTCTTCGCGCGGGAACAGCACATCTTCGAAAACGCCCCATTTTGTGACAACATCCACGATCTTGTCCGGATTACTACCGAATTGCGGGTAAGCGGCCAGGATAGCGGCCGAGTGGCCCGGCATTTCAATCTCCGGAATAACCGTCACGTATTTTGACTGAGCGTACCGAACCACTTCGCGTACTTCATCCTGCGTGTAGAAACCACCGTAAGGCGTCTTGTCGTACTTGTTATCCTTGTAGCGGCCAATCATAGACTCTTTCCGCTTAGAACCGATCTCAGTCAGTTTGGGGTATTTTTTGATCTCAATCCGCCAGCCCTGATCTTCCGTCAGGTGCCAGTGGAAGGTGTTCATCTTATGCAACGCAATGAGGTCAATGTATTTTTTGATGAAATCGACCGAGAAAAAGTGGCGGCACACGTCCAGGTGCAGACCCCGGTAAGCATAACGCGGCTGATCTTCGATGGTGCAGCAGGGAATAGTCCAGTCAACGCCCTGAACCACCTGCGGGCTGAACACGGCAGTCGGCATGAGTTGCAGCAAAGACTGAACGCCGTAGAAATACCCCTTAGGCTGCTCAGCTGTGATGACAATAGAGCTGGGAGAAACTTTCAGGAAATAACCTTCTGCACCCAGTTTTGGGCTTTTGCCGGATGCAAAACGGATGGCGTTTTTAGCTCCTTTCTTGCCCTTTACCACCGGAAACTTACGGCCCGTTGCTTTAGTCAGCTGTTCCGACAGCATTTCGGCCAGGGCCCGCAGCTCGGGCGTCTCCTTATCCAATACAATAGCGGCACTGTTGAAAAGCTTAAAGCTTCCTTTTTGCTCTTCCAACCGAACGGGTTGGGGCAGAATTGCGTAACGACTGGTCTGCGCCCAGGCAAATTGGGTAGCCAGCAGGGCTACCAGCAGGCATGAAATTAATCTGGTCATGTAAGAAATTAGGGGGTAAAAACAGAAAAGGGGTTTAATATTCTTGTCAGGCGTTTACTTAAGTGCCGTCTCCTGAGGACCTAGTTGCCAGTTATTATCAAAAAAACCGGCTGTCTGCACGCCCTTAATGCCTTCCTGAAGCATACCGAGCCGGAAGATCATAAAGTCGGCGAAACCGCTGCCGCCCGCAAAATACTGATTGGCATCGGTGGCCCGCAGTCCCCGTAAACCCGAGCCGGTCACTACCGCGACCGAAGCCGTTGGACTGTCCGGACGGGGCCACGTAAAGTAGGCGCTGTAGTCATCGCCGGAGTAACGCTCCTGTCCGATGGTCAGTTGGTTCCGGCTTACCTGAATGGGGCATTTAGCCAGCAGACTGTTCCAGGCCCGGTTGGTCGTTGCGTTCCCGTAAATAATAACGCCACGATCGGCATATTTCTGCGGAGAGAATTCTTTGTCAGCAACAATATCGATGGCGCCATTGCCGCGGTAGTACCAGGTTTCGGCGTCGTACTTTGCCTTGTTAAAGGCCCACTCGTTCTCGGCCGCGTTACCAGCGGTGCCGTACACAAAGACCATCCGGTGGTTAAACGGCTCTTTGAAGGTTCCGCTTCGGGTGGGGTTCTTCTGGGTCAGCGTCGGTTTTTCGCCCAGAATCCATTGGTCCTTGCGCGACAAATAAACAACCTCGTTGGGACCTTTGACGCGGTGCTGAATGGCGTTTAGGCTATCCAGCGTGATGGTTACGGTCGTACCGGCGTTAAAGTCAGTCAGGTCGAGAGCCAGCAAAGCAACGTTTTCCGTCTGCCCCGTGATTGTCTTCGCCTGTTTACTGCGTTTCAATTGGACCCGGCTCAACTGCAGCGGATGAATCTGCTGCTCAACGGCCACCCAGCGCATTTTGGAAGATATGGCCGGATTGGCGGTTGTGAAATCAAGGCGGTTAACGGCGCTGTCGGCGGCAATGTGGTGCCAGCGGAAATAATCGAAAATAGGCTGCCAGTCGACGCTGTGGTTACCGTACCAGTGCGAGCCACCCGGGTATTCGTAATGCGTAAAATCAGGATGAAACGTGCCGAGCAGCTGGCGCATCTGCCGGGCGTATTCTACCGAAACCGTCCGGTCACTGTCACCGTGCAGAATATACACGCCCAGTGGT
>Ga0325400_1003423_pt1 | contig 14329 bp, 7 predicted proteins | sample PopdelMetagenome_2_FD_205662 | JGI IMG/M metagenome (GOLD analysis project Ga0325400, IMG submission 205662) | Populus deltoides microbial communities from Bellville, Georgia, United States - Xylem-PdKOR-R1 | ecosystem: Host-associated > Plants > Phyllosphere > Stem > Wood/Secondary xylem... | reverse complement strand
TTACTATTATTGCACTCAAGGTCGCTGTTGCATGAAGCAATCAAGATCCCTGACCTTTTTGCAAACTGCCAATTCCTAAGATTTAGCTTCGAAATCTTAAAGGTCCTTCGATCGATCTTTTAGGTTAGCTTTTCAGGCATGTAGGAGGCAACTAGGGTACTCGTGCTCTTAATATTTCGGCTGGTTGACTTTCTTGCACCTTGAAATTCTTTAAAAAGCCTGTACAAAACACTTATTAAAATAATAATTGACATTTATGATTAATTCACTTTTTAAACCTTCCAATTTCAATAATTATTTATCAATCAATCTCAAGGTAGAGTCTATTAAACCCTGTTTGTTGTTTGTTTTTTTAGTGTTTAAAAATATTATTGAAAAAATTAAAAATTTTTTATTTATTTTTATTTAAAATTAAATTTTTTAGCGTTTTCCGATCATTTTGAAGTGCTATGTCAAAAATAATTTTTAAAAAATAAAAAAAATATTTTTTTCATGATTTTTCAAGTAGAAAATTTTTTGAAAAGTAACTATAATCACACTTTTAAATACAGGTTCAAAGTTATTCAATATTCTTTAGTAATAATGCTTGTTCAAAGTATGATGGTTGGAATTTTTTTTTTTTATAAGTGCTATATTATATTAAATGGATAGTATAGACATCAACATATCACAATTTTATTAAACCCATATAATATAGCACTTATAATAATGACATTTTTTCCATTAAAAAAAGAATAGAAAAGGAAAAAACTAATTTACTTATTTTTTTACCCCCCATTACAGGGTAAACAAATATAAGAGGGTGATCCACTGTGAATTTGATTGGACCCAAGGATAGCAAGGGCCCCCTGCTGCCCTCTGGGCCTCCACCATTGCTTTGCTGAGTGGAAAAGTATCAAGCCCCTCTAGCTAATAAATTTAGTCCCTGCGCGAAGAAAAAAAACGTTTACAACACAAATACAAAAAAAAAAAAGAGAGACATGAAAACTTATTAAGAAAATTTATACATATTATGCTTAAAACTTAATAGGAAAAAAGTCTCTATGCTCCAAAAATGTCCCAAGAACACTTGAAGTCATTGCAGCTGCCCAGAAGCAAATTCGAGCACTTGAGCATCGTTTTTATCGCGTTTCCATGCACCCTCCTTTGAAAATCCGACTTGTGCTGTTGCACAGCCAAAACATTCATTCATCGATAGACAGAAAGTATAAATTACCCCCTAAACTAAACAACAAGAGATATAAAATGGAGACAGAACCTCAAGAAAGTTTGAAATAATGCACTTGAGCTTAATTTATACATTTTCCCAAATAAATCTCCCCATCCCATAGCTCTTCGAAGGACTTGGATGGTCCATCAGTTGACACAAAACCGTCCTTCATCAAAATCCTTTGCCGTGGGTTTTTATTGATCCTGTCATTATCCTCCCTTGACAGTTCCCAGTCTAAGATATCCATTTTCTCCTTCAGTCTCTCCTTTTTATAGCTCTTGACCACAGCAGTTATTACTCGCTCAAAAATTTATTATTCATGATTTAAAGTAAATTTTGGACCGGACTTGTCCATCTTCAACATCCCATTCACGATACAAGTCCACCATGCAAGAAATTGATGCAGTATGCATACAGAAAAAAGTGGATTTTCATGCTACAGCAATAATATAATATATACTATCAGTTTTATTGTTTTCCGCCTCCCCATGTATTTCAAAAGTATTCGACCATCAAAGATTTTTACTGAAGGAATTCAGCAACAGGCAAGGGAGCTACTTATTACTCAAGAGGTTTGTTCTTTAGAGCAGGAGGGACAATAAGATCAGCTTGCATCACTAGACCATAACTTGGAAGTCACAAATAGTTCCTCCCGAGACCTAACGAGGCCAGGTCTTATTGCTGCTGCCATTGCTTCTCCCACAACGTTTTCAGTTCCTCCATCAAATATAAAGCTTGAAAAAATTCCAAATATTTTGCACAACCTTCGATAGGATTTCGCAAAATTCCTACCTCCCACTTTAATATAAATTAACTTCAAGTTTCCACCACTCCATGCAAATGCATGAATCTCTCTCTCTCTCTCTCTCTCTCTGAGGCTAGATTATTGCTTCGGGTAAATTAATCAACTAGTAGTCATCATAGTTGATTGCATTACTCTTATAAAAATTGTCGTCTATTTAACTGCATTAATTTATTACTCTTAACTATTTTGAATTGTATTTAATTTAATTTAATTCAAAGTGGACTCATTAGAATAATCTATTCGGAGAGAGAGGAAGAACAGCATTAATTTATTACTCTTAACGATGTGGCAGTTATAAGTATCGAGAGTTTGCCAACTAGAAAATAAAAACGAGAAATGGAATGCGACTTGATAAAAAAATTTACAATCTGCAAAGAAAAAGAAACAAAAGGAAAAGTAATGGTACCATGCTTGAGATGATGACGAATAAGATGACAATTGATCTTAATGTGCTTAGTTTGTTCATAAAAAACCAAGTTGTGAGCAATCTGAATAGAATTTTAGTTGTCACAATACATAGGAGTATGATGAGAAAGGAAAACTCTCATATCTGCAAGTAACCAACATAACCAAACAATCCTTTTGGTATTAGATGTCATAGCACAATATTTTGCTTTGGTTGAGGATTGAGAAATAATAGATTGTTTTTTGCTCTACCAAGAAACAAAAGAATCACCTAAAAAGATACATAAACTAGTAACAGAAATGTGATTCGTGGGATTACTTCCATGATCAACATCAGAGTATGCACGCAGCTCCAATGAAAAGATGGATGGAAGTAAAAGACTCTGAAAAACTGTACCTCAAAGACATCGTAAAATACGAAGAACAGCTGCCCAGTAAACAATAGTAGGAGAAATAACAAACTGACTAACAACATGAACAACATATGCAATATTTGGATGAGTAATGGTGAGATATACCAAGCACCCAACAATAGTATGGTATGACATATGATCTGTCAAAGGTAAACTATCAGAAGAAGAATACCTTGCGTTAACCTTAATGGGAGTATCTACAGTCTTGTTATTAATAAGTTTAGCCACTCAAGAATATCTGTAACATATTTTGACTGAGAAAGAAGGTAATCTCTGGGTGATTAAGATACCTCAATACCCAGGAAATATCAATGATAACCCAAATTCTTCATTTCAAACTATATAGCAATCTTCAAAACTGAAATACCATCAATATCATCATCAATAATAATCATGTCATCAATATATAAGGACAAAATGATACGACTTGCATCAGTGCATTTAATAAAAAGAGTAGAATCATGACTACTAGAAACAAATTCAAGAGACGAGATCACAACAAAAAATTTCTTAAACCAAGCATAAGGTGCTTATTTAAGACTATATAACGCTTTCTTGAACTTACAAACATACCCAGAGTAATGTGAAACACCAGGAAGAGGCATCATATAAACTTCTTCTTGAAGATCTCTATTTAAGAAGACATTTTTTACATCAAGTTGAGAGATATGCCACTAATGAATCAAGGTTATGATAATAAAAGTACGAAAAATAATCATTTTTACAACAGGGGCAAATGTCTCTTATAATCCATACCATACTATTGAGAGTATCACTTTGCAACCAATCTAGCTTTGTATCGCTTAATAGACCCATCAGAATTAGTTTTGATCTTATACACTCAATGACAACCAACAACACTCTTACTAGAAGGTAGAGGAACCAAATTCCAAGTATTTGTTTTATGCAAAGCAGAAAGTTCCTCATTCATAGCTTGCTACCAAAGAAGATAAAAAATTTTTCTCTGTATAAGAAGAGGGCTCAGAAAGTACAATGAATAGAAGCTAAAAGGAAGTAAATGATGAAGAATAACAAGAATAAGCAAAATCTGGTAGTTTTATGGACTTACAAATGCGTATAGATTGAAGTAGAATTGGATCCACAATCTCAAACTGAGCTTGAGAGAATGTAGATAAGAATGGAGCTTCAAGTGTGCCATAGAGTAAAGTGTCATTACTTGCAGAATGATAAGTACAAATTGATCAAATATGGAAAGGGGTATCTGAGGTACTAGGAATCTAAGATGAGAAATTATCAGAATCCTTAGAAAAAAGATCTATACAAATAAGATCAAATCTAGTCAAGCTATTGGTAGTGAATGGAATAGAAAAGAAAGGAACATGCTCAAGAAAGACAATATGACGAGACACATAAAGTTTCTGAGTTATTGGATCAAAAAAACAATACCCCTTTTTACTTTCACCATAACCCAAAAAGAAACAAATAACATATTGAGAGGATAACTTACTGCATTCTATATGAGGACAAAAAACAAAACAAGTACAACTAAAAACTCTAAAGGAGGAATTTTCAAGGACAAACCCATATAATTTTTCGAAAAGAGAAAAACTTGAAATATGAAAAGATGAAATTGTATTAATCAAATTTACATCAGTAAGGATAGCTTTTCCAAAAAACTCACCAGGAACAGAAGCATACAACAATAGAGAACGAGCAATTTCAACAATGTGCCTATGTTTTCTTTCAACAACTCCATCCTGGTTAAGAGTATTTGTACATGAAGTTTGGTGAATGGTTCCATCTAAGGCTATCAATTTAAAAAATTTATTAGAGGTGTATTCTCCACCTAAAGCATTTGATAACAACATAATGTTGAGTTTTGATATGAGCTCGAAAGACAGTATGTATCTTAAAGAATTCAGAATGATGTTTCATTAAATAAACGCAATAATAACAAGTATGATCATCAATAAAAGAAACATATATCAAGACCCTTTTTTTATGGCAATAAGGGAAGGTCCTCATATATCAGAATGAATCAAGTAAATGGGGAAGAACAAATATAAATACTTCGATTAAAGGTAAAACGAAAAATTTCACTAGTTTACATCTACTATAATAAGAAATATCACAAGTTTGCAAATTTTCTAAAGCTCTTGTGGATGCCAAAAATCTCAAACGAGAAGATGAAACATGATCTAGACGAGAATGCTATAAATAAAAACTAGAAGAGGAAGGACTCAAACGAAAAGAAAACAAATCAATAGTAGCAACAACAGTAGCAATTAACACTTTTAACTCATCCAAAATATATAGTATATTCTCCCTACGATCTGTTCCAAGCAGCTTCTAAGACTGCCGATCCTGTACATAAAAAAAATAAAAGAAAAAAATGAATAAATAATCCCTAGAATTACATAATTAACCAACAAAAGCAAGATTCAATTTGAGTTTCAGAATAAGATAAACATTAGGGAAATATAAGTGAGGTGTGACAACAGAACCACCACCTGCTAAGGGCATGAGAGTGTCATCAACAATTATAACAGGAATAGAGGGTGAAGGGGACACATAGGTAAAAGATGAAGAATCAGGAGACATATGATGTGACATACCTAAGGAACTATGAGGTAACTGACCCATGGAAGAAGAAGCAGACACTGCTTATGGCTGTAAGGAGAGAAACTTCTAAAATGTCTCAGCTAAAGTATTAGGATCTGTGATAGAGACTGATAAAGCTATTGCTGTAGTATTGTGGTGTGGTGGTTTATAACCCTGAGGTGGTCTATGAGCATTAGATTGTGACTGACTCTCAGACTTTCAAACTTGATTATGTTGTTTCAACTTAGGATACTAAGCTTTCCAATGACCTTTCTACTTACAGAAACTGCACTCATCGAAGGCAACCCTTGTATAAGGCTTATTTTGATGATTAGAGAATGACTTAAAGGGTACTGCTAGTACAGAAGAATTTAAAGCATAAATAATTCTCTTTTTAGAATAAGACTGAAGACGTATTTATTCAGCCAATAACTCACTAACAACAGAGTCAATATAAGGCAGTGGATAACAATGCAGAATTGAACCTCTAAGTTCTTTAAAATCATTGTGAAGTGTTGTTAAAAATCTGTACCAATCATTGCTACTCTTTATGATCAATATAACCACCACATGCCTTTAATTATATCGATTCTGTATGGGCAAATTGATCCCAAAGGTCTGTCATAGCAGAATAAAACCTTCAAATATTCATATTCTTCTAATGAAGAGCTCTTATGTCATTCTTTAATTAATACTGCTTTGCAAAATTTGATTGCATGAATAACCTTTACAGATGATCCCTAACCTTCTTTACTGTCTCATACTTTGCCAACTGCGTATCTATGGAATGCTCAACATAATTTTTAATCCAAGTAATAATCTTTGCATTGTTTGTTTCCATGTATCTATCAAAGCAACATACCCCTTCTCAATATTCTTGGGTATCACATAAGTTCCACTAACATATCTCCATATCTTTTTACCCTTAAGGAAATTTCTCATTACATAACTCCAATATGAATAGTTCTTTCCATCCAATCTCATAATCACAGACTAAAGCGAATCATCTCTTTCAATATTCATAATGAACAAACAAAGAAAACCAGAATGCAAAGAAGCAAAAGATAAAATACCAGATTGCAGAAACTGAACATATATCGCAGAAACTAAATAAATATCTTCTCGAAGTTATACGATTACCCCAAAACAAAAAATTGTAGAAACAAAACGCAAATGCCAAATTGCAAAAATTGAAGGGAAGATAAACTACCAAAAAATTGCAGAAACAAAACGTAAATACCAGATTGCAGAAGCTGAAGAGAAGACAATATACCATATTTGCAGTAATAGAACTAATATCACTCCAAAAAAAAGTTGGATCCGTGAAAGTTGTGTTTGAGATTAAGCTCCTTTTTCATGAAACCAGCTCTGATACCATGTTAACAGAATCCAAATTAACACAAAAGAGATACGAACATAAGAAAGAAGGAGGCTAGGGTTTTCATTGATCACTTTACTCTAAAGTCATAATTTTAACCTACATATAAAGAGATTATATATAGGCTAAATTAAAAATATTATTCTATCCTTAATATATAAGAACTAAAAGGTATCAATGATTCACTATAAAGTAAGATTTGAATTGCTACAATTTAATGATGTTTTTGCCTTCTATAATACAAGCCAATGAAGCACAACACAAAGGTAAAATTATCTTTTTATGAGGTTTATTTGGCATTATCAATTTGATCAGGGTTCAGTTAGTCATGTCATTTTTTTTAGCATGATAAAAAGACTAAATTACCCATAAAAAACAACTGTCTTACATCCATGGGCTACTTGGTCTTGAAAGTTATCACATTCTCATTCAATATTTGCTTTGCTATCAAATAAGATCGTTGAGATTTTAAAAATATTTATAGGGTGTCTTTTCATAATATTGACAAACACTTTTTTTTTTATTGGTCATTGTCATTTTTTTATTGTCATTGACTTTTTATTTTACAATCATATTATTACATTAACCAAGTTTATTGAATCTATTCGAATCAATGACCTTAGTGTCATGTTTTTCTTACTCTTTTAAAAATGTTACATCGCCTGCACATCCTTTTCTACATTGAGAAAAATTTAACCCGACCCACAGTATAACACGAACCATATATCTAGTTAAATAAAGTAAGTAGAATCGCATATAATTTGTTGCAAGAATTAAAAACAAATCCCTGATTTTATAATTGTGCTTTATGTCATTAACTTTATGAGAAAAATATTTTCATTGGTGATACTAACTTAAAATTTTAGATAAAAAAATCCATTTCAAACTTTAAGTTTATTGTAGGAATTAACAACAAATTAAAAAAAAAATATAAATGCTCTGCCCAAACAGTGTGGACTAAGAGTAAATTTAATTTGAATTATAGTAGTGAAGTGAAGATTTTGCCCTTCACTCCAAAATCATTAATCCTTGCATGGGGTTGAATAGTCCTTTCAAAATAGTTAAAAAATCATTTACAAATTGGAAGGGGCAATAAGATCTTTATACATTTATTCATCACAATAAAATTACTAAATCTCTTTTAAAAGAAAAATTTTCTAAACCTGGATTTGTCTTTTGGGCAGCGTATAAGATGCCTTACAGTGGTCTTAAAGTGACTTACATACAGGGTGACATTAGATTAGTCTTGGCTTTCCTTCCATCTAGGGGTGCTACATGTTCCAAATAGACATCCAGTTTGGCGAATGCAACCCTTTCTTCTTTCTTTTTTTTCTTTCCCTTTCCCCCTTATGATTTCAACGTTAACCCTGTAAAAAATAAAAGTAGCCCTTCACTTTGTTATTTCTTCACATTTGGTCCATGTTTTTTATTACTATTTATTTTATTTGGGATGATTTTTAAAATTAATTTTTTTTTCAATTTCATCCCCCTTTAGTTTTTTTCATCTTTTAGATGTGCTCGTCATTCTTTTAATTAATATTTGTTATATTTCATATGATTTTTAAAAGTTTATTTTTTTATAATTTCATCATTTTTAAGTTTTATTCGACCAATTTGATCCTTATTATTTTAATTATTATCATTTTTTCTCGGAAATTTTTTTAGATAGATAATTTTATTATGATTTCATGTTCTAACATTTATTTTGTTGAAAATTGAGCCTTTTGATTAATCTTAGGTCTAGGATTTCATGGTTTGCGAGTTTAAAAAGTTAATTCAGGTTTAGAAAATTCACCCGAGTTTGCTTGGGTTTTTGTTCTCTTTTGTTAAGCTCATGTTTTTTTATTTTCATCTCTCAACATTTATTTAATTAAATATTGAACTCTATTATTGTTTTATTTACTTTCTCTAGAATGTTTTGCTAATTTTGATAATGACCTGAGTTATCGAAGATCTTTTAATTAACCATTATCTATTTAGTTTGGCTTTTTTTAGAAATTCTATTTTTTCATTTTTTTAAATTAATTTATTGAATATAAATATAAAATGCTCATCTCATGATATTTTGATTAGTTTGCTTTCTTGTTCGATGTTATAATGGCGCTTGCGGCCAACCTCTCTTGGTGTCGACATAGAGCCTTTCATAATGGTGTTTAAATAGTCTTGATAAGTTATTTCTGGTGGTTAAGTATTGTCCACGACGAAGTGATGATAGGTCTTCGATAAACCTTTCTTTCTTCTCCTTCCGAGTATGATTAATTATTTTATTTTTTTTGTTCGTGTTATTTACAATGTATTTTTTAAAATTATATTATTAAATTAATCAGGCTTTTATTGAACCTGGTTAATTCAATAATTCTGATTTCATATTCTTTTTGTTTTTTTTTAAATATTAACAACTTAACATTTTTTTTCGTATTAGAAAAAATTTTACCTGGCATGCGGTGTAGCATGGGCCACCTATATATATATATATATATATATATATATATATATATATATATATATGCAAACCCTCAGTTTGGAGAGAAAAAAAGAAGGGTGTATGTCAAGCCAATGCTTTTTATTTTTTATTTTTTATAGGCTCTCAAAATTTTAAGTTTTATGATCTTCATTTTAGGCCATATTTAAAGGGTGCGAAGACCTAATATAATGATCAATCGCATTCCTAAGAAAAACTGGAAATAAAAGTCATCAACATCAGGAGCACCATAAACGATTGTGAAAGCTGGAGAGGAGAGACGATCCTTTATGAAAAAAGGACGAGCAATTGATAAATTGAGAAAATAATAGGTACGCTTTCTAAATGGTCATTTAGGGGCCTTGTTAGCGACCCATCACTCTTCCCTAAGCTGTCAAAGTTCGATCAAAACGAGCAAGAGATATAGGAATGTCATATCAATCATTATGATTAACATGTAAAGATTAAAAGTAACTTAATATTATAATTTTAAAATTTGATCCAAAAATTAACTCGAGATAAAGTTTAGGTCACGGGTTAAGAGATTTAGCCTAAGTTAATTCAAATATTGTTTTAAGAAAATACATCAAAATAATATTATTTTGATCTTTTTAAAAAAAAAATATTAACAAAATTTTATTGTATTTTACCCAGATCAATTATGTTATAAGTCAACCTAGATTTTTGACCAAGTCAAACCAGGTAAATTCCTTCATTTATTTTTTTTAAACCTAAACCAATTTGGGACTTGGATTGGTCAGTCTTGGATTCACTTGTCGGGTCAGTCTAAATTTTAAAACTATGTTGAGTATAGAAAATAAGATTTTAAGGTGTGCTCCTTTTGAAAAATAACTCCTATTAATGTGGAAAGATATATGAACGAATATTGAATCATTCTTATCAAATCAAAAATATATGATCCTATTTTGTTTTTTCAAATGCAGGTACAAACCAAAGGATTTAAGGAATCAATTTAACCTAACATCTCAGGAGCTTTTTTTTATTACCTAAAGCAAGAAGGATGCTATGTTTAGCCTTTTTAAAACTCATGCCATTTTGTTCTTTCAAAGGAACCCATATGGAATGCAAAGTAAACACTATAACAATGTTTTTAAATTTTGTAATAGGAGGACAACGTTAACTTCCCAAAACGATTATGATACATAACAATAGAGAGCTAGTCTTTAATTTACAACTCAAAAACTTTTTTAACTATCCTCCTTGATCCTTCTTGCTTGTAAAATTCCTCAAGAAACTCTGCATAAGTGTAGTTTTGACACACTGGAAGGTGTTCCACATCAATTAAATCCTTAATTGGCCCAATCATTATGTCTTTATTCGATGCATAATGTTAGTGTATATTCCATGTAGTCAATTAGTTCGTTACATGTGACATTGACTTTATTTATGTAAATATATTTAACTTATTAATATCTTTAATATTTATTAAATATTTTATTAATGAATCTAATATTTGATTAATAGATTTAGAGTAAAGATAAAGTCCTTGGGATAAAAATGCTTTGCAAAGAAAATTATAAAATTGTTATAATGATGGGATGCCTATTGCATGAAACCATTGTTCCTAAATGTTTCTAGTCAATGCTTTATTAATACTGGATGTTAATTAGAGTTGTTGAGACTAATACATATTATGTGCTTTTTTTTTAATGAAAGGAAACCTTTGTCCTTATAAGTTGAGGTATGAAGGATACCTAGAACTAATATGTAAGTGCTTATCAGATGACATGTAGACTAAACTAACCCGCATGAGAATTTCATATAAAGAGATCAATTATGTCTATGGAAAGACCCACGTGATATTTATATAAGTGATCTTTAGACTTGAGATCACTAAGTTAACTTACATAGAGTGTTATATTTTGATCCTGCTACACATTATCCTAATCACGCGTAACAAATGTGTAGATATTGAGTATAACATGAATTATATGAAGATATTTAAGTAATTAAGAGATGACTCATCACTCTAGGTGAATTAGAAAAAATAAATAATTTATTCTCAATTAGTATTGATTGTAAATCCTTACGTAATGTGGAATGAGATTTGAAAAGAGTTTCAAATCTTATTCAAAGAATTAATGACTATGGTGTTGATAACAAATATGATTTGACAGAGTAGACACGCTCCATGCTATAATGTCGAAATCAGAATGTTATTGATGAAGGAATAATAATTACACAGAAACTAGTTACTTAAAGGTCAAGTCAAACCACTTGTGACTTTTCTAATATTTGAAGGATCATGACATGTTGCTAGACATTTTACTTGATCTATAGATATAAATCAATCAATTTTTAAATTGATAATAAATTAATTTGTTTAATTTATTTAATCCTATTTTATTTAGGATTGTGATTTATGTTTAGATCAACTTATTGGGGAACCTAATGGGTCACACACACAAGAATCATTGGTCATAAATTAAAATGGGATAATTAATGAAGTGTGACTTAATTGTAAATAAGTTTTAGAAGTTAAGGATTGGAGTGTGATTTATAGAGGGAATTACAATTCTAGACCTAAAAAGATCAAGTAAGGGCTTGATTGAATAAATTTCTAAAATTAGGCTAAAATAATATATGTGATATTATTTAAGAGTCAAATTGATATTTTACCATTTAGGGTTTTTAGGTTTCCCTATAAATAAAATGTTATGCCTCTTATTTCCCGTGGTGTGAAGGTGAGAAAAGTAAAGTATGTAAACACATATAACATAAATGAAAAGAGCTTGTGCTATAAGGTATAAAAATCCCTCTTTTATAAAAGGGTTTAGAAGACTTCTCACTGGTGGTTCGTGTGGATCACCGTTAGAAGCTGGAAACTTAGATAATTTGTGATTTGTGACAACCTAACCTTAAAGTAAATATTCAAAGCTGAAAAGAACATTTGATTTCCAGGTAATCTTTGTATAAACCTTAAATAACCCTAGATCTATCTAACAAGATCCATGAAACTTTCTAAAAAATTTAAATTTATAATTTTTTTTGTGAATATGTATTTCAGAAAACCCGACACATAAAACATTGCCAATGATATTCAACTTAGTACCTTGTTATTCATGACCCTATGGTGAACACTCTTGTATCTTCAATTACCAAGAACCTAAAAGAACAAAGTATATGATCATAACATGCTAAATGGTAAAAAAAAAAAAACTCATTTAATGAAGCTAGTAGCATAATGAAATGATTTGGGTGAAGAAAAAAAACCAGAGTATTTTTCATCCAAGCAATACACAAAACAAACATTTAAATGGTAAGTAAATTGCTAATTAATCAAAATTGTTATCAATAATTATATTAACATAGATAACATCCATAATAAAATCACATAAAAATTGTTATGCTTCTTAAAAAGATATATAATTATTATGAGTTATAGAATTATGGTTTCTCTCGATATTAGCATGGTTGTAACTTTACTCATCGATATCTCTTCTTAACTTTCAATGCCAACATATTTGAGTTGTTACTACAATAATCACTTTCAAGAAATTTAATACCTAAATTACCTGAACTGGATCACTTATATTGATGACAAATGGATTAAGGATAAGATTGATAGCAATCCATTTCTCGTCTTTGGTTACCGGAGGCCAGCCGCACCTTCTAATTATCTAAGCATAGTTAGTGCATTAAGATCAGAGTGAGTAGCCAGCCTCAATGTTAGCTCAGGTCTAGACTGTTTTAAGGATTAAAGCAACTTAATACATAAGAGAGGCGAATTAGGTGTATCACTAAATTTTACAATTAAGATAAATAACTTAAATAAATGCAATAACTTAAAATACTTAAAAGTAAAAGAGTTAAGGAAGAGAATTTGCAAATTTGTTTTTGATGTGGTTTGGCAAGCCAACATCCATACGTCCAGTACTAATCATTCTTGAGTATTGTATTCCTTTACTAGTCCAAGTTCAAGAGTATAATTGTCACTTAATGAATCCATACCAAGCTTTTTACACCAATTGAAGAAATTTTTTCTTCAAGATTTTTCTTACTTGAAGATATATCATCTTCAAGGTTTTGCCATTGGTGAAATCACCTCATCAATATCAAGAGTTTTGACCTAACTCTCAAAGGTTTATAATTGTATTTTGTTTTCACAACAAACTTTTTGAATAGAATGAATATTACAATTGAGTTCTAATATCTCTATACCTTAAAGCACTTATAAGATGTGGAAGTATTTAGGTGTAATGATAATAAAATTGAATACTCTTTGTGCTAGAATATGAATATTTAATAGCATAAATTAGAGTATGATCAAGGATTCATGACTTTGTTGTAGTTTTATTCTTAGAATAATTTGTATGTCATATATGTTTGGATTTTCTTGCTAATTTCACAATTATATATATATATAATAAAATAAAAACTAGTTGTTTATAGTTGTTACACTCTCACTAACAACTAAAATGATTGACTGGTTCATATTGGTCAAGGCAACCGGTCAACCGATTTTTATAGAATTCATAGGTATTCATTACTAATGAATAAGCGATCGACCAATTCATTTGATTACCTCAAATAATCAATCAATTTATACAGAATTCTAAATTTAACAGTTTAACTTAAATAAATTCTTAAAATCATCTAACATAAATTTTATGTTATTATTATTAAATATTTAATAAGTGAAGAATGTAAGTTCGTTTTAATTATGAAATAAGTAAGATAAAAGATTTAGATTTTGGTTTCACTTATAATAATTGTACAGAAAAAACAAAAGGGCAATTGTACGGGCAATTGTACCATCGTGCTATTACACTCCTCTAAGCAGGTATTGATAATGTTACCATACACAACCTCGATCTATAATTCAAGAGAATCACAAGCATAGAGAGACCGAAGAACTATCTTATCGACTGTCTGTTTGTTTACTATAAAAGTATTCACACAGAATTTGCAGAAACCAGAAGCTCAAAGAACAGACCATTTCAGAGGAGTTGGTCCAGATAAGGATCTTTTGGAGATGTTTCTCCTAGATAACCTGAAACACTTTGGGAAACCCCGGAAACAAAGTTACCAACCATGGAGGAGCCCCATACCAGCCACCCACTCTGCGCTGCTT